>Ga0082212_10001952_pt1 | contig 30362 bp, 30 predicted proteins | sample TergutNt197P3_FD_71548 | JGI IMG/M metagenome (GOLD analysis project Ga0082212, IMG submission 71548) | Neocapritermes taracua P3 segment gut microbial communities from Petit-Saut dam, French Guiana - Nt197 P3 | ecosystem: Host-associated > Arthropoda: Insects > Digestive system > Gut ...
CTGGCAGTAATCCGCGAATCTTTTCCCGCTGCAGTCAGGACAGCCTTTGAGTTTGAACGCCAGCGGGACGACAAGCGTCGGGTCGTAAGTCCCGTGATGGTCGTATAAACAGTCGTGGTCGTTTAAAGTTTCGCCGTGGTCTGACGTGAATACTACAAGAGTTTCTTCTTCTATATCGAGAGCCGTAAGTTTTTCGAGTATGCTCTGTATGCATAAATCCATATATGCGATTTCCGCGTCGTACTGCGCTATTACATATTCGGAATCCGTACAGCCCGCCGGGAACCACGATATATGAAAATCCCTGAACGGCTTAAATTCATAGCATTTATTCAACGATTTATTTTCCGGGTCAAACTCGTTGCCCTGATAGAACATTTTTGAGAACGGATATGGCGGTAAATACGGCGCGTGAGGGTCCATGTGTCTCAGAAACAAAAAGAACGGCTTATCTTCTTCTTTATAGATATTCGCGAGCCTGTCAAGTTCGGGGAGAGTTACGTCGTTAAGATTTTCGGCTTTGTGAGCCCTGCCGTCGCCGTTGCGTTCTCCCATCCAGCCGTCAAAGTCCAAATACTTCTGATAGCCCCTGCCTCCGACGTTGCCCTGAAATCCCACGCAGGTGGTGTTATAACCTTTTTCGCCGAGAATTTCAGCGAGGGTTTTTATTCCCGGAGCCATATCTCCCTGATGTCTTAAAGCTACTACGTCGGTGCTGAAAATATCAAGTCCGGTCATCATAGAGCTGTATCCGGGAGTTGTTGGAATAGACGGTGAGAAACAATTGTCGAAAACAACGCCGTCAAGCAAATATTTCGTGATATTAGGCGTAGTCTGGCGTTTATAGCCGTAAAGAGACATATGGTCGCGTCTGAGCGAGTCGATACCGAAGAACACAACGTTTAATTTTTTATTATTTTTTTCGCAGCATGACATATATTTTTTCTCCTCTTAATTTTATTTGATTTATTTTTATTTCGTAGGGGCGATTATTAATCGCCCGTGAAATTGATGCGGTTTTGGCGGGCGGTTAATAACCGCCCCTACAATCCTAAAATTTTTCCCCAGTTTCTTTTCACAACGCCGTAAATTACCTGATCGTGATACACTCCGTGCAAAATCGTGCCGTCCTGAAAAACCGCCTCTTGCACAAAGCCTAATCTTTCCGGAATCGCGCGGCTTTTTTTGTTTTCGAAAGCGCATGCAATCCATATTCTGTTTAAATCAAGCTCGTAAAACCCGTAGTTAATCAAGGCCCGCACACAATCTGTCATGATTCCATGACCCTGATAGTCTTTCGCAAGCCAATAGCCTATCATCGCGCTTTTGTTATTTGATTTCACATCGTGCAGTCCTATATTTCCCACGTATTTACCGTCAAGACAGATTCCAAAAACAAACTCGCTTTTATCCTCGCACGCTTTTTGCCATTTTTCGAGCGTACCCAAATGACCGGACAACTCCGTACCGTCGGCCCACGGCAGATATTCGCGAAGATAATCTCTGTTCCTGTCAATTACGTTATATGATTCCTCAGCGTTTTCGGGAGTTGCCTCTCGAATACGCATTTCTAAATTCTCACGCGCTTTTATAATCATAAATTATTTCACCTTGCTCCAAGTTTTTTCAGGCAGGCGTTCATATATCCATACGATTCGGCCGCGATTATCGACGCTTCCGAAACGTCCAAGTCACGTCCGATTACTTCAAGAACGCACGGCCCGTTATAGTTTGCGTCAACCATCGCTTTTATATAACCGAACAAGTCAATATCGCCGCGTCCGCAAGCTTGGTCTTCGGGTATTCCCGGAGACGGGCCTAAGCCCTTGCAGTCTCTTATATGCACATGCTTCATTGCGTGAATCACGCTTGCAAGAGCGTCTTTCGGGACTTCTCCCGCCCTGTGGATATGCGACGGGTCCATGTCAAGCCCGAAGTACGGGTTTTTGACAGCCTCGAGCATTTTAAGCGACGTTGGCGTATTATATACGGCGCAGCCCACGTGAGCTTTACAAGCGAGCGTGACTTTATATTCCGCCGCCATTTCCGCGAGTTTGTTTATAGACTCAAAACTTTCCTTCATAGTTTCTTCGTCGTCCATTTTGCCGCCGGGTCCGATACATAACACGGGTATGCCGATTTCCGCCGCTCCCTCGAACGCGATTTTTAGCCTTTCGGGGTCTTGCGTCGCTATTTCAGACGAGAGAAACTCAAGCCCGTTGTCTGACATTATAGCTTTTAAATCATTTTTGTCATTTTTCCAAGTATCGGTGTTAAAATGGTCTATACCCATGCCTTTTAACGCAGAGATTCCAAGCCCGTCATAGCCTGATTTTTTGATATATTTAGCCGCCGCCGCAAAGTCAACGGTCTTGAACAAAACCGTGTTTACGCCAAGTTTAATCATTTGATAAATCCTCCTGATATATATTTTTGTTTGTGTTTGTTTGTGTTGTTAAGACTAACTGACGAAGAAAATGGTTATTTGGGGCGTATCCCCCGTCACTGCGGTGACACCCCCTTTTGCGAAAGGGGGCTGGGGATTGGATGCGTTTTTCCCGTGTTATTCCGTTCTTTTCTTTGCCCCCTTTCGCAAAAGGGGGTGTCACCGCAGTGACGGGGGATACGCCCCTTTAGTATATTATATAAATTTCCTTCGTTACTTATAATTTTTCTATCCATAGTTTACATAGTTTAAAATGTTTCACGTGAAACATTTTCTCCGAACGTTTATTCATATTTGTTCATGTATATGCAAGTATATGCATGTTACTTCACTAATCCCTGCCCGGAAGCCACATCGTCGAATATTTCTCCATTGCGACCGCCAATGCCTCGACGTTTTTCATCGGCGTTGGCGGATACATACCGCATATAAACATCAAGCCGCCTTTGGGTGAGCCTAACTTCTCCATTTCTTCATGTATCAAATCGTCTATGTCTTTCGGCGACCCGTAGGGAAGTACCGACTGCCTGTCAATGTCAAGATTTATGCACGCTTTGCCTTTGATTCTCTTGGCAAGATTATCTATGCCGTTGCATAAATCCTGCGGGTTTACAACGTCAACCCCGGCTTCGATTTGGTCCTCAAGTATGTCAAGAGTTTTGCCGTCGCTGTGCAGTCCGATATACATGCCGGCTTTTTTGCACGGCTGCATTAATTTTGCGTACGCCGGCTTTATCCATTTTTTGAACATACCGGGGCTGATTATCGTGCCTGTCTGAGTGCCTAAATCCTCGGCGAACTGCATATAATCCGCTCCGCGTTTTATATTATACTCAACGATTTTCATGTTGTGCGAGATTATCATATCGTATATTTTTCTCAGATTATCGTGAGAATCTTCGTCGGCGTAATCGAGCATGGCGTTGTCAAACCCCCTAAGATACGTATGCCGCAGAAACAAAAATCCGTGTTCCGTTCCGCCCGATACTATTTCCCCGCGCTCTTTTGTTTCTTTAACTTTTTGTATTTCTTCTTCCCACTCTTTGTCTGTGAGTTCGGGCACGGGCGATTTCGGCTGTTTAAAACCGTCAAGTTTTGATATATCTTCCAGCGGGTGACCGATAACCGCGCCGTCCATGTAACGCAACGGATAATGCCATTTACAGCCCCAGTCGTCGATTACAAAATTATCGTCTAATTTCTCAGCCGAAAACTCCATGTTTTTATAGTCAACATCGCCTTTTTTATATCCTCTGAAAACAGACGGGTGTTTTAAAACAATTTCTTCTAATTCTTCTTTATACACCGCCCACATCGCCGGATTTATATGCATATCGTAATGCAGCCATTGCGGGTAATTAAACGTTATCGTTCTGATAAAATTTTCACGGTAATTCATAAACATACCTCAAAATCATTATATGTAGTAGGGGCGGGGTTGCCCCGCCCGTTCTTAAAAAATCTGATGTTATTTAATTTTCGGGCGGGTTGACCCCGCCCCTACAATATTTCTACGTCGCAAACTGGCTATGATACAATTCGCTGTAGAAACCGCCTTTGTCCAACAGTTCGTTGTGCGACCCCTGTTCGATTATATCCCCGTTGTTCATGACAAGAATCGTATCAGCGTCACGAATTGTCGATAACCTGTGTGCGATTACAAAGCTCGTCTTGCCTTTCATTAACACAGTCATGGCTTTCTGTATCAGAATCTCGGTTCGCGTATCGACTGAGCTTGTCGCTTCGTCTAATATCAATATCTCGTGATTTGCGTTTATCGCTCTCGCAATCGTTAAAAGCTGACGCTGTCCCTGCGATATATTTGAGCCTTCTTCGTCTAATATCGTGTTATATCCGTCGGGCAGAGTGTCGATAAAATGGTCTGCCCTTGCGGCTTTTGCGGCGGCGTAGATTTCTTCCTGCGTCGAATCTTCACGCCCATAAGCTATATTATCGTAAATCGTCCCGGAAAAGAGCCATGTGTCCTGCAAAACCATTCCGAAAATATTTCTCAAATCTTTTCGCGCTACATGGCGTATATCCACATCGTTTACTTTTATCGCGCCGTTCTGTACGTCGTAAAAACGCATCAATAAATTTACAAGCGTTGTTTTTCCCGCTCCTGTCGGACCGACTATCGCGACCATTTCACCCGGCTTGACTTTTAAATTCATGTTGCCGATAAGCGGCTTGTCTTCAGAATAATAAAACTCTACGTTTTCAAACTCGACTTCGTTGTTTACGGGCGCGAGATTTTCGGTTATAGTTTCGGGGATTTCTTCGGGTTCGGCAAGCAGGTTAAATACCCTTTCAGCCGAAGCAAGAGCCGACTGTATCGTGTTTATGATATTGCTCGACTGGTTTATCTGCTGGGTCAGATTTCTTGAATACTGTATCATCGCCTGAATATCTCCGGGCATGAGTTTTCCGTCGATAGCCAGAAGTCCCCCGGCGACGCACACTATAATATAGCCGATATTATTTATAAATCCCAGAAGCGGGAATATAATCCCGGATAAAAACTGCGCTTTCCTGCCTGTCTTAAATAAATCCTCGTTCATTTCTTTAAAGTCTTTAAGTGAGTTTTCTTCACGAGAGAACGCTTTGACTATATTATGCCCCGTGTACATTTCTTCTATATGACCGTTTAAATCCCCCGTGATTCCCCATTGTTTCGCGAAATATTTTCTTGAACGTGACATTATCAGCATTAAAATAATCATACATACCGGAATCGTAGCGAGACTTAAAAAAGTCATCATCACATTAATCGAAAACATCATGATAAGTATGCCGACGATAGTAGTTATAGCCGTTATCATCTGGGTCAGATTTTGTTGCAACGTCCCGCTGATATTATCTATATCGTTGGTCATGCGGCTCATGATTTCGCCCCTCGACGTTTTGTCAAAATAAGACAACGGCATACGCGACATTTTTTCGTTGATTTTATTTCTCAGTTCAAACATAGTCTTTTGGGTAATAATCGCCATCAAACGCTGCTGCATAAAACTAAATAAAAAACTTATAAGATACAGGCATATCAAAAATATCGCGAGTTTTCCCAGTTTCGCAAAATCTATGCCGACTTTTTCTTCGGTTTCGGTTTCTGTGCCCGGCAATGTTTCTGACTGCATACTGCCGATATTAGCGAACATCATTTCCATTTCGGGGGTAATCTCTATTTTGTCCGCTTCCTCGAAAAATTCATTCAATTCATCTGCCGACATACCCGTCATCAATCCCTGCATATCGGTGCCGGACATCTGAATATAAACAAATATCTTTTTGACCTGCGTTTCTGTCAAATCCCTGTTTAACAATTCGTTTATGCTTTCGGTCACGCCCGAAAAATCCCCGGCTTTTATATCCTCAGCCATGTTATGCGTGAATTTTGACATCGCGCCGGAAAATATCTCGTTCGTGAAATCTTTTAAAACCATAGGAGAATATATCGTGAAAACCGTGCTTATTATCGCCATTAAAACAATAAAAGTAACGAGTATTTTATGCGGGATAAGCAATTTCAAGAGTTTAACGAGCGCGCCTTTCGCGTCTTTCGCTTTTTCGATTTGCTGAGAGCCCGGAGGACCTCCACCCGGACCGCCGCGTCTCTGACCCGGTCTGTTTCCGCCGCCGCCGCTTTTTATTACTACCATTATACCAATCCCCCCGTTTCATCATTTTCATAATAATATGAACGGTCTATGCCTTTCATATATATTTCGCGGTCGGTTATTTTCCCGGTCAGGGCAACGCGTAAAAGCTCGCGTATTTCAAGGTCGTTAACCGGGCTTCTCTCCATAGCGGAAAGATACGCGCTTTTGCCCACTTTCTGCCAGTCGATACACTTTTTCAGATTCTTTTTCAGTATCAAATCAAGCCAGATTCTGCCGCTTCTTCCGTTACCCTCCATAAACGGGTGGGCAACATTTATTTCAACATACTTAGCTATAATCTCTTCAAAAGTATTTTCCGGCATTTGTTCGATTTTCTCTAAACTATCTTTAAGATATAAACAACTCGCAAATCTAAAATAACCTTTGGAGATATTTTTATTTCTTATTTGTCCCGCAAACGGGTAAAGACCGTCAAATAAAAATTTGTGTATTTGTAAAAGTCCTTTGGTCGTCCCGACTTCTATATTATTAATTTCGCCTGTCTCAAACAGTTCGTATGCTTTTATTTTGCTTAATTCGTCGATTTTGGTATTATTTATATCCGACATACTATGCAATCTCCTCCTCTGACAACTGACTCTCGACTATTTCCCTGTAAACTCCGCACGATTCAAGCAGATTTTTATGCGTCCCGACCCCGCAGATTTCGCCTTCTTCCAAAACGATGATTTTGTCCGCGTTCATGATTGTCCCGACCCTTTGCGCGACTATCAAAACGCACGCGTCCGTCAGATTTTCTTTGAGCGCGGTTCTGAGTTTCGCGTCGGTTTTGAAATCAAGAGCAGAGAAAGTGTCGTCGAAAATATATAAACCTACGTTTCTCGCCAATGCTCTGGCTATAGATAATCTCTGCTTTTGTCCGCCCGATACGTTTGTCGCGCCCTGCGATATATGCGAGTCTGACTGTTCGGGCATCTGGCTTACAAATTCCCACGCCTGCGAAATTTCGAGGGCTTTTTTAATTTCTTCGTCTGTCGCGTCTTCTTTGCCCTCTCTTATATTATCGGTTATAGTCCCGTCGAACAAAAACGCTTTCTGGGGGATATATCCCATGTTGTCGCGTAATTCTTTCTGCGCTAAATCTTTTATATTCGTGCCGTAGAATAAAATCTCACCGTCAGTCACGTCGTAAAATCTTGGGATAAGATTAACAAGCGTAGATTTTCCGCTGCCCGTACTGCCGATTATCGCGACCGTCTCGCCTTTTTTAGCTGTGAAATTTATATTTTTTATAACTGGCGCGTTCGCCCCGTGATACGTAAACGTAACGTCTTTAAATTCTACTATGTTTTTTGTATCGTCAACGATTAATTTTGTGGGATTTGCGTTGTCAACCACGGTAAAATCGCAGTCAAGCACTTCGTTGATTCTTCCCGCCGAAACTGCCGCTCTGGGTATCATTATAAACATCATTGTCGCCATCATAAACGACATCATGATTTGCATGATATACTGCATAAACGCCATAAGATTTCCTATTTTCGCCGGATTTTCTATCGAGCTTCCGCCGAACCATAAAATCATTAGCATTGTCCCGTTCATGACGAGCATCATCAACGGCATCATAAGTGCCATTATTTTGCCGACTTTCAGCGAAGTTTCTGTCAAATCTTTGTTTGCCTCTTTAAATCTGCCGTCCTCGTATTCGTTTTTATTGAACGCCCGAATAACTCTTATACCCGAAAGTTTTTCTCTCAGCACAAGATTTATCCTGTCTATTTTTTTCTGCATAGACTTAAACAACGGCAAAGTGACTTTCATCATAATCATCGCGACCAAAACAATAATCGGCAGGATAATCAGTAATATCCAAAGCAATCCCGCGTCTTTTCTTGCCGCCATGATAATCCCCCCGACAAACATAAACGGCGCGGAAACCATCATTCTCTGCGCTATCATGACAAGCATCTGCATTTGATTCACGTCGTTTGTGGTTCTTGTGATAAGAGACGGCGTGCTGAATTTGTCAAACTCGTTCTGCGAGAAGTTTTCGACTTTCGTAAATATTTTTTCTCTTATTGTTTTTCCGAATCCCATGCCCGAAATCGACGAACAATAACTGCCGATAATCGAGGCAATCATTGATATTCCTGAGATAACAAGCATAATCCCGCCTATTTTCCAGATATAATCCACGTCTTTGCCAACAACGCCCTTGCTTATTATTTCCGACATATAATCCGGCAGAAACAAATCAAGAATCGACGTCGTAAGCACGCACGCCAGAGTTACGGCAATATACCCGGCGTAGGGTTTTAAGTTTTTAAACAGTTTTAACAATAGATTTCCATCTCCTTAAAAATTTATGATGACTTATTATATATATTCAATGTAAACTGAATTTAAATAAATTTTTAGAAAATTATTTTAATTTCGCATAAGATTTTACGAAGTTGATTTGTATGTATTAGTATAGGCCTGTTAAATCAAACACGAAAGGGGCGGATTTATATAAATTCGATAGAAATAGAAGATACGGATAATATGAATCGTGATATTCATGAGGTAAACAACAGCTTTTACGACAGGTATAATCCGCTGATACGCTCAATCGTCGCGAAGATTTTAAGCCACGCGGAGCAAACCCGCGATATTGACGACTGCGTGAACACAGTATTTCTGGAACTGATTGAAAGGCTGCGGCAATACAACGAGACGCGGGGAAGTTTGGCGGCGTTTGTGGCAATAATAACGCGTTCGGTCGCGTTGAATTATTACAAAAAAAATACGCGAAAAAACGACGAACTGATTGGCGACGAAACTATCGACTTTATACTTGAGCCTGTGGCGTTTGAGAACAAAATAGAATTTCAGATGCTTTTAGAGAGCATATTCGGGAAATTAACCGAGCAGGAAAGTATTTTATTTACGATGAAGTACATATATTTTTATCCGGCGGATGAAATCGCGAAAACTTTTAAAATCAGCCGGAACTCTGTAGACGGGCGCGTTGACAGGCTGAAAAAGAAAATCAGAAAACTTTTTAACAAAGGGGGAATAACGATATGAACAAAGAATATCTTACGGATAATATCAGCGACGAATTACTTGCAGGTCTGACTGATAAAATGCTGAGGTTTGAAAAAATACAGCAGGCAAAGAAAAGTAAGTTGAATTTATTGAAAATAATCCCGGCAGTCGCGGCGGTTGCGCTGGTTATAGGACTGGTGAACCTGATTCCTATATTTTCGGTGTTAATCGAAAACGAATTTATTGCGGGTATAAGTTCTAAACACGATAAATTGTCTGAATATGCAGGGACAGCCGAAGTAACCACTTATGACGAATTTATGCAGGCAATAGAAGATAATATAAAGACGATATATGTCAACGGAAACATCAGTATTAAAAATATTGACGGCGACGGGGTATATCTGGAAAGCGAACAGGAAATTTATATACTGCCCGGTTCGGAATTAATTGTATATACCCAGAATTTCTTTGTTTTTGGAAATATAATAAATCAAGGCACTATTAAAGTTTACGGCAGAATGTTATTATGCAACGAGCCGATAGAATACGGTATCATAAATAATATAAATTCAGGGAAAACAGAATATTATTGCGGGGATATAACCGTCGGCAAAATGAAACGGATACTGAACGGCGACCTGCCATATACCGGAATAGCCGTTGCGGCGGGGATTGTTCATGTATGCAAGGACGGATGCGAATCTTCGGACGATATTGAATCTGTGACTGTTATTATAGACGAAGATTATACATTGCCCGAAGGCAAAGAACTCTGGCTTAATACCATCACGACATTAAAAGTCGCCGAGGGGGCTACGTTTACCGTGAACGGCTTGGTTGAAACATGCAACGCGCCAATTATCGAGGGTGAGCTAATCGGCAATATAAATGGAGAGGACGCGCAAACATATGACTCCGATAACAATTTCATCGGCGATGTGAGACATTATCGTATAACCCGCGACGGGGAATAAAACAATACGAAATAACTCAAATATTTATTTTTAAGGATAGGGTATCAAGCCCTATCTTTATTATTTTTTCCCGTCGATATAATTCTGCAATATTATCTGAGCCGACAGCATATCGACTTTCTTTTTTCTGTTCTTGCTTTTTATCCCGGTTTGATTCATGTAAACGTGCGCGAGAGACGTTGAAAGCCTTTCGTCAAACAATATTATTTTTATATCCAGATTTTTTTCTTTTATTGATTTTTCAAGTATGCTCTTGAATTTTTCGGTCTTGACCGCGCTTTCGCCTTTTGTGCCGTTCATGTTTAACGGATAACCCAGAACAATCTCGTAAACTTCGTACTGTTCAATCAGAACCATGATTTTTTTCGCGCAGTCGTTTAATCCTGTCGATTCGATTAATTCAAGCCCGCCCGCTAACGTTCCCGTCAAATCCGTAACGGCAACCCCGGTTCTTTTCTCTCCCAAGTCAATCCCTAATGTTCTATTCATTTTCATATCCCTCATATTCCATCGCTTTCAAAAACAATTCCGCGTTTTTCCCGGCATTTTCACAGAGTTTTTCAAACGCTTCGTTTATCTGATTTTTCACGGTTTCTTTGTTTGACATAAGCACGTCAAATTTTCCGGTCAGCGTTTCTTTTGTAAAGTTATTTAGTTTTACGGCGTAAGCGTCGCTGCCGAATATATCTTTTAACAAACTCTTTATTTTCGGGTCGATTGAAATTCCAATCATGGGGATATTAAACGCCGCGGCAAATACAAGCGTGTGATAACGCATAGATATGACCGCCTCTGCCGACCTGACAATCGCGAGGACTTTTTCTATATCACCGCTGACGTTCGCGAAATACGCTTTATGATTCAACTGCGCCAGATATTCAGAAATACTTTTGTCGTTTTGCGGGTGCATTACGAGATATACCGGGATTAAATCATTTTCCCTGCATATTATATCAATCGCGGCGGCGAATTTCTCGAAAAAATGCGTGTCTAAATGTTTCCATTTCCGCACGGATATAACGATATAATTCAAATCCGGCGGCGCGGCAGGGTCGCCGCGCCCTACATGCTCGCTTAAAAACTCTTTGAAATCTTTTTTGTACGCGTCCAGATATTTATTTTGTTTTACTGTCAAAGCTTCGTCGGCGGTCAGATATATTCTTTCTTTTTCTTTGCGTAACAAATCAAGGCTGTTTAAGTAATTATAAGATTCTTCGTCCCTAATTGTCGCGAGGGTCATTTTCTGGAATAATTCTTCTGTTTTTATTTTGTTTTTTTTGCCGCGCAACGGACCTATGCCGTTTGCGTATAATATAGTTTTTTTGCCGAATTTCTGCGCGGTTTTTAACTGCCGGGCATAATATCCGAACGACCTGCCGCTTGTGCTGTCCTGCAATAAAGTCCCCCCGCCGAAAACAAGGGCTTTTGATTTTTTTACCGCTCTGTTCACGCCGAATAAATTAAACCGGTGTTTTGTTATGATATTCGCGAAATAACCGTCAAGCCAGCTTTGAAATTTTTTAGGGTTATTAATCAGCAGGCAGATTTTTATATCGTGTTTTTTTTGCAGTATATTGCTGATAACCGAAAATAACAGCGCGTCGTCGCCGATATTATCATAACCGTAATAGCCGTTCAAGACAAAATCATAATTTTTATATTTCAGAACGGCTTTCTGATAAACAGAATAAGCGTCGTCTGCCATTTTTTTTACGCTGTATTTATCGCGAATCAAATCTGCCCCGAAATTCGCGTCAGCCTGTAGGGACGAACTGCGTTCGTCCGCCAAACAAAATAATATATCGTCCAATAAAGTTTTGTTTATATCTTCGGGATAACCGAAATCCCGGCACGTAAAATTAGTTTCTTCGCATTTGGTTGCGTTTTCTTTCGTGAACCTGCCCAGATAACCCATACCGCCGCACATAATAACAGGTTTCGCGCAGGATATTGCTTCCATCGAGGCTCGTGAAATCCCGACGAAAACCTCGCATTCCGCAAAGAATTTATACGCGTCATTGCGTCTGCCGGTCATGATTATATATTCAAATCCGAGATTATTATTTATCTTTTCGGCTTTCTCTTTTATTTCTGAAAAATTATCGCCGTCTCCGACTATTATTATTTTCGTGTTTTTATCACGACTATACATATCTTCCGCGATTTCGCAGAGTTTTATTGCAGAATAAGCCAGATTAAACCCGCCCCTGTCTTCAAGCCGGCTGACTGATAAAATTATTTTTTCTTCGGGTTTGATGTTAAATTCGTGGCGTATTTCTTGTAGGGACGAACTGTGTTCGTCCGCCTGAACGGTTTCGATTTTTGCGGACGAACGCAGTTCGTCCCTACATTCGGTGTTCCCATTCGCGTTAAACAAATCAGTATCTATGCCATTGACTGTTTTTGTCATATAGCCGTCTTTTAATTTATAATATTTCTGCCAGTATTTTTTTATGTCGTCGCTGACATAAAGAGAATAATCCCCCCAGTTTGTCGCGAGTTTTAATAAAAACGACTGTTTATATGTCCCGTGCATTGTCGTCACAAGAGGGATTTTATTTTTTTTGCATATTCCCGAAGCGACAAACGCCGGGATTCGGTTATGCGCGTGAACAACGTCGGGTTTATATGCTTTTATTATATTTTTAAGAATTTTCCCGGATTTTTGCATGTCGAAAATCTTTCTCGAATGAAACGGGGCGATAATATGCTCAATCCCTGAGTTTATTATTTCTTTTTCAAAGAGTCCGCTTTCGTTTGATATTATCCTGACTTCGATGCCGTTTGATTTAAGATATTTCGAGAGTTCAAGTATATGGGTTTCCCCTCCGCCGTATTCCATCGAAGTCGCAAGCATAAGTATTTTATATGGCTTGTACATAAATAACCTCTTTAATTATTCTGAATTAATTATATATTTATTATAATTCAGATTATATCATATTTTGGATAAAATATCAATAAATTACGCATAATAAATAAATATTATACAGGGCGGCGGTGAATATTTTGATTGTCTGCGTTATCGAAGAAAAAACAAAAGTATTTGAACTCATAAAAAATATAATCACGGCAAATAACAGCGAAAATAATATAAATAATATATTTCTTTTCGGCTTGTCGAACTTAGACGGCGCAGCCAATACTTATCCCGACATAGATTTAGCCGTTATAGGCGACTGTAACAATAAAATTAAAATGACATGCCCGGACAATATCAAATCGGTTTTACTGAATATTGACAATTCAAAAAATATTAAGTTAAACAAAGACGCTCAGATTATTACGTGCGGGTTAAAAGAAAAAGACACCGCTATATTTTCAAGCATAAATTTAGACGACGGCAATGTTATTTTGGATTTGCAGAGGAGCATAAAAAATATAAACGGCGAAACCCTTGAGCCTTTCGAAAAACAAATAGATATTCCCGGATTCGCGGCAAACGTAAAAACCGAAGATTTGATACTCGCGTTCACGGCTCTGATGTTTTGCGGCATGGCGTAGGAATATAAAATAGGTTGGGACAGCCTCGCGGATTTTATTCGCGGCGACTGTCCCTGCCGTACATAATAATCATGATTACGAAGTTGGGAATTTGGTCGGGGAATATATGCAAATGCTTATTAGTGGGTGTTTGATTTATAAATTTTTTGCTTCTTCTTGCGCTAAATTCCCGAGTTTCTCATAAACATAGTTGCCATTTGCCCAATTTTTCAGATTATTTAGTCTTACACCTTTATCGCCATGTTCAGGGTCGTTAAATAAATCAAGCAGCTTTTGACAAGGCATATCGGGGCAATAACCACAATGCTCATAGCCTCTTTCAATGCAACATTTAGCTTTATCGCATTGTCCCCAAAATACATGGCTTTGACATTCCTGACACCCTTTGCAGTTCATTTTATCTTTCCATTCGCATACGCCGCAATATGTACCGCAAAATGCAATCATATTCTTATCCATAATTTTTGCCCTTTCGTACATTATATAAATTCTCTAACATATATACTGCATTCACAAACAACGCAGATAATATTTGTACTATACGGTTTATTATACATGCCAACTTCAATCAAAATAAATATATTTTATGAATATTTTTATATTTATATTGACATTACGTCAGGTATAAGTTAAAATTAATGTTATCATATATCTTTAAATATTATAACGGGGAGAAAAGTTTTTATGAATATACTTGGGATAGATATAGGCGGGTCAAAAATATCCGTCGGGATAGTTGATAGTGACGGGAACGTTTTATGCTCGGACAAACAACAGCTCCCGCCGGGTACAAATTCTGATTTACTGCTTGATATTATAAAAGACAAATGCGGTAAAATAATTTCGGGATATAGTTTTGACAGGATAGGAATAACGATACCCGGACTTGCCGACGCGAAAAACGGCATATGGGTTTACGCCCCGTTTTCCGGAATAAACAATTTTCCGATTGCCGAAAAAATAAACAGTATATACGGGAAGAAAGTCTGCATAGAAAACGACGTGAACGCCTGCGCGATAGGCGAAAAGCGTTTCGGATGCTGTAAAGATATTGACGATTTTATCTGGATAACCGTAAGCAACGGAATAGGCGGCAGCGTATTTACAAACGGCAGTTTATATTCGGGATATAACGGCAACGCCGGGGAAATAGGGCATATAAGAGTCCTTGACGAAGATAATCCCGATTTTATATGCGGGTGCGGGAATTACGGTTGTGTTGAGGCGGTCGCGGCAGGTCCGGGCATAAAAAAACGCCACGGGAAAAATACCGACGCGGAGCAAATCTCGAAAGAAGCCAGAAACGGCGATACTTTCGCGATAAAAGTTATGTACGACACAGGCTATTATATCGGCAAGGCATTATCCGCGGCGATAAATATATTAAACCCCGAAATGATAGTATTCGGCGGAGGGGTATCGCAGAGTTTTGATTTGATAGAACCCGGCATAAAAGACGCGTTATCGGGGTATATGTTCAAAGCCGCGAATAAAAACGTCAAACTTACACAGACCGCGCTGGCATATAATGCCGCGCTTATAGGCGCGGCTGCGATTACGTTATAAAAATTAAATAAATAAACCAAACGGGAGGGAGTAAAATCATGAAAAAAATAATGCCGTTTTTACTTGAATTAGCGGCCAAAATAATAATTATGTTAGTCAGTTATTTTATTGTACAGTTTATTTTCTTCATATTTAAGCTGGGGGATTTGTCAGATAATACCGTCGTATTTTTTATCTTTATGTTGGCTGCGCTTTTCCTTACGGATTTTATATACAGATTTATATATAAACTGATAAAAAATAATAAAAACAAGGACGAAAATAAATGAAATTCTTACACTTATCGGACTTACATATCGGCAAAATCGTCAACGGATTCTCTATGCTTGAAGAACAACGCCACGTTTTTTCGCAGATTATAAATTATATTAAAACAGAATGTCCCGACGCTGTTGTTATAGCGGGAGACGTTTATGACCGTGCTGTTCCGGGAGTTGAAGCCGTAAGAGTGTTCGACGATTTTCTTACGGAACTCGCGAAATCAAACGTTGCGGTCATGCTTATATCGGGCAATCACGATTCCCCCGAACGTTTAAATTACGCAAGCCGTTTATTATCGGATTTGTCGGATAACCGTATATTTTTATGCGGGGCATTTGACGGTACTGTTAAAAAAGTCGTGTTGTCTGATAATTACGGCGAGGTTAATTTCTGGCTGTTGCCGTTTATCAGACCGGATAACTTCACAACAGACTTTTTTGAATCAGCCGGTATTGATTATAATTCAAGAAATGTGCTTGTATCTCATCAGTTTTACGTAAAATCGGGGGTTACTTTGGAACGTTCAGAATCGGAACTGAATCCAGTCGGCGGGCTTGACGCGATAGACTGCGCTTTAATAGAAAAATTTGATTATGTCGCTCTCGGACATCTTCACGGACCGCAAAAAATCGGGAGCGAGCATATAAGATACTCCGGTTCTCCCGTTAAATACTCGTTTTCAGAATGGCGGCAAAAAAAATCTGTCGCGCTTGTTGAATTAAATAATAAAGGCAGTCTTAATATAAAAGATTTGCCGTTAAATCCGTTGCATGATATGCGTGAAATCAAAGGCGAACTCGAAGAATTAATAAAAGATGATTTTGTATTGTTAAGCGACAAAGAAGATTATATCAGGGTCATACTGACGGACGAAGAAGAAATAATCGACCCTATGGGTAAAATACGCAGCGTTTATCCCAATGTAATGTCGCTTGATTTTGAGAACTCGCGCACAAATATTGACATATCCGAAATAACGTCAAACGCAAAACAGCCGGAAGAAATAGCGCAATTATCGCCGTATGAATTGTTCGGAGAATTTTTTCTTGATATAAACGGCTCGGTAATGAGCGGCGGACAGGCTGAAATAATCGGGGATATACTAAGCACGTTTAAAAATTAGAAGTGAAAAAACAAAATTCGGAGATTAAATCACATGAAACCATTAAAACTAATAATGAGCGCGTTCGGACCGTATGCCGGAGTTGAAACGCTTGATTTCACAATGCTGGGCAATAACGGGTTATATCTTATCACCGGGGAAACGGGGTCGGGGAAAACGACTGTTTTCGACGCGGTTTCTTTTGCCCTGTTCGGCGAGGCAAGCGGAAAATCACGCGATAAATATCAGATGATGCGAAGCGATTACGTTGACGAAAAAGCCAAAACTTATGTCGAGCTTGATTTTTCGTCCGGCAGTAATACATATAATATAAAACGCTATATAAAAAAAACAGGGCAGGACGTTGTCCTGACTCTTTCTGATAAAACTACGATAAGCGGCGAACGCAACGTAAAGGCTAAAATCGCGGAAGTTATCGGTCTTGACAAAGACCAGTTCGCGCAAATAGTTATGATAGCCCAGAACGATTTTTTGCGGTTTTTACAGAGCGGAACTGACGAGAGGGTTAATATTTTACGCAGTATTTTTAAAACCGACATGCTTAAATTTTTACAGGAAAATTTAAAATTACGCGCGAAAAACTGTCATGACCAACTCATATTATACCGCCGCGATTTTGAGCGTTATAATATCGACCCGTACAAATGCGAAGAACAGTTTGACTTATGGGATTTACAGATAAAATCCGATATAAAATCGCTTGAAGAACTCGACAAAAAACTAAGCGAACTCGATAAATCTAAAACTGAGCTTGTAATGCAGATAGCGCAGGGTGAAGAACTTGCGAAAAAATTTTCCGACCTTGATAAAACAATCTCTGAGTTTAACGAGCATAACTCAAAATCAGACGTTATAAATTTATTATCGCAACGCCGTATCAGAGGCGAAATTGCCATACATAAAATAAAACCCCTGTATGATAAATCAAACGAAATAAAAAAGCAATATGAATCGGCTAAGTCAGACTTGGAATCAGCCGTCAAAAACGAAGAAACCGCAATTATAGAATTAGAAAAAGCCCGGAATATTCTTGCCGGACTGACCCCGCCTGACGGCGTAATTGCCGTTAATATAAAAAAACTCGAAATAATGCAGTCTGAATTTGAAAGATTAAATCATGATTTTAATTTAAAAGACAATCAGTATAAAATCTTAAACGAAGCGTTTTTGCGTAATCAAGCCGGAATACTCGCGAAAAATTTAACAGACGGCGAACCGTGTCCGGTCTGCGGCTCAAAAGAACACCCGAATCCGGCAGAATTGTCCGGCGAAGATATAACGGAAACAAAATTAAAAGAATCCGAGGATTTACTTAATAAATTGAGAAACAGCCGCGATAAAAAAGCCGCCGAATGTTCGGATATGAAAATCGCAACGGATAATCTCAAAAACAAACTTGTAAGCGACGCTGAATCAGGATATAACGCGGCTGTAACTCTTGTAACGGAACGCAAAACCCGCGAAAACGAATATCTGAATCTGTTAAACGAAAGTCTAAGAATATATAACAATTCTTTAAAAGGCAACGGTTTTGACAGCGAACAGGATTATCTAAACGCCGCCATAACAGAAAATCAGCTTGCCGAAATGACAAGCCAAATAAATAATTACGAAAAAAAATCAGAGCAGTTAAAATCCGATATTATAAGATTAGAGCGCGAAACAGAAAACAAAGAAAATCCAGACTTGAAAAAATTGCTTGACGAATCTGAATTAATACAAAACGATATTGACAGCCAGAGAGAAATCCGCGATAAAATCAAAACCCGTCTTGAACAGACTACGCAAGTATTAAACGAACTGAAAAAAAGCTCGGTTGAATTTGTAAAATCAGAAAAGCAATACGCCGAAATCAGACAGCTTTCAGATACGGCAAACGGCAAACTCGATTTTGAAACCTACGCGCAGACGGCATATTTTGACCGCGTGCTAAATTCGGCAAATCAGCGTTTAAAAATCATGAGCCAGAACCGGTATTCTTTTATGCGTAAAACAGAAATCAGCGACGGGAGAAAATCTACGGGTCTGGAAATCGAAGTTCTGGATTTGCACACAGGAAAAAAACGTCCGACCAACAGTTTATCCGGCGGAGAATCGTTTATGGCGTCGTTATCTCTCGCTTTGGGTTTGTCCGACGTGGTTCAGCAGAACGCCGCGGGGATTAAACTCGACGCGATGTTTATCGACGAGGGATTCGGCGCGCTCGATTCGGAAGTCTTGGACCTTGCGGTAAAGACTTTATCAAATATGTCGGGGAATAACCGTATCATAGGCATTATCTCTCATATTGCCGAACTCGGCGACCGTATAGAAAAACAGGTCCGGGTAGAAAAAACCGTTACAGGCAGCAGGATTAAATTAATCGTGTAGTAAAAATTTGCGTACGTAAATTTTTATAATTGTAGGGACGACCGCCCCCGGTCGTCCGAAATTTTTATCTGCGGAACGCCGGGGTCGGCGTTCCCTACACCAATAAATCCCTGTGCAAAATCAAATATTTTCGTCTGAAATGCTGTCGATATACCCCAGAACTTTTTTCTTCTCGATTTCGCTGAGCCTCATGCATTTGCCGTATATTTCAAGCCCGGCGGCGGTCTTTCCCGTTTTTTCGGCTTTGTTTGTTTTGGATTTCCTGATTTTCCTGTTTGATTTGTCTGATTTTTTGGAAATATCAGATGATTTTCTTTGCCTTATGTCTTTGATTTGACCGTCGAAAATCATTTCTTCTATGTCGATATTTAATATATCGCATAAATTTATTCCCATGCAGATTTCTTTCGATATATTGTCTTTCAGCAAAACGGCGTTCAAATCAATAAGATTTATACCGCATTCGTTCGAAAATTTCACAACGTCGCCGTATTCGTCTACTATGTAATCATACAAAATTTTATTCGCAGCCATAATCAATAACGTCCTCTTCCGAATATTCAGTATATTCAATAATATCTTCGACTTTACAGTTCAAAACATAACAAATACGTGCCAAAACGTCAAGGTCCATTCTTTCGACCCTGTTATTGTACCATTTGTCTATAACCTCAAAATTTGCGTTTGTAGAAGAAGCGAGATTACCGCGTTTAATATTTCTCGCGTCTAAATATTGTTTTAATTTAATATTTATTTTCCCGTAATTCTTTATAAGAAAAACAGATTTGCTTTCCGGCATATAACATCACCCTGAATATATACTATATAAATATTCTCTTGTTTGCAATTCATGCGTTAAAATTATGTTTATATAAATATATATATACCATTTATATAAGATATATTCGCGCGATAGATATAAAAAAATCAGAGGAGGCTGCGCTCCCCTGATTTTTCGGTTATATTTTAATTATTTCTTTTTTCTGGTAACGAGAACGGCTATGATGATTATAACCAGTACAGCCGCTATGGCTATTATAATCCATAACAACATATTGCCGCTGTCGTCGTCTTTGGCTTTTTCTTCAGCCGGTTTTTCGGAATCGGCGGCTGCGTTGTCGCCTGCGTCGTCTGCCGGGGCTTCTTCTTCGGGAGCTTCCGTCGGGGCGGCTTCAAGCAGCGTGAATTCAAACGCCCCTATATTAGCGTCGCCGGCGGGCCATTCGAGTTTCAGCACGCCGTTTCCGCCCGCCATGTCAAGCGTTCCAACGTCAAACAGATTATAAACTGTCCAGCCTTCTCTGTCAATACCGGGAGAACCTACCAACGCGCCGTTCCAGTAGATATTGACGCTCTTGTTGTCCGCGTCTGTGCTTCCCCAGACTTTGAGGTCATATTTTCCGGGTTTCGCTACGTTAAGCGTATACTGAACCCATTCGGAATCGGGATGGTCGGCATCCGCTCCGTGCGTATAACAGATTCCGCCGATGTCGCCGTATTCACCGACAATAGCGGCTTCTGTCTGGGGACCGTCTTCATTTTCCTGATATTCCGTTCTGTGAGCGTAGTTAGTGCCCGCAGTCCTTGCGTCAAAATACCATGTCCAGTTACCCGGACCTGCAAGGTCGGCGGTAAATTCGTTATAATCGTCGGTATCAAAAGTTACCGCGTTGACTACTGCGTCGCCGTCAATCGTCGTGCCTCCCTGATACGGGGCGGCCATCGCGGGTACTGACAGCGCGAACACTAAAACTGCCGCAAATATAATTGCCAAAAATTTTTTAAACATAAAAATAAACTCTCCTCATAAATTTAAGTATATTAAACTTACTAATTAAATTAATGCATATATATTAAAGCGTAATGAACAAAAAGCAAATTAATTTTGCTTGAATTTTACATTTATATACTCTAATAAAATCTTCTCTGTTCTTTTTTGCCTTTTCTCAAAAGACCTATCACTATATAAATCGCGGAAATGATAATAAATATAACAACGCTCGCTTTGAACCAGCTACTGGAAATTATGACTTTTATCTGGTCGAGGACATATAAAATATTGCTCGGCTCGACTTCCGCGCTCGACAAAAGATTCGCCGTGCCCTTTTCCTCGCCGTTGTAATATACAATAAGTTTCCCAAGTACTTGCCCTTTTTCTATAGGCGCGACAAGCTCGTCGTCAAATATTATGCAGTCCGTGGTGATTTCTTTATCCATATCTATATTCTGCGGCAGTAATAACGGTATGTCAACATCGGGGACAAGCGTTATTTCGTCGCGGTTAGCCGATAGTCTTATCTCAACGCTGCACGTTTTATCTTTCGTCGAAATTACGGTCTTATACGAGTATATCGAAAAAGCCCATTCAAACAAAAACTTCGCGTCGGGAAAACAGTTGATTTTTTCGGAGTCGCCCGGAAGCGCGGTCGAAGTCGCGCCCATTAATATACACAGATACGACAGCCCCGTCTGTTCGGCGACCGTTGTAAGACAATATCCCGCTTCGGGCGTATATCCGTAGTTCATGCCTCTCGCGTATTCGTAGTAATACTGCGAATACTGCCCTTTTGAAACAAAATGGTTGCGGTTTAATACAGTTCTCGCTTCGCGTTCTTTATTGGTCGGCTGTATCGTATATTTGGGCGATGACGTAATATCCATGAGTTTTTGCAGCTTGCTTGCGTAAAAAGCGATTTTCGCCATATCTGAAACAGTAGTCCGCATTTGTTCGGAGTGCATTCCCGTAGGATTGGTAAAAAAAGTGTCGTAGCATTCGAGTTCGACGGCTTTTTTGTTCATTTTATCGACAAAATCAGGGATAGTCCCCCCGACGTGTTCCGCGAGGGCGAGAGCCGCGTCGTTTGCCCCCTGAAGAAGCATGGCGTTAAGCAATTCTTCCACCGTGAAAATTTCGCCCTGATTGACGCCGTAAGGCATAGCGTTTCCCGTCGCGTTGGCGAACACATAATTCGATATAGTTGTCTGGCTTTCCAGATTAACTACGTTTTCCAGAACGATTATCGCCGTCATGATTTTAACGGTCGAGGCGGGGTAGATAACTTTTTTACTGTTTTTTTCATATACTATATTGCCCGTTTCGGCGTTTAACAGGATAGCCGCGTTCGCGGTTATATCCGGAGGGCTGTCGAGCCCGTCTGTGTTCATATGGATTTTTATATCGTTCGGCGTATCTTCGGCTGAGACTGTAACTTCAAATCCGTTAAATCCCGCAAAAACAAACAAAACGCATAATATAACCGATGTAATTTTTCGCATACCGCTCATCTCCTTTCGCGTTACCGTAGGGGCGACCCTTGCGGTCGCCCCCTGTAAAACCTTACGCAAATTCAACGGCTACCGTAACAACTTCATATGCGGGAACATCAAACGATACAGAGTTATTATTGACTTTAAGGGCTTTTTTATACGTCTCGTTCAAATCGACAATACTTGCCTTTGCTATATCTTTCGCAAATTCAAGAGTTGCTGTTGAGCCTTTGCCGTTTGCGTCGTAGACGCGTATTATCATAGTTTTGCCGTCTTTTGAATCTTCGGCGGTTTTGACTGCCGACAATATAACGTCGCCGGATAATTTAAACAGGCTTGAATCGAGCGGCAGATCTCCCTCATGTTTAGTGCCGGATATAAACGCGATTGGGTGAACAAACTCGTTTCTTATTTTCGCCAGCGTCTGATTCTGCAAATCGTCGGGTATCGCAACGCCGACGGAAATATGATGTATGCCGTACTCCGGGTACGGGTCGGGGTCGTATGACGAACGTATTAAATTAACGGCGATTGAATTGTCAACGGTTCTGAACCCGTATTTTGTATCGGTGACAACCATTACAGGCAATTCGTCATTCGTTGATGGCAGGGCGACTGCGTAACTGTTTCCGGGCATGTCAATATTCTGACCGTCCCTGTCGATAGTTGCGAACGGTATATCGTATCTGAATTTATTTATCTTGTTCTGCAAATTAAGAACCGGCTGCAACTGATACTGAATATTAGTAAAGAAATTCAACTGCGGAACGCCCTCGCCGGGTCTGCCGACTTCGTGCCAGTCCGCCGTAATATCAAATCTTAACGTACTGCTGTTATTGTCGAGAGAAACTTTGACATTTACTTTTGAGTTTTTGAATTTTATATCGTACTGCACCCATTTTCTGATGCCGCCGAGATTCTGGTCATAAACTCTTACGTTATACAGATTTAGATTTTCCACTTTCATAACCGGCCCTACTCTCCAAGACGTCATGCCGTTTACGTCGTCTTCCTGAACATAATTCAATGCGCTGTATATGAGAAATTCTTTTCCGGTTCTCTTATCTAATATTGAACGCAAAGTCATATTATGATTGAATATCGCCTTTATTTTGTCGTTTTCGAGAATTATTTCATCGTCCGAAAAATAATCTTTGCGGAAACCCCTGTATGTGTCGAGATTCAAGCCCTGTCTTGATTCTTCTGTCAGAACATAAGTCGCGTAACCCAGAGCCGGAACTTTTGACATAAAGACAATCTTAAAGAAATTATGTCCCCAATATCCGCTTTGTCCCTGCGTGAGTTTCCACTCGGCAGCTTTTCCGTCAGAGCCTTTTATATTCAACTGACCCAAATCGTAATGCCAGTCCCAGACTGTAATTTCAGTCGGGGCTTCGCGGTCAAATTCTGTCGGGTTAAACAGGTGGAATATCCTGACTTTGCCGTTGCCTCTCTCAGCCTGCGGGAATTTATATCCCAAGCCATGTTCTACAGCGAATCCTACGCCCGCGCCCTCAGCGATTGCGTGCTTGTCGATTTCAACGGGAATACCCGACGTGTCGATTTTTTTCGTTATCGCTCTTAAAGCGTTCGTCGTGTTTGTGTTGGCAGTAGCGAGAACTTTCTGAAATTCTCCCATTGCGTATTCTCTTGTCTCTATCTTGCCCGAACCTGTGATAATATCGTGGAAATGGTTAAACAAGACTTTTTTCCACGCTTCTGCGAAACTTTTTGAGTAGGGCTTGCCTGTAAAAAGAGCCGCCGCCGCGCTGATTGCCTCGGATTCGTATAGCCTGTCCTCGGATATTCTGTTTGACATTTTTATTCTTGACTGCGATGTGTAGCAACCTGTGAATACAAAGTTTAATTCCTGATTTACAACGGGGAAATTATCTTTGTGAGCTTCGAGACGCTTGAAAAATTCATGATATGTGCCGAATTTAATAGTCGGCATAACGGGCCATGTCATCATGTCGGCGATTATCTCAACGTCGCGCCTTGTCGGACCTCCGCCGTGGTCGCCAACGCCGTAAACTTTCAGCATAACGTCCGTGCCGTATTTTTTCGCAAATTCGGGAAACTCAAAGAACGTGTCGTAATTAATATCTGAGTTATACCACCACGGGTCTTTCCAGACTAAAATCTCAGCCCCGTTTCTCGACTGCCATCTGTATATAGTCTCGTCGTCGTAAGCGCGGCAGTGATAATAATATTTTACTCCGCCCTTGTTTAATATTTCCGGGATAGACCAGTTGTGCCCGAAAGTATCTGGTTCAAAGTCAAGCTGCATAGAATCGGGTTTAACGTCCAGTAATTTTGACAGGTATCTTTTTGTATAGAGAATATGCCTTGCGAGGGATTCGCCGTTTGGCATGTTTTTGTCTGTCTCGACCCATGTCGAAGCTGTGATTTCCCAACGTCCCTCTTTAATCCTCGCCTTGATTTCGTCAATCATATCGGGGTCGTTGTCCTCGATTATTTTATACACCGAAGCCTGCGACTGCGAGTATGTAAATTCGGGGTATTCGTTCATCAAATCAAGGATTGTTCTGAAAGTATCGACCGTGACAGCCGCCGTTTCCTGATAGCCCCACATCCAGTTCATGTCGATATGGGCGTGCGACACGCAGATAACGGTAGTTTCTTTTGCCGCTTTTGACATGAATTCAAGTTTTTTCTCGGCTTCTTTTGCGGCAGCGGGGATTATCGCGCCGTTTTCGTTAAGACTGTCAACCAGAAAATCGACGACAGGCTCAATTTTTTTGTCGTATTTGTTATTATTGACCGCCGAGAGTTTCAGAGCGTAGCCAAGCTGGCTTGTAATGCGCGACGCGTGATAATTGCCGTGGGTAGAGTTCTTTAATAAAACGAGTTTATCAGTCAGAGATAAAGATAACGCCATAATTAAAATCCTCCTAAAATTACTAAAATATAAAATTTTTAGATTAAATACCATTTTATCAGAAAGATTATTTAAATTCAAGAGAAAATTAAAGATTTGCGTCAATTTATTTATATAATTTTTGTAAATATTTATTGTATATTCAAAAATTATTTTGACTAAATATTTTTTATGTGGTAAAATGGTGTAGGTAAGCGAAGAGAATTTATATTTTGAACAGGAGAAATGAAAAATGGAATACATTAGCAAAACAATAAGCAGCACCGAATTAAGCGGTATTTTTGAAATTCCGCCTACGTTGCGCAATAGAAAAGTACAGGTTATAATTCTGCCTGTAGAAGATAATGTGCCGAACGAGCAAAAGCCCCAAAAACGCCAGCTTGGTTTCGCTAAGGGTGCTGAAATACCCGATAGCTTTTTTGAGCCATTATCCGAGGAGGAATTACAATTATGGGGACTATAGGATATTTGCTTGATACACATACTTTCTTATGGGCTGTGCGCGGAAGTACAAATTTAAGCAATACAGCCGCAAAGATGATTGAAGATATGAATGTACAAATTTTCGTTTCGGCTGTTAGCGCGTATGAAATCATGAATAAACACCGTATAGGCAAACTACCTGAGTTTGATGATATAGCCAAGGATTATTTTAATTTCGTAAAAAAGTTAGGCGTTGATTCACTGTCTATTAGTGAGCAACACGCGCATTTTGCAGGCAACTTTGAATGGACGCACAGAGACCCTTTTGACAGATTGTTGGCGGCGCAGTCGGCTATTGATAATTTGACGCTGATAACAAACGACCCAGTATTTGGGGAACTTTCATGGCTGACAGTTTTATGGTGATTTTATATTTTGTGAAGAAAGGGCTTATTATGAATATACAAGTTGAACCAATAAAACTTTATGTATGTAATAAGTGAGGGCGAAAACAAAAACCGCATATATCGGTTGAAGCCGCAAGAAGAATGCGAGAATAGTTAATGAACAAACCTCACGGCATAATTATATCCGGATCGAATGGAAGCGGAATGTCGTTTCCCGCCTTCCGGAATGATGTTCGCAAGCGGCAATCAGCTTCCCGCCATGGAACAGCCTTGCGCCGGACACACCGCCGTCATTAAGCAGCAGCAGGCAAAACCGCTCGCTTACCGTTATCTCGCAGTCTTTTTTGTAATACACACCGTAGTCCATATGCACTCTCCTTATTTTTTTTGCCTGTATAACGCAAAAATACTGCATATCACCCGCGACGGGAAGCCTATCGTATGGATTTTCAGCCCATATAGCTTTTGCTACAACGGTAGATTCTACATTTTTGAACCCTGCGTTTTTCAATTCCCGTGTTAAATATTCTTCGACCATTCCTTTTTCAAGCCCCATGCTTTTAGCGAGTTCAAAACTCTTACTGTCTTTTTCGATATATGAACCCTCGATTATGAGTTTTCCCCTTGGCTTTAATATCCTCGCGCCAGCGGTGGAAAATCCATTGTCCCTCTATAATCATTTTGGCGTACTCGTCTTTGTATGCAACTTCCCCTTCGGTTAAAAAGTGCGGGAAGTCCTTCATTATGTATTCACGGTTAAAACATTTCTCAAACATAAGCAACTTCCGCAATAATCTTTTCAGGATTTACGATATATAGCCCCTCGCTATTCACATACGCGGTTTTTTTCGCTGTTTCGCAAAAATCCGCATAACTTAAATCTTTACTTACTTGTAAAGCCAGAGCGAAAACGCCGCATAAATACGGTATAGCCCAACTAAAACAGCTTTGATTGCCGTTATACATATATTTGTTATTCCCGCTGTTGCACGGGCTTGTTCTGCCGCCTGCCGGAATAAGCACCTTTTTCTTGTCCCATTCGTTGGTTTGCCAAACATCAAGTTTATATGTATCGGGGTTATCGTTGTCAAAACATGATGTTTTTGACGAACAGGCAAAAGACTCGCCGAAAAGGTTACTGAATATCACGTAACAACCATCTTCTTTGAGTTTAACCGTGTATTCGTTCATTTTGTCGTGTAAATCAGCCCTATTGCGCGGAAACCCCGACGATATAGAAACGATTTTTATTTTATTGTTGGAAACGGCGGTTTTATTATGTTCCATTATCATATCAAGAGCCTTAAAATGAAATCCCCAATACATTCCGTCATCTTCAAACCTATCGGGATAAGCATAATAGTAAAGATTCGCCCCATTAGCAACGCCGCATAAGTTTCCGCATAGAAAGGCGGCACAAGTAATCCCGTGAAAGTGCATTTTATCGTTATATTCACTTTCGGGGCATATCAATGCGTATTCTTTTATCCTGTCGGTAAATTCATCGTGCGTTTCTAAAATCGGCTTATCAATAACAGCTACGTTGACTCCACTTCCGTTTATACCTCTTGCGTGAAGTTCGGATATGCCGAGCCCCGGTTTTTTCGATTCTTCAAGGATTCGCTTATAATCAATCTTGAAACTGTTCGGAAATTTCGTATACTCATTAAATGCAAGCCTTAAAAACTGTTCTTCGCTTACCTTGGCAAAATCAAGCTCCGAAATGTCTTTGCCGCATAAGCCCCATATTGATTCCAAAGAACCCATTTTAGAAACAAAGTCATTTATCGTTGCGTCGTTCAATTCTACGGGCAACTCATATCGGCTTGCTATCCATTCAAGGGTCTTTATATACTCGTTCGCTTTCGTTGATTCCATAAATGCCCGCTCCCTCGTATCTGTAATCATCAACATTCAGTATACCACAAAACCCGCCAAATTTCCACGTTTATTTTTCCTTTTGAATAAGGTTCACAAAAAAGTTACGCCCACGCAACAGAAAAGTAGATTTCACCTCTTGACACCAGTGATATGGCTGAAGTTCAGAAAGAGGAACAAATTTCAAAATATTTTCTTGTGTTGTAACACCTACCATAACACTATCACCCCAAAACCTTAACCGTTCTTGACATACGCCGCAAGGGGATAAGATTTCATATTCGCTATTTTCGTCGTTACGCGAAACGCAAAGACTATGAGTTACACGTTTATCATGTTTATGAGCTTCACACATTGCACCCGTTTCAATACAAATAGAAACTGATTCGTTTATATTGTCCAACCAAACGCTTGTAAAATACATATCATCTTCATTACGTATAACTCCTGCTCCATCCCAGCCTTTAGGATAACGCCTGTTAATTAATTCAATAGCTATATCAAACATTTTTTGTTCAATTTCTTTATTATTCATTTTCCGTAACCTCCACACATATAACCTTATCTACCAAATCCAAGACACATCATACGTTTGGATATTTTCATCTGCCGTTATAATCGTTAAATCCTCAGCGAGCGCGGTCGCTATAATCAATCGGTCAAACGGGTCGCGATGTATAAGAGGCAATGCAAATAAACGCTCCATATATTCATCTTCAATCTGCAAAACAGTAAATCCGTTGTTTTTCACAAGTTCTCTGAACGATGAAAATCCGCCGTCGAAACTGTATTTGCCTATATTCATTTTAATAGCAACTTCCCAAAGCGAAACAACGCTAATATAATTTTCCCCGTTTAGTATCAATTCTTTCGTTTTTGCGGATAATTTTTCGCCGTTTAAAAACCATAAGACTGTGTGGGTATCAAGCAAATATTTCATTCCATGTACTCCTTTAATTCTTCGAGCGGCGCGTCAAAATCATCGGCAATCCACATTTTCCCTTTGCCTGAACCAAAAACCGGACGCTGTTTTGCTTCTGTTTCATAATTTAAAGATATAATTTCTTTTACAATAATACTAATTGCTTGCAAAGTATGGTCGGGAAGTAAATTAATATCATTGATTAATTGTTCTTTTACTGACATAACACATTCACCCTTTTCGTTCAAAATATAAATTCGTTTCGTTTTACGCTTGTTACCATGACCCGCGTAAAACATTTATTATCAAATATAAATTGATTATACCATAAAAAATAAAAGAAAACAATAATATATTAATAAAATTTAGTACATACCAAATGCCATCGCCCCGCCGTTGTCAATGAGGGTTTTATGGAAATCGTATTCCTTGGGCTTGCCTTGGAAGCAATAGATTATTGCCCGGACATTGGCGGCATGAGTGACGATAAGTGTGTTTTTTCCTTTGCATTCATCTTTGACCATATCGCAAAAATCAAAGTTTCGTTTCATGAAATCGTCAATCCTCTCAACGCCCATATCGCCGTTTTGGGCGGCCTGCCAAAACTGTTTCATCATTTCCGCGGTTTCTTCCCTGCCCTCAAACTCGCCGCAAACTATTTCTTTTAGCCTATCGTCAAAAACGATTGATCCTTTATGGATGATTTCGCAAGTCTGGCGAGTTCTTTTCTGCGGACTGCAAAAACAAGCGTCAAATTCGATATTCCTTAGGTTTTCGGCTTGCGTTTTTGACTGTTCGATTCCCGTCTGATTCAAAAAGGTTTCGGTTTTGCCGTTGCACCTTTTAAATAAGTTCCAGTCAGTTTCTCCTTGCCGGACGAGATAAATCACGACCCTTGGCCCTCCTCATATATGTTTTTCATAGAATATTATGGCAATACCATTCCATTTGCCGCGCTTTTGATATTATATCATAATCAATTCGAATGTGCAAGGGGGAAGGCAAGCTGCAAAGGAAATCGCTCACTTTTGGGCGTAATACTGGGCCTGGGCGAGCCAGAGCTCGCGGTATTTGCCCGATTCGTCGGCCAGCAGCGCCTCGTGGCTCCCCCGCTGGATTAGTTCGCCTTTGTCGAACACCGCTATGTCGTCGCAGAACCGGCACGACGACAAGCGGTGCGATATGTATATCGCCGTCTTGCCCCCGCCAGCTATCTCGTCGAACTTGCTGTACACCTCGGACTCCGCCACCGGGTCAAGCGCAGCCGTCGGCTCATCGAGCACCACGAACGGCGCATCCTTGTACAGCGCACGCGCCAGCGCCACTTTCTGCGCCTCCCCGCCCGATATCTCCACCCCGCCATCGTCGAAATCCCTGTACAGCGCCGTCTCCAGCCCCCTCGGCATCTCCCCCAGCCCTGCCATCGTTAGGCACTCCGCCGCACGCACCCCGTCGTACTCCGCAGACGCCGCCACGTTCTGCCCCAGCGTGAACGAGAACAGCCTGAAGTCCTGGAACACCACCGAAAAGATGCCCATGTACTCGCCGTAGTCGTACTTCCTGATGTCGAACCCGTTGAGCGTGATCACCCCCTCCGTGGGGTCGTACAGCCTGCACAGCAGCTTGATCATCGTGGTCTTCCCGCTGCCGTTCTGGCCCACCACCA
>Ga0082212_10001953_pt1 | contig 30348 bp, 24 predicted proteins | sample TergutNt197P3_FD_71548 | JGI IMG/M metagenome (GOLD analysis project Ga0082212, IMG submission 71548) | Neocapritermes taracua P3 segment gut microbial communities from Petit-Saut dam, French Guiana - Nt197 P3 | ecosystem: Host-associated > Arthropoda: Insects > Digestive system > Gut ...
CAACTTTTACGTCGTAAAGAAGGACTTACGCCAGGAGGAATTCAATAAGGAAAAGCTTCTTGCCGGCATACGCAAGGCTTGTGAAAAGCGCCCGCTGGCGGCCGAGGCGGTGGAGAAGTTGGCCGATGACGTTGAGGCTGAGCTGGTTCAGATGGGGAAAGCGGCGGCACCATCATCTCTTATCGGCGATTTGGTGATGGCGCATCTTAAGAAACTGGATAACATTGCCTATATACGTTTTGCCAGCGTATACCGCGATTTTGCCGATATTACCGATCTCAAGCAGGAGGTCGATACGCTGCTGGGGCATTAGCTGTCATCAATTGGCTGGCTGCATGTCAGATTAGATGCCGACAATTCAGGTGAGTTTAGCCGGGGGATTATAATGAGCAAATCTGGGGAATCTAAAACCGGGGTTGGGGAACTGCTAAACCGTACGCAGATCGCCCGAACTATATTCAATGCCGCAGCTTCCATGGGTATCTCCGACCGCGTTCAGATTGATCGTATAACAAACAATGTCATCGCGCGACTGGAGTGTCCCACTGCATTGCCCGGCATGGAGGATTTCATACCCAAAGGGACGAAACAGCCGTTGCCGCAGGCCTCAGAGTCCGATATTTTGGCGATGGTCAAGGAGTTTCTTTCAATCGAAAAACCATTGACCGGGGATGCTCTGCCGCCGGATGCCCCCGAGCCCTTGCCCGCAAAAGAACCTGAGAATAGCAATGTCTCAGGCCCACAAAAAACAGTACCCAAATCATATCCCAAGAAGGAGATCCCTGTTATGTCAGTCAAAACCTATGAGGGCAGCACCACTGCCAAGCTCAGCGACAACGCCCTGCGTGTGCTGGAGAAGCGCTATCTGAAAAAGGATAAGCAGGGTAATGTGATAGAGTCGCCGGATGATATGTTCCGCAGGGTTGCGCAAACGATTGCGGCTGCGGAGTTGAATTATAATGCCAAGGCGGACGTTCAAGCCTGGGCCGATAAATTCTTTGGGGCGATGACAAGCCTTGAATTCCTGCCGAATTCACCCACTCTGATGAATGCCGGGCGCGAGTTGGGGCAGCTTTCGGCTTGTTTTGTGCTGCCCATCGATGACTCGATGGAGTCTATTTTTGAGGCAGTCAAGAATACGGCACTCATACATAAGAGCGGCGGAGGCACGGGCTTTTCCTTTTCGCGTCTGCGCCCTGAAACAGACCGTGTGGGAACCACCGGCGGTGTTGCCAGCGGACCGGTGTCGTTTATGCGTGCTTTTGACGTGGCCACCGATGTTATAAAGCAGGGTGGCACACGCCGCGGCGCCAATATGGCCATCCTGAGCGTGACTCACCCTGATATCCTGCGTTTCATCAGTTCCAAGGAAGATATGGTTTCTCTTACCAATTTTAATATTTCTGTGGCTGTCACGAGCGACTTTATGCAGGCGGTCAAGTCGGGTACGGACTACAATCTAATCAATCCGCGTACCAGGGAAAATACCGGCAAACTGAATGCCAAAATGGTGTTTGACAAAATAGTGGAACTGGCTTGGAAGACGGGGGATCCGGGCGTAATCTTCATTGACCGCGTCAATCAGGACAATCCCACGCCGCATATGGGTGACATCGAGAGTACCAATCCGTGCGGGGAACAACCCCTTTTACCATATGAGAGCTGCAATCTGGGCTCGATCAACCTGTCGCGTATGCTGAAAAACGATGGAGCGGTAAAAATCGACTACGAGAAATTAAGGGAAACGGTTAAGCTTGCCGTGCGTTTTCTGGATAATGTTATTGACGTCAATCGTTTCCCCATTCCCGCAATTGGCGACATGACCCGTCGCACGCGCAAAATCGGGCTGGGGGTTATGGGGTTCGCCGATATGCTCTTCCGCCTTGGTATTCCCTACAACTCGGAGGAGGCATTGAGCGTGGCAGAGGATGTCATGGGGGTTATCAACAGTACCGCGCATAAGGCATCTATGGAATTGGGTGAGGAGCGTGGGGTATTCCCTGCATTTAAGGGTAGCATCTACGATAAGCCGGATGCGCCCAAGGTGCGCAATGCCTCATGCACAACTATTGCCCCAACCGGCACGCTGTCTATAATCGCCAACTGCTCCGGCGGTATTGAGCCGGTATTTGCCCTGTCTTTCACACGCAATATACTTGATGGGGCTAAGTTTGTTGAGGCAAATCCGTATTTTGAGGAGGCTGCCAAAAGCGCTGGATTCTATTCGGAAGAGTTGATGCAAAAGCTGGCCTGCGGCGGTCATTTGAAAGATGTTAAGGACGCACCAGACGATATAAAGCAGGTCTTTGTTACGGCGCATGATATTGAGGTGCCGTGGCATGTGCGTATGCAGGCGGCTTTCCAGCATCACACGGACAATGCCGTTTCCAAGACGGTAAACTTTCCCAAGGAGGCCACGGCCGCCGATGTGGCAAATGTATATATTATGGCCTATGAGGAGCAGCTAAAGGGCATAACCATCTATCGCGACGGCAGCCGTGACGGGCAGGTGCTCACAACCGGCAAGGACACTGCCAAGGGCAAGGAAATAGATGTCCGCCCGGCAGGTACGTTGCCCTCACCGCGCAAGCGCTCGAAGGTGACGAATGGTGTTACCGAGCGTGTTACGACGGGGTGCGGTTACATCTACGTCACGGTTAATTCGGACGAGCATGGAATATGCGAGGTGTTTTCGCATTTGGGCAAGACGGGTGGTTGTGCGGCAGCCCAGCTGGAGGCGTCCTGCAGGCTTATTTCGCTTGGGTTACGCTCAGGGCTGGAGGTTGCCTCATTGGTAAAACAGCTTAAGGGCATAAGGTGCCCGTCTATAGCATGGGAAAACAGCAAATCCATCCTCTCCTGTGCCGACGCCATAGCCGGCGTATTGGAGCGTCATGCCGGTCTGGTTCAGGACAAAGATGAGGACGGCGGGCATGCCATTCAGGATTTGGGATTGGTGAAGAATGTTGCCGGTCAATGCCCTGAGTGCACAAGCCTGCTGGCTTATCAGGAAGGCTGTCTGGTATGCCCCAGTTGCGGTTATACCAAGTGTTAGAGGGAAACATTTCGTGGTATCTTATGAGGAGATTATCATAAACAAGGAGGTGAGGTAACATCGACAGAAACGAACGGGCCATGATATTCATTGACGGCTCAAATATGTATCACTCGCTGAAGGCCTATTTTAAACGAACTGATATTGATTTGGCTCTCTTTAATCAGAAATTATTGGAAAAGCGCCATTTGGTGCGCATGTATTATTACAATGCGGCGGTGGGTAAACAGGAAGAGCCTGAGCGTTTTAAGGAACAGGAGAAGTTTTTCAAAAGCGTGGCTGCCATCCCGTATACCGAGTTGCGTTTGGGGCGTTTGGTTTATACCAGTCAGTGGCCTAACAATCCGCCGTTTGAAAAAGGCGTGGACGTGCAGCTTGCGACCGACATGATAACGCATGCTTTCAAGGGAAACTATGACGTGGCCATACTGGTGGCCGGAGACAACGATTTTGTCGGCGCCATACAGGCGGTAAAGGACAATGGCAAGCATGTGGAGGTGGCCCTTTTCGGGCAGGAAAGCACCTCGCGTCAGCTTAGGGACGTGGCCGATCGTATTATCGCACTGGACGGACGTCTGTTGCGTGGCTGCTGGAAAGGTGCGCAGCCTGTCCAGAATGGGACCAAACGACATTACCGCAAGCGCAGTGACAACTGGGGCGGCAATGCGCCAAATCACAATAACATTGTTGTTCTGCCGCGCCAGGAAGAGGGCGCTGAGGCGCATGATGCCGCATGCGAGTATACCGATGACGCCGCCGCATCACACGACCTTTTGTGGAGCGCTCCGCGTTACGAGCCGTAGCCGGCATCTGTTGCATCAGATGCCCCTCATGCCACGTGAGGGGCATTTTTGTAGCGCGGTCAGTGCATTGTGTCGGGTGGTGCACTTGCGCTAATATGAGGCGATGGCTTCAGAGAACAAAATGAGCAAACAGGCCTTTGGGCGTGCCGATTATTTCAGCGGGGGGCGCCTAAACGGCGAGGAAGGCGTGGTCATACGCGACTGGGGAGGGCGTTACCCCTTTGCCTTGGTTTATCCCAACAGCTATTTTGTTGGCATGTCCAATTTGGGATTGCAGTCCATATATAACCTTTTGAGTACGCACCCTGAAACACTGGGGGAAAGGGTGTTTTGGGAAGGCGGCGCCAGACCATTTTTGAGTTTGGAATCCTCCCGTCCCCTTATGGACTATGCCTGTCTGGCTTTCTCTTTTTCCTATGAGTTGGACTACCTTAACCTGTCGCACATATTAAGAGCCGCCTCCCTGCCGCTCTTTGCCGATCAGCGCGATGAGAACCATCCCCTGCTAATTGCCGGCGGTCCATGTATTACGGCTAATCCGATGCCTGTAGCGCCATTTTTTGATGCGCTGTGTATCGGCGAAGGAGAGGTTATTCTCCCTGCTATCATTGAGTGCCTGACAGGCGGGTTTTCCCGCGCTGAAACGCTGCAAAGGCTGGCCGGTGTGCCCGGGGTGTACGTGCCTCAACTGGCATCCGAGCGGGTAATTCAGCGGCGCTGGTTGGCGTCACTTGATGATTTCCCTACGCATTCCTGTGTGTTGACGCACGAGACGGAGTTGGGGGAGCTATATCTTATTGAGGTGGAGCGCGGGTGCAGTGCCTCCTGCAGCTTTTGCCTGGTAAGCCGTGCTTTTTGTCCTTTGCGGTTTCACTCCATGGATTCCTTGCTGCAACAGGCGCGCGAGGGGCTTAAGTATCGCCGGCGTATCGGATTGGTTGGCCCTGCGGTGACTGATCATCCGCAGATAGAGGAGTTGATGCATGGTCTGTTACACATGGGGGCGGGCTTTTCCGTCAGTTCCATACGTTTGAAAAATCTTAGAATGTGTTTGTTGGAGTTGATGCTTCAGGGTGGGGTGCAGACGTTAGCGCTGGCACCGGAGGCAGGATCAGACCGACTGCGTCGTGCCATTCGCAAGGAATTTGATGAGTGCGACGTACTGGCTGCGGTGTCTCTGGTCTCGCGCCTGCCGTTTAAACAACTCAAACTCTATTTTATGATTGGCTTGCCGTCAGAGACGGATGAGGATGTGGGGGCCATCATTGATTTGGTTTTGAAATGCCTTCGGCTTCTCAATAACAGCCATCAGGGTTGTCGCCTGAGCATAAATGTGGCTCCGTTCGTACCTAAAGCCGGTACGCCTTTCCAGTGGCTTGGTATGGCAAAGGAGCCAATCCTGGAAAAGCGCATTGCACGCCTGCGTAACGCTCTTGGCGCCTTTGGCATAGAGGTGAAGGCTGAAAGCCCGCAATGGAGCCACGTACAGGCGGCACTCTCGCGGGGGGACAGTTCGCTTGCCGGGGTACTGGCGAATATCGATAAGGTATCGCTTGCAGGCTGGGGGCGTGCCGTGAAAAAAGCGCACGTCAGCCTGGAGCACTTTACTCAGGAGAATTGGTCGCGCAAAGACGCACTTCCGTGGGATGCCATAAAGTTGTAACAGCCTCCAAGACCTCGCCGCAAACTACTTCAAAATATGTCCGAGGTAAATCTTTTGCCCAGTGACGCGTCAGCTGTTGAGCAACTCGTTAACTACGGCGTTGACTTCCTGCCCATCGGCTTTGCCTTTCACCAAAGGCATCAGTTTGGGCATGAGTTTGTTTTTGTCCTGCAGGCCGTGGCAGTCCAGTTCGCTTATCAGCTTCTGCACGACGGCTGTTATCTCATCACGGTTCATCTGCTCCGGAAGGTAAACCTTTAGTATTTCCGCCTCAGCCTCTTCTTTGGCAGCCAACTCGGGGCGGTTCGCCTTATTATATGCTTCAATGCTTTCCTTGCGCTGCTTGAGTTCCTTGGATATGACGCCAAGTATGTCGCTGTCGTCAAGCGTGGTCTGCTTGGCGATTTCAGAGTAGTTAATTGCCGAGAGCACCATGCGGATTACCGAGCAACGCAGGGTATCCCCGCCCCGCAATGCCTGCCTGAGGTCGTCATTGAGTTTGGTCTTAAGCGGAGTATCCATTATTATTGCGCTCTCCTGATTTTAGTTTTGCCCTGGTTGGTGTCATTTGACCGGCGCTTTGTTTTTAAGATGCAAAATCACGCCGTAATCTAAGACAGGGTTATTCTAATCTGCCACACCGGCAGTGTCAACGTGTCCTGTAGGTGCGGTTCGCGGTTTATACGATTATTCATTCAAGTATGTTTGCAGCTTGACAAAAGCTATTACCAAAGGTTACTCTTTCAAAAAGCGCAATGTAAAACATGCGGCGTGCGCGCGTGCGTGTTTTGTTGGTTGCGGGTAATTTTAGAAAACCAAAAGGGGAGGTAATTGTGAGGTTGAAGAAAATTATTCGATTATTCTCGGCAGCTTGTGTCTTGGGTTTGTTAACCATGGCAGTAGTTGCGACCCCAGTCTCGGCAGCAGCGGAAATTACATTAAATCCTGATGCGGTTTTGCCGGGCGGTACAGTGTCCATATCTGGTAGAGGGTTTATTCAAACCGGAGACGTTTCCATTGTTTATGAATGGGGCGGTGTTAAGATTGCACCTCTTTTGTTCGATGGGACATTCAGCACTACATTTGAAGTGCCTCCAACACAGCCGCATGGTTCTTGGGAAATCACAGTAACAGATAATGGTGGCAATACCGCAAAGGGTTATCTGGAGGTGGCATCTTTCACATTAAATCCTAATGTCAAAAGTGGGTACGTAGGTGACGTAATAACTCTTTCCGGCGGCGGTCATACCGCTAATCAGCAGATAACAGTTCTTTGGGATGGCAACGCGCTTAGGACGCTTACGGCCTCTTCCACCGGTACAGTTAGTGGCACCTTTACTGTGCCTGAGTCATATGGCGGCAACCACACCATTTCAATCAGCGGTGGAGGCATTTCACACGTTTTTACGGTTAATCCCAAAATAACCCTTGGGTCTTCTACGGGTGCTGTGGGGGATACTATTGTTGTGAACGGTACCGGCTTCCCGGCAACGTCTGCGTCTTCCGCTGTCGGGGTTTTTGTAAATAGCATGGCGCAGATAGTGCGTAATTATCCGTCTAATACCACTCCTACCACGACAAATAGCAGGGGCAGTTTCAGTGTCAGCTTCATGATGCCTTTGCTTACCAGCGGCGACTATACCGTCAGGGCCACTGTTGGAAGTTCCTCTGCCACAGAAACATTAACCGTTGTTCCAAAAATTACGCTTGGTTCAAACAAAGGGGCCATTGGAGATACTGTCAGTATGAGCGGCAGGGGATTTTCCTCCGGTCAAAGTATAACTTTCACGATTGATGGTACCCCTTTGGCTGTCAGCCCGGATCCGGTAGTAGCTTTCTCAACCGGTGAGTTTTCATCCGCAAGCTTTATAGTCCCATCCATTGGAGGCGGGGTGCATGAGATAGCGGCCGTTGATGAGAACGGCTATGAGACTGTGGTGCTTTTTACGGTGACTCCCAGCATAGATGACGTCAGCGCTTCTATTGGTGCAGTGGGGAAGACCATTACTGTCCGTGGCAAGGGTTTTGTCGCGAATTCACAGGTGACTATCGCGTGGGATGATGGGACTCAGACAACGGTGAACGCCACGTCAGCCGGTATCATCAACACAACCATTTCCGTACCGACCATTGCCGGTGGCATCCATATCATTACATTTTCGGATAGTTCAGGGAATTTTGCCGAGGAGTTTTTTGATGTTATCCCCAGCGTTACCATTGACAAACCCGGCGCGAGTGGCGGTTATGGCGACATAATCCCCATCACTTTCAAAGGTTTTACGGTTGGCAAGGATATTTCTTCCGTTGAGATAATGCTCAATGGGGTGTCTTACGAGGTGGGTTTGTACCAGACTGTCAAAGTTGGTGCCAATGGGATTGTTTCCGCTATGTTTAGAGTGCCGGCTATTTGTGGCGGCACCGGAATGGTATATGCGACGGATAATTCCACACAGGCTGAAGGGGCTCCGTTTACGGTGACTCCAAAACTGACTCTACAGAACAGTTCTGGCAATACTCTCACATCTGGCTGTGCCGGGGATATAGTTGTTGTTTTGGCCACCGGTTTTGGTGTTTATCGTGACTTTAGCTTTACATGCAATGGAATATCTGTCGCCATGAATCCGTCCAATCTTGAGACGAACGAAAACGGCAGCGTCCAGTTCTATTTTGCATTACCGGAAATGGAAGCCGGTCTTATTAAGCTGATAGCCAAGGATGGCGTTGCTGTGGGTGATTTTGGCGTCAACATTGCCGAGGCGGATTTTATCGTTGAGGCAAAAATTGTTCCTGAATTCAATACCTCGCCATCGAATCCGGGGTATGTAGGCTTGAGCATGAAAATCAATGGTACCGGCTTTAAGGGTAGCGATACCGTTGCTATATTCTTTGATGGCAAACAAATAGGTAGCATTTCTACCAGTTCCAACGGCTCTTTTTCGGCGACAATTAAGATTCCGGCTGCCGCTGCAGGGCAACGCGTTATCAGAGTGACTGACGGGCTAATCGCACAGGAGGCGGATTTCTTTATGGACTCTACCCCTCCGGGTGTTGCTACCCTGAAATCACCTGAGGAAAATACCAGACCGAGGCAACCGGTGGTGTTCAGCTGGAATGCCGTCACCGATCCAAGCGGCGTAACCTATATACTACAAATCAGCCAAGATCCAAATTTTGGCACCTTAATATTTCAGAAAACCGGGATAAGCACCAACTCTTTTAAAATGGGAAATACTGATATTCTGGCAAAAACAGGGGCGGACGAGCCTTATTACTGGCGTGTAATGGCAGTCGATTTGGCTGACAATCAAGGAGACTGGTCAGTTGCCAGTTCTTTCACAATCGGCTCATCCGGATGGCCTGTTTGGGCGACGATTGTTTTGATTTGTTTCGGAAGTATTATAGCCATCGCTTTGCTCATATTCCTTGGTTTGTGGTTGGGGCATCGTCTGGCTTACCGGTCATACTAACATCGCGTTACAACTCAATTAAAGAGAGACCCTGCCGCACGGCAGGGTCTCTCTTTTTGACATAATTTACCTCCTCGGATAGAGTATATACGGTCAAGCAATTCGGGCGACCGCCCGCAATTTTGCGGGAGGAAAGTCCGAGCTCCACCCGGCAGGATGCTGGATAACATCCAGGAGGGGAAATCCCTACGGCATAGTGCCACAGAAACATACCGCTTCGGGCAACCGAAGCAAGGGTGAAATGGCGAGGCAAGAGCTCACCGGCGCGTCGGGTGACCGGCCGGCCGGGCAAACCCCATCCGGAGCAAGACCAAATAGGGGGGCGTTATGGCGCCTGGCCTGCCCCCGGGTTGGTCGCATGAACTTGGCGGTAACGCCATGGCTAGATAGATGGTCGCTGTTCGCACATGCGGATACAGAACTCGGCTTATAGGATTGCTTGACCGCGTATTTTCTCTGACGCCGGCATTGTTGTGCCACAGAATGCCGTGGTACTTTGGTGTTTTTTGCCGCTGGTTGTTTATACTGCTAAACTATATACCAGCACCTGCCATAGTCTGCAGATCGCAAGGGAGAGTTATTATGACCTCATTGTTACGGCGTGTCTGGGTTTTGTTTGCTTCCACTGCTCTCATACTGGCAGTGTTGTATGTTGGGTTCAGCTTTGGGCAGACGGCATCAACCCGTGATAAGGATTTTGCTGCCATCGAGGATGCCTGGAGGATTTTGAGCCAGGAGTATGTCGATCCGGACAGCGTGGATTTCGGGGCCATTAGCCACGCCGCCGTACAGGCCATGCTGGATGCGCTGAACGATTCGCACTCAACCTATCTCACGCGGCAGCAATATGATGATACCATTAGCCAGCTATACGGAGACAGCTACGTCGGCATAGGGGTTTACTTTGAAATCATACGCGGGCAGGTGGTTGTCACACATGTTTTCCTTGAGTCGCCGGCGGAGGTCGCCGGTATGCAGGATGGGGATGTGGTGCTGGAGGTTGATGGTGTATCAACCCGTGGCATGACAGCGGATGACCTGAGAGAAATAATCCGCGGTGAGGCCGGCACGCAGGTTAGGCTGCTGGTGCGCCATCAGGGCGCAACGGATGCCACACTGCTTACGATTACCCGTGCCGAAATCAACACGCCGAGCGTGTATTATTATGCGCTGGACGGCGGCATTGCCTATATCGGTATAAGCCAGTTCAGTTCAACAACAAACAGTGAGTTGGGCCTTGTGCTTGAGCGCATATCGGATAATGGGACCAGTGGAATAATTATCGATCTGCGTGATAATCCCGGCGGCTGGCTGTCATCCGTGGTCGATGCCGTCAGTCGTTTTGTGAAATCCGGTACGGTGCTTACTGTATGCAACAACGACGGCTCGCAAAATGTGGTTAAAACAACGTCACAGAAAGAAACCACGGATTTGCCTGTGGTTGTGCTGGCAAATGGGGGCAGCGCCAGCGCAAGCGAGGTCTTTTGCGGTGCGCTGCAGGACCATGGCCGTGCGGTGATTGTCGGTGAGGTAACTTATGGTAAGGGAAGTGTAAACAATTTTTTTGAGTTGCCTGACGGCTCTGCCATATACCTGACTGTGGCGCGCTGGCTCACGCCAGATGGTCATTTGATTGAGGGCTATGGCATTACGCCGGATATAGAACTTAAGAGAAACATTGATTGGGTGCAGTGGGCCATGGACTATCTTAATGGTTTTTAGGGGCGGATTAGTGAATTTCGGCATAGTTGTATTTGACCCTCATGCCTGCATAACTTATAATCCTTGCTCATAATTCTGGTGATACCATGGATATAAAGCTGCAGATAAACGAGTTGGAAGCGCAGGCTTATGCCGAGCTTGAGGGCGTTGCGTCCGCAGCGCACCTAGAAGAGTGGCGCATCCGCTACCTTGGCAAAAAAAGCCGCCTTACCGAAATTCTGCGTGGGTTGGCAACGCTTTCCATTGAGGAGCGTAAGACAGTCGGAGCTGTGAGCAATGCTCTCAAGCTGGGACTGGAAGCTGCCTTGGGACAACGCGAAGCATCCCTGCGCGATGGCGAGTTGGCACTTGCCGTCTCAAAGGATGCGGTCGATATATCACTTCCCGGACGCCCCTTTGCCCGCGGTCACCTGCATCCGGTAGCGCAGGCGATGAATGAAATATCATCCATATTCACAGCTATGGGTTTTGAGGTGATGGAAGGACCCGGGGTCGAGTGGGACTATTACAATTTCGATATGCTGAATATGCCCAAGGAACACCCTGCCCGTGCTGCGACAGACACTTTCTGGATAGATGCCCCGCCGAACGACAAAGGCTGGAAAATGCTGCTGAGAACGCATACGTCTCCTATGCAGGTACGCACAATGGAGCGGCGCAGGCCTCCTATCCGCATTGTTGTGCCCGGTCTTGTGCATCGCTATGAGGCAACCGATGCCACGCATCTGTCCATGTTCAGCCAAATTGAGGGTCTTGCGGTGGATGAGGGCATAAGCATGGCTGATCTTAAGGGTACGCTGCATGAATTTGCCAGACGTTTCTTCGGTCCTGAGCGGCGCGTGCGCTTCCGCTGCGACTTTTTTCCATATGTTGAGCCGGGTGCCGAGATGGCCGTCGAATGCGCTGTATGCCGCGGTGATGGTTGCCGGTTGTGCGGCGGTAACGGCTGGATTGAGGTGTTGGGCTCAGGAATGGTACATCCGCGTGTGCTGGAAGGCGTAGGTATTGATTCAAAAAAGTACTCGGGTTTTGCTTTCGGCATGGGTATTGAGCGCATACCGCTGCTGAAATACGGCGTGGAAGACATAAGGCATTTTTATGGAAGCGACCTGCGCTTCCTGAGGCAGTTTTAAATGAAATGCTCTCTTAAGTGGTTACGTCGCTATGTTGACATAAATGAGCAGCCTGAGGCGCTGGCTAAGCGTATAACACTGGCCGGCACAGAGGTGGCCCGTGTGGATGTTGTTGGCGGCTGGGACAATGTTTTCATAGGGCAGATAGCTGCCGTAGGTCCTCACCCCAATGCCGATCGTCTGCGTTTGGCAACGGTTTGCTTGGGTGCGGAGCAGATGGAGGTTGTTTGCGGTGCCCCTAATTTGGCCATAGGCGATAAGATTGCTTTTGCCCGCGCCGGGGCGCATTTAATAGATGGGCACAGCGGTGAAAAGATTGTTCTTAAGCCCAACAAGATACGAGGGGTGCTTTCCGAGGGGATGATCTGTTCCGAGATAGAGTTGGGGCTTTCCAAAAACCATGAAGGTATTTTGGTATTGCCGCCGGATGCCCCGTTGGGACAAAAGCTTTCCGACTATATTGGTGATGTGATTTTTGATTTGGAGGTAACGCCCAATCGTCCTGACATGCTCTCAATACTGGGTATCGCGCATGAGGTGGCAGCACTCACCGATGCTGCCGTGCGTGAGCCGAATTTGGATTATATGTGCTGCGTGCGCTCTATCAATGAGAGTGTTTCCGTTGAAGTTAGGGACGCCGAGTTATGCCCCCGTTACTGCGCCGGGTTGGTTACCGGTGTTAAGGTCGGTCCGTCTCCGCACTGGCTGAAAGAGGCGTTGGCGGCAGCCGGAATACGCTCCATCAACAATGTTGTGGATATCACAAACTTTGTCATGATGGAGTATGGACAGCCGTTGCATGCCTTTGATTATGACCATATTGGCCTTGGCAAAATTGTCGTGCGCCGTGCAGCTGAGGGCGAAATACTCATGACACTGGACGGGGTCGAACGCCGCTTGGGCGCGGATATGCTGGTTATCGCTGATCCCAATCGCGCTATTGCCGTGGCCGGTGTGATGGGTGGCGCCACGTCCGAGGTGACAGACGGCACAACCTCGGTGTTGCTCGAGTCGGCCAGCTTCAAAGCTGCCAGCATACACAATACACAGGTGTGTCTTAAGCTGCCCAGCGAGGCATCGGCACGTTTTGAGCGTGGCATCCGGGCCGAACTGACGTTGCCGGCATTGCGCAGGGCGTTGCAGTTGATGGTGGAGTTATGCGGCGCAACGGCGGCAGATGGCATTATTGACCACTATCCCGGGAAAAAGGAAGCGGTACCGATCAGTCTGACAACAGCTGAGATCAAACGTATATTGGGTTTGGATATTCCTATGTCGCAGATTGAAAAGACGCTCATGTCGCTGGGCTGTCAGACTAAGAGCATGACAGACGACTCCCTTGAGGTGACGCCTCCGTATTGGCGCAGCGACCTGCGCATTGATGCCGATTTCATTGAGGATATCGCACGCATCATAGGCTATGAGAGTATACCAAGCCGCCTGCTTTCCGGTGAGATGCCGCAACAGAACCCTGAGCCAAAGCTGGTATTACGTCAAAACGTGCGCCGGATTTTGGCTGGTTTTGGCTTTCAGGAGTTAATTACCTATGCCCTTACCAATCGCAGCACTTTGGAAAAAGGCTTGGGTAAAGAGTTGCCTTTTGAGCCGCTTCGCGTAGAGCATCCTATGAGCAGCGAAGAGGAGTGCCTGCGCACCAGCCTTCGCGGTAATGTGCTTTCTGCATTAAGCGCCAATATACACAGGGAAGAAGGCTCAATCTGCTTTTTTGAAATTGGGCATGTCTATCTGCCTAAAACGGGAGATCTGCCGCATGAGCCGGAAATCCTATGCGGCGTGCTTACATCCACAGGAGCGGAAAAAGTGTGGCTGGGGCGCAAGGAGCCGATAGATTTCTTTGATGCCAAGGGAGTTGTGGAAGGTTTGTTTGCACAACTCGGTGCAAAGGCAGAATTCCAAGTCAGCGCAGACATAGGGCTGCGTGTGGGATGTCAGGCATCAATAATGCTGCAAAATCAGGAGGTTGGTCTGCTTGGCGCCATTGACCACAAGGTTGCGCAGGGTTTTGACTTGCCTGCAAACACATTCCTGTTTGAGATGGACCTTACTCAAATTCTGACTTATTCTCATGGTAGCGCGCGTTATGAGATGTTACCGCGTTTCCCCGTGGTAACACGTGACCTGGCGTTGATATTGGGCTCGGACATTAGCCATAAACAGGTGCTGGATATTATAAAAGGCTTCTCGCTGGTGAAAAAGGCTACGCTGTTTGATGTGTATGCCGGAAAACAGGTCTCGCAGGGCAAAAGGTCTCTTGCTTATAGCTTAACTTTCCAATCATCTGAGCATACTCTCACAGACGCTGAGGTGGACAGGGTCTTAGACGCTATTCTGCACAAGTTACAAAGCGCGCTGGGCGCAACACTGCGCTAGCTTTTCAATCCCCTGCAGTGCATCCTGCTCTGTTATATTGCCAATAATTCTTCTACTTTGGCGATGGCATCGTTAAGAGACACCATCTCCACCTGCGGACTGTTACGCAGCTTTATTTCAACGCAGCCTTTTTCCAATGAGCGCGGGCTGATGGTTATGCGCAGTGGCATTCCCAGCAGGTCGGCATCGTTGAATTTTACCCCGGGAGACTCGACGCGGTCATCATAAAGCACATCAAAGCCCAAATGGGTAAGTTCTCCGTACAACGCGTCGGCTTGGCGGATCACGTCGGCATTATCCATATACAACGGGCATAGAACTATCTGGAAAGGTGCAATGCTTAATGGCCAGATGATGCCCTTGCTGTCATGATTAAGTTCAATGACAGCCGCCAGAAGCCGTCCGATGCCAATGCCGTAACATCCCATTATGATTGGGTGCGCCGCGCCGCTTTCATCAACGAAATTGGCATCCAGTTTGCCTGATATTGAAGTGCCAAGCTTAAAGACGTGGCCTATTTCCATGCCCCGTATTGTGCGCAGTGTGCCGCCGCAAAGCGTGCAAATATCTCCTGCCTTGGCTTTGGCAATGTCGGCCACGACATCGGCAGTAAAGTCGCGCGCATAATTTACATTCTTCAGATGGTAGCCGGATTTGTTGGCTCCTGCCACAAAGTTCGCACCATGCATTACCGACTCGTCAGAGACGATTTTGATGTCTTTCAGCCCTATCGGGGAGGCTGCTCCTGCAACCAGCCCGGCGTTTTTTACCTCTTCATCGCATGCCAGGCGCAAATCGGCGGCATGCAATACTTTTTTCAGTTTGATTTCATTTATATCCAAATCACCCCTGATGACGCAGAAAATCACATCTCCGTCAGCGTAGTAGAAAACAGCTTTGAGTGTCTGAGATGGAGAAATTTTGAGGAATGCGCTTAGCTGCTCAATGCTTTCATGCTCGAAAGTGGCGATTTCCTCTATGTCCAACATTGGATCACTCGGCGCTTCGGGCTTAATGCTGACCGCTTTCTCTACGTTGGCTCCCACATCGCAGTTGTGGCAGATTATGATTTCATCCTCGCCGATATCTGTGACGGCCATAAACTCCTGCGAGTCCTTACCGCCAATGGCTCCGCTGTCAGCCTCAATCATGATGGTCGGCAGTCCGCAGCGTTGGTAGATGTTCTTATATGCATGCACCATCTGTTTGTATGTAACGTCCAGATCCTCTTCATTGGCATGGAAGCTGTAGGCATCCTTCATGGTAAACTCGCGTACACGGATGAGCCCGCCGCGCGGGCGAGGTTCATCGCGCATTTTGGTCTGGATTTGATACAGTGTGAAAGGCAGGTCGCGGTAGCTTTGTACGTTGCGTCCGGCCATGTCGGTCACGACCTCTTCGTGAGTCGGTCCTAAAACCATCCCGCGTTCCTTGCGGTCCTGCAGGTGAAAAAGTGTTTGCCCCATGGCAGTCTCGCGTCCGGATTTTTGCCATAATTCCACAGGCTGCAGGGAGGGCATGTGCACCTCTTGCGCCCCTGTGCGGTTCATTTCCTCACGCACGATGTTTTCTATTTTGCGCAGTGCCCTGAGAGCCAGCGGCATATAGGAATACACGCCTGCTGACAGCTGACAAATCATGCCTGCGCGCAGCAGCAAGCGGTGGCTTTCCGTGTCGGCATCCGCCGGAATCTCACGCAGTCTTTTACCGAAAAGTTGTGATAAACGCATATTTCGTAAGTCCTTAAAGAAAATACTGTTTTGTGCTTGCTAATGACTTTCTCGCAACAGATTAAAACATATTGATGCGATTTATGCTAATCGTTGGCATGGGGGAGATATAAGCAGGTTATCAACTCATCCACCAGTTGTCTATGCCTGCAATTTCCCACGAATTGTTTACCAGCCGGATTGTATAATCCAATCCGCTCGCTCCAAGATTACCATACCAAACATATGCTGATGTGACAAGAGTGTCTTGATTTAGTTCAATATCATTAAAAACTATTATGAAACCATCTTTAAAATAGTGATAATGAGGCTCTCCGTTTTCTGAAACGGAACCTACTATATAGCCGGATTGTCTTAATCCCTCAAAATTGTCTTGCAACAATGCGACACCGTTTTTGTTGCAATGATTCTGTAAAAGATTAATAAGCGATGAGGTGTCGGCAAGTTTTACATTCGTCAAATCAACGGCAACATTCTTTGGGTTCATGCCGTATGGAGTGTGGTTAAAATAAAGGTCTAATAATACTACAAAATATGCGTAGGAAAGGTCAGTTGGAGACAATGAGCTTATCTTTATGTTTGTTATCAAATCAAGATACAGGCATTCGGTATCATACCTATTGTTCAGGCTAATATAAACTGTTTCCTTATCGCCACGCTCAATTTGTATCGTAAGAGATGTTTTTTTCTGAACAAAAAGTAACATTTTCCCGAGACTATCCGATTTAAAATGCCCTTTTAACGCATTGCCGATGCCGCCGTATGCGTTAGTTCTTTGCCCGTACCCAATCTCGCTCATACTTTTATCGATGAGGGAAATGTCAGTTATGTCGGAAAAGGCAATATCCAATCCATACATGCCCTTGATTTGTATGCTGTTATCAAGGGTATTGATTGCAGGGTCTTTATTGCCCTGATGGAACAGGATGCCACACGTAGCCAGCACAATCGCAGTGATGGCGACAACGGCGACTATTGCGAATCTGGCAGCCGGCGGTTTTGATGTTTCTTCGGTGAGGCTTCCTGGGGCATCGTTTTTGCGGAAGCGATTGCCGGTGTTTGCGTAAATGACAGCAAAAATAATGGCGACAGACAGGATTGCTATGCTGCAGAATATCAGCCACGTCGCTTCAAAATACACGCCGATTGGGAAAAGCGCCATACATAGCGCAATTATGACCAACAGCCAGCCGACGAAGCGGCACAAGGCTTTTTGTTCATAACCGGCCTTTTTATCCGCGCTCATAGTGGTGTAGCCTGAGATTAGAAAGGTTCCCCTGCCGTTAAGCAGGAACGTGGCAATAACAAGCATCAGCGCAACAACAATGCCGAATACAATACCGAGAATAGCAAAACCATCCATATGCTCTCCGCAGAAAAATGTTATCTTATTACTTTTCTATAGTCAATGTTTCCAGTGATTGATAGGTGCTATCGCGCAAAATGATGCTGCATTGATTGCCTGATAGACTCACATCAACAAAGCCGTATTGTCCATGCTGATACCATAAGCTTGCTGGTGACGTGCAATCGCGCATCTGGTCGGGCCAACCGCCGAAAGCCCCGCAGATAACGTACGTTACTCCAGCGTGCTGCAGCAGTTCCATGTGGTGGTTGTGTCCGGAAATCACCAAATCAACGCCATATTCTTCAAACAGTGGCGTCAGTATATTGATGGTCTCAGGATTATCAAACCAATTCCAGCCCTCATGCGCTGAGCCGGACGAATAATAAAATCCATGCCCCATAACAATTTTCCAGTCGCCTGCAGGGATATCCTTGAGTTGAGCTTCCAGCCATGCAGCCTGTGCCGGCGTATAGCTTTCGGCACTCCATTCAATATCCAGTACCAGAAAATGGATTTTGCCGACATCCAAGCGGTACCACAACTGTGAGTTGCTACTTAGCCCGATATCTGTCGGGCGGGCATAATCCTTATACATATTAATTCCGGCAAAGAGAGAATCGTGGTTGCCCAGGGCGAATAGCGTTGGTATGCCGGATGTGGCGACTGAAAAAGCGTCAAAGGCCTCATGCCATTGGCTGGCATTGAAGCCATACTCAACCAAGTCGCCAAGAGAAAAGAATAAGTCAAAGCCGTTGGCAGGGCTTGCGATGGCTTGCAGCATTGCGGCTGTCAAATCGCTGCGGTTATTACCTGCTCCGAAATGAGTATCGGAGCAAACGGCAAAATGCAGCATCCCATCAGCTGACGGAGTGGTAAAGCTATAGCTGGCATCATCGTTGATGCGGTAGGTGTAGCCGGTTGATGGCTGTAGGTCGCAAAATAAAAAAACGTGCCTGCAGGATGCTTTTTCTTCATTTATGCTGGTCGGATTATACGGCGTGCCCCAGACGACGGTGTTAGCTGTCGGCTGGGAACTGTTAAAAGTCAACGCTATGTTTGGTATGCCGAATGCTCCATTATCTGCCGTAATTATAAGCTGTGGAGGAGTATCACCTATACTTCCTGAAAAAGAACCGTTTGTGTAGGCGTAAACTAGAGGAGGCGCAATTAGGCCGGGAAGCGCGCAGATAACGAGAGCGATGGTAAACAGTCTGTCCGGCAGCGGCTTAAGACGCGGCGAAAGCCATATGTATACGACCCCTGAAGCCGACAGTATGGCAATGCTGACGAATAACAAAATGAATATTGCGTGAAATTGACCATTGACGTGGAACAGCCCCTTGGTGCCGTGCAGGCTGAAAGCCCAAATAACAAATGCCGCGATAAAAACAGAGCCGATAATCGCCATAATTGCCGGCAGAAATTTTTTCATAATTCCCGAAAGAACAAGAAAGGTTCTATTCCACACGGCAATCCCTCATCGTTTTTAACAGTGTATGGAAAACCCCGATGCTCTGGTGCTTGCATCTACATTCCATCAATTTCCTGCATCAAACGCGGCAAAATTTCATTTTCAGCTATAACCGCTATCTGTTCCCCCTTTTTGAACAAAACAGCTTTACCTTTGCCGCAAGCCACGCCTATGTCGGCATCTTTGGCCTCACCCGGACCATTGACTACGCATCCCATGACGGCAACGCGCAGATGCTTCGGGCTTTTTTGCAATAGCTGCTCGACTTGCTGCGCTATGGCGATGACATCCACCTCACAGCGCCCGCAGGTAGGGCAACTAACCAACACGGGTCCGCGTCGGCGTAGCCCGAGGCTTTTTAGTATGTCATACCCGGCGCATACTTCCTCGTGCGGTGCGGTTGTGAGTGAAACACGTATTGTATCGCCAATACCCAAGTATAACAGCGTGCCGATACCGGCAGCGCTGCGTATGGCGCCCGTACGCGGCATACCGGACTCCGTGATGCCCAGATGAAGAGGGTAAGGAATTTTGCCAGCGATATCCTTGTACGCCTCAATGGTAGAGGGTACGTCAAAGGCCTTAAGAGATACTTTAATCAGGTCAAAGTCAAGGTCTTCCAGCAGTTTAATATGGTGCATGGCAGCTGCTACCATGCGCTGGGGTAAAGTTTGTTCTGGTGCGGCGTGCGGCGGCAAACTTCCGGCGTTGACACCGATGCGGATAGGCACCTGTCGTTCCTTTGCGGCTCTGACTACCTCGGCGACCTTGTCTGCATCGGCAATATTACCCGGGTTGAGGCGAAGGCCATCTACGCCGGCCGACAGTGCATCCAGGGCTAAGCGGTGGTCAAAATGGATATCGGCGATGAGAGGGATGCTGATGCCGTGTTTGATCTCCGATAAGGCGGCGGCGGCCTCACTGTCCGGTACTGCTAGGCGAATAATTTCACAGCCATTCTCTTCCAGTTCTTTGATTTGACGTATGGTGGCGTGCACGTCGCGCGTGTCTGTTTTGGTCATGGATTGTACGCTTATAGGCGCATCGCCGCCTACCTGCACGGATCCGATATGAATGGTTTTGCAAATTCTCCTGGGATACATATTCTTAGCCTCCGCTGATTATGCGGGCTATATCCTGAAACGTTAATACCAGCATCAATACCAGCAGCATAACAAAACCGGCAAAATGCACTTTTCCTTCAGTCTGCGGCGAAACGCGCTTGCCCCGGCGTATCCACTCCAGAAAAACGAAAACCAGCCGTCCTCCGTCAAGAGCCGGCAATGGCAGCAGGTTCATTATGGCCAGACTTAGGCTGAGAAAACCGGCCAGTTCCAGCAGCGGACTAATGCCGTACCGGGCAACCTCACCTGTCATTTGGGCGATACCTACGGGTCCGGTGAGTTGTGCCGAACTGTTGCCGATAAACAAGCCAAGCAGGGAATTTTTATACAGCGCCATTGTCTGAAAGGTATCTCTTACACCCATTGAAATGCTTTTGAAAAACGGCTCGGAGCGGCGTGATATCTCTTCACTTCCCTCAACGATATCCATTTTAAAGCCAATGCGACCTTGTCCCTCCGGTGGTTTCCAGCGTGGTATGACGGGTTTGCTTTCCTGGGTATCATGTGGCGTTTGGACAAGCATGGTTATTTCTTTGCCAAGATTCAGTTCAATATAGCGTTGCAGGTCGCCATAGTTCTCAATGGTCTTGCCGTTGATTGCCAGTATAATATCGCCCGGCATAAGTCCGGCGTCTTCGGCAGGTGAGTCGTGAACTATGTCTGTTACGACTAGCTGATGCTTGACCACGTCGTGCGGCAGCATATACGCGGCAGACAGCAATATGAATGGCAAAAGTGCATTGACGATAGCACCGGCACCGAGAACAAGGGCGCGCGTAGCGCAACTCTTGGATGCCAAACTGCGTGTGGCGCTGGGGTCCTCCTCGCCGGACATCTTGGTGAAACCTCCGATTGGTAGCCAGTTGACGGAGTAAATAGTTTCACCGCGTTTAATGCCGAACATGCGCGGGGGGTATCCTATGCCGAACTCTTCCACCTTGACACCTGAAAGCTTGGCAGTGACAAAGTGCCCAAGCTCATGCGCCATGATTACTCCGGTAAAAATTAGAAGAAAAGCGATAATTGATGTCAGCAGCAAAGCAGTTTCTCCTGTTGGGCTATTTTTTTGGCTATTATGCGGGATTCGGCGTCGGTGCAAAGGATATCGTCAATGGAAGGGTTTTGGATTTTGCAGTGGCGCGATAACACGGCATCCACAATTAGGGGAATGTGTCCAAACTTAATGCGTTCTGTTAGGAACATATCGACAGCTACCTCATCGGCGGCGCACAATGCAGCAGGGCACGTGCCTCCCTCTTTGCCGGCTTCGATAGCCAGTTTAAGACACGGAAAGCGCGTCATGTCTGGTTGTTCAAAACAGAGCTTGCTGATTTGGGAAAAATCCAGAGGCGGCGTTAGATGGTTATCCCATCTATGCGGATAACTGAGGGCATATTGTATGGGCAAATGCATGTCGGGGGCTCCCAGTTGTGCCTTGATCGCCCCGTCACTGAACTCTACCATGGAGTGTATGATGCTCTGGGTATGTACCAGCACATCTATGTTTTCAAACGGCATATCAAACAGCCAGTGGGCTTCAATTACCTCCAGTCCCTTATTCATAAGCGTGGCGCAGTCAACAGTGATTTTTTTGCCCATCTTCCATGATGGATGCATTAGTGTTTCCTCAACGCTAACCTCCGCCAACTCTGCCTGTGAATAATTGCGGAATGGCCCGCCTGAGGCGGTGATGATTATTCGTGACGGAATGCTTTTTTCACCGGCAAGACACTGCCAAATGGCGCAGTGCTCACTGTCAACGGGTCTTATCTGAGCATTGTGCTTTTTTGCCAGCGGCATGACGATGCTGCCGGCCATCGCCAGAGCCTCCTTATTGGCTAAAGCGATGATTTTACCGGCTTTAATGGCCGAGAGTAGTGCAGGTAGTCCGGAAGCCCCTGATGATGCGGCAACGACTATGTCCACATCGCTATGTGTTGCCATTTCCTGCATATCTGTGAATTTATAATCCCCAGGCGGCGCAAGTGTCTGGTCCCCTTGGAAATAAACGAAACGTGGATGGAATTCGCTGATTTGCTCAGCCAGCAGCTTAACATTGTTTCCTGCCCCCAAGCCTACAACGCATAAACGCTCAGGATGTGCACGCACGATATCCAGCGTTTGGCTGCCTACAGAACCGGTGGAGCCGAGGATTACCAATTTTTGAGGTATCGGATTGTCCATATGATGAATAATAACCTAAACTCACGAATATTTATAGTTTGTGCAGCTGACTGCAAATACTGTCATGCACACCCAAGGGTTTTTTTCTATGAACAAGGTCGTCGTTAACCGTGCCAAATAACGTAGTAATACACAACCAGTCCGGCAAAGACAATGCCGTCTACGCGGTCCAGCATTCCTCCGTGTCCCGGCAGTGCATGGCCTGAGTCCTTTGCTCCCATATTGCGCTTGAAGAGCGATTCAACCAAGTCGCCTGCCTGGGCGAAGACACTGGTGGCTGCGGCAAGCAGGACCGCCTGCCACAATGACAATGGCAGTTTAAGTATCCAAGCTGTAAGAGAACCCAGTATTATGGCTCCTGCCAGTCCGCCAGCGGCTCCTTCCCAGGTCTTCGCAGGGCTTATAGAAGGAGCCATTTTGTGACGTCCGAGCAAACGCCCCACGAAATAAGCGGTGGTGTCGCTGGCAAAGGTGCAAAACAGTGCCAATACAACCCATTTATAACCATCATCAAGCCGTATGAGGGCAGTGTAGCGGCTGGAGAGCCAACCCAGGTATAAGATGCCGGCTAGTGTAAAAGCCCAACTGGAGAATGCATCTCTGTGGTCGCGCCGCAACATAACCCACAACAGTGGTGCCACAACTGCAATACTGATTAGTATGCCGCTGCTATGGTCCCATTTGAGTGTGGGTGCAATGACAAAAAGCAGTGTCAGTGCCAGCCCCAGCCACAATACAGGACGGCCTTTGCCGCTGGCGCCTACCATGCGGTAAAACTCCCATGCCCCCATAAGAGCACAGATGGCGGCGGCTATAGCGAACGCAGGAAAAAAACTGTTGGCCCATAATACCAGTAATAGACCGCCGAGCAGTAAGATGGAGGTTACCACTCGCTTTACTAACATGTACTACAATCCTCCGAAGCGGCGTTTGCGTTCGCGGTAAGCCCTTATTGCTTTGTCCATGTCGGCGCGGTTGAAATCAGGCCATAGCTCCGGGGTGAAATAAAACTCGGCATAAGCCAGCTGCCATAACAGGAAGTTTGATATGCGCAACTCATCGGCCGTCCGTATCAATAAATCAACGTCCGGCATGTCGGCAGTGTATAGGTATTTGGCTATCAACTTTTCGTCTATAAGTTCTGCCGGCACGCCTTCGGCTACAATGCGTTTCAAGGTATCGGTGATTTCCTGCCGCCCGCCATAATTTAGCGCCAACGCCAACGTCATGCCGCTGTTGCGGGATGTCAGAGAGACTGCATCGTTAATATTTTGTACCAGTTTAGGGGGCAGGCCTTCAGCACGTCCAAGCCAGAGAATGCGCACGTTGTTTTCATGCAACTCAGCTGCTTCGTGAGCGATAGACTCATTCAGAATGTTGAATATACTTTTTATTTCAGCTTCAGGACGGTTCCAATTTTCAGTCGAGAAAGCATAAAAAGTGGCGTATTTCACCTGCTCTATCTCACCAAGATAACGGACTATATCGTGGATGGTATTGAAGCCTGCGAGGTGCCCGTCCAAACGCGACATTCCACGCTTAGTGGCCCATCTGCCATTTCCGTCCATGATGATGGCGATGTGGTTGGGGAAGACTGGTGTTGTTTCTGCCATGTTGGACTATTGTAACATATGCGCTGTGGGGTGGCTATGTGACGTACTGCGTTGGCAATACCAGTTGCCTGATGGCGATTTATGTTTTGTCAGACCTGCTTCAGTTCGGCAGCTTTGGTACTTTCCAATCCATCAATAACGCCAATAAAAGAGTCTGTCAGTTTTTGCAACTTACCCTCGCCGCGTTTAAGGTCGTCTTGTGAGATTTCCTTGTTTTTCTCAAGTTTTTTGATATCTTCTATGGCATCGCGGCGAATGTTGCGAATAGCAATTTTCTGATCCTCGGTCATTTTCTTGACCATTTTTGTAAGTTCCGCACGGCGCTCTTCAGAAAGCGGCGGAATGGACAGTCGTATGACGGTGCCGTCAGAGTTTGGTGTCAGCCCGATATTGGATTTCAGGATGGCCTTTTCAATCCCTGAAAGGATGTTGGGGTCCCAAGGCTGAATGATGAGCAGGCTGGTGCCGGAAACCGAAACATTTGCGATGTGATTCATGGGCGTGGGAACCCCATTGTAGTCCACGCGCACGTGGTCAATCAGTGCTGTACTGGCGCGTCCCGTGCGCACACCTGACAGGTCGCGCTTGAGTATATCAACAGTCGTTTTCATTTTCTCTTCGGCTTTAAGCAGTGTAGTTTCTATCATTGTTGCTCCTCCCCGTTAATCAAAGTGCCAATCGGCTCGCCACTTATTGCACGCACAATGTTATGCTCTGCCTGAAGGTTGAAAACGATGATGGGTAATTTGTTATCCATGCATAGAGAAATGGCAGTTGTATCCATGACCTGAAGCCGCATGTTAAGCGCCTGCATGTAGCTGAGATGCTCAAATTTTTTGGCATTGGCGTTCTTGCGAGGATCGGCGTCATATACACCATCGACGCAGTTTTTGGTCATCAGCAGTACATCAACGTCCAACTCAATGGAGCGCAGTGCTGCGGCCGTGTCAGTGGTCATATATGGATTGCCGGTGCCACCGGCCAGAATAACTACGCGCCCTTTTTCCATATGGCGTATAGCACGGAGGCGGATGAACGGTTCTGCTACCTGCTGAATGGTAAGGGCGGATTGCACCCGTGTTTCAACGCCGATTTTCCCCAGAGTATCCTGTAATGCCAAAGCGTTGATGGCGGTAGCCAGCATTCCTGCGTAATCGGCTGTAACGCGATCAAAACCGACCTTCTCAGCTGTAGCCCCGCGCCAGATATTGCCGGCACCGACTACGACTGCTACTTCCACGCCCATGTCGTGGGCCTGCTTGATGCGGTGAGCCACGTCAGAAACGGTGGCGGCATCAATATCAATGTCAGCCTGCCCACCCTTGAAAGCCTCGCCGCTGAGTTTCAGTAGAACCCGTTTGTATTTGGCCTGGGCCATTAGCTCAGTCCTTAATGTTTATTCAGGATAAACGCCGATCTCAAAACGTGTAAAACGGTTAATGCGGACGTTTTCGCCCGTGCGGGCGATTACATCCACAATAAGATCCTTAATGGTTTTCGAGGGGTCTTTGATGAAAGACTGCTCCATGAGGCTAACAACCTCACCCTCTGGTACTACAAAATCTGCTGGTATTTGCTCTGCCAGCACAAAGCTTGGGTTCATGGCTGCTATTTGCATAGCGATATCGCGCGCAAGGTGCTTGAACTCTTCTGTACGGGCCACAAAATCGGTTTCACAGTTGATTTCCACCATGGCACCGATGCGACCACCGGTGTGAATATATGTTTCCACAAGCCCATTGGCTGTAACGCGGTCGGCTTTCTTTGCTGCTTTGGCACATCCGCGTTCTTTAAGAAGTTCGGCAGCTTTCCTCAAGTCGCCTTGGGTTTCTATAAGAGCGGCTCGGCAATCCATAATTCCTGCACCGCATTTTTCTCTCAGTTCTTTTATGCTATCGGTCGAAATTTCCACGTATTTCTCCTTGAATTACAGGTCTATTGCAGGAGCGTTGTCGGTGCTTTCACCAATAATCGGCACGTCGCCTTTTTCAACAGCCACCGTAAGTTCGCCTTTGGCTTCCAGAATGGCATCGGCAATCTTGCCGGCCACCAGCTTGATGGCGCGGATTGCGTCGTCATTCGATGGGATAGGTGCGTCAATTTCATCCGGATTACAGTTGGTATCCACCATAGCAACGACGGGTATTCCCACTCTCTGCGCCTCAGCAATAGCGATGCGCTCTTTTGAGGGGTCAACGATGAACATAACATCCGGCAGAGCAGTCATTTCCTTGATGCCGCCAAATTGTATGTTCATCTGCTCAATTTCTTCGGTTAATTGCTGAGCTTCCTTTTTGGGCAGCCGGGACAGTTCGCCTTTGGACTGTTGATCCTCTAGACGTACAAGGTAGTCAATGCGACCCTGAATGGCCGCGAAATTGGTGAGCGTGCCGCCAACCCAGCGCTGATTAACATAAAACATTCCGGCACGCTGAGCCTCTTCCTGTATGATGGTCTGGGCCTGTTTTTTCGTGCCGACGAACAGAACTTTGCCGCCTTCACCAACGATTTCTTTGATAAATTCGCTGGCTTTGTCCAGCATGGAAGCAGTCTGTTCCAAGTCAATGATGTGAATACCATTGCGCTTGGTAAAGATATATTTCTTCATGCGCGGATGCCACCTGCTGGTCTGGTGACCGAAGTGAGCACCGGCCTCTAATAACTCTTTAATGGTTGCTGTATCAGCCAAGAAAACCTCCCTTATGCCCATTGAAACTCATTTTAACGCACCAGTATAGCATACAGTTGTTATACCAGCAAGAGCGATAATGCGTTTTTCCAAGATTTTCATTTGCCGGTATGCACAAGGTTTCCTTGTTATGAATAAGAAAACAATTGAGCAAGCCACAAATGGCTTAAAAGATGATAATTTGACGAACTTGCCCCGAAATAAGTAATCTATGTAGCAGTTCCGAAAAAATCATCGAAAACATTTGTTGTAAGTTTGAGAGTTGTGTAATCATGCAATTTTTGGGACAAGCCAGCGTAGCTCAGTTGGTAGAGCAGCTGTTTCGTAAACAGCAGGTCTGGAGTTCGAGCCTCCACGCTGGCTCCACACAGCAATCAGTTAAGCTTTTCTCGACTACCTCCGTTAATTTTTAGTGCCGGCGCCGGTTATCAGTATTTGTTAGCTGTGGTATGATTTAATGAAATGATGCACTGGACTGAAGATATGAGTGCATTTCTTTGAGTTATTTGTTTTGGGGAGTTAAACATGAGCCGTTTTGCTGACAAGCTAAAAAACGCTTTACAGGTGGCGCCGCCATCAATGGGGTTTTTCCGCAGCACATCTTCTGCGGACAAGCCGCGCATGCTGTTAGTGGCGCGACTGACCTTGGAAGATGCAGAAAATGCATCTGATGTGATGAAATCTGCGGATGCTGTTTTGCTGACTTGCCACAAATACTTACCTGCCAAAACGCTGAAAATGCTTTTGAAAACTGCCGGCGATGCCCCGCTGGGTGTGTGGTTTATCGGCAAAGCCCAAAGCAAAGTCCCGGAAGGCGTGGATTTTGAGGCTTTTGCGGCTGAAAACACGCTGCTATCCCGCAGCAGTACCGGCATTGGTAAAGTGCTGGTACTGCCATCTGATTTACCTGATAGCTTTGCACGTGCGTTGAATGACTTACCTATGGACTCCATTTTGGTAGATGCCGATACTACAGCGGCTCTTACATGGATGGATTTGATGCGATGGTCCCGCTTAGGTGATTTTATTACCAAGCCGCTTCTGGCGCATGTTCCGGTGGATATATCTGGAAATGAAATAACCATGTTGTGGGATGGCGGAGTTGATGCTTTGGTTGTATCCGTGTCCGCTGAAAGCGGAGAGTCTTTTAATAAATTACGTGCTGTTGCGGACGAGCTCAAGTTGGCGCCAAAGCGCAAATGGATGAAAACAAGCGCTATTGTGCCTGTTGTAAAACAGGATGCGGCGGCCTTTGCCTCTGACGATGATGATGCCGACGATGACGATTAGTAATATAACATAACGGGAGTTGCAGATGAAAAAGGCAGCATTTATTATCATCTCTATTGTGGCGGTGGCGATTCTTGTATCTGCTATGGGTTGTGATTCGTGTAAACCACCCGAAACGACTGCCCTCAAGCCAGTAATATATCTTTACCCTGATGTACCCACCGAAGTCACTGTAAAGTTGAAGTATAACGGCATTTTGGATTTTACCTATCCGGCATATAACGACGGATGGCATGTCACAGCATTTCAGGACGGCACTTTAATCAACCATGCCGACGGCAAGGAATACGCATATCTGTTTTGGGAAGGACACGGCAAGACGGATTATGACCTGAGCCGGGGCTTTGTTGTAAAAGGCGAGGATACAGTCTCCTTTTTACAGGATAAACTCTCTTATATTGGGCTTACACCGAGGGAGTACAATGAGTTTATTGTCTATTGGCTGCCTTTGATGCAAAACAACGCATATAACCTAATCACATTCCAAGGCAACGCTTATACCGAAAATGCCGAGTTGATTATCACACCCACGCCTGACAGCATGCTGAGAGTATTTATGGCGTTTAAGCCACTTGATGCCCCGATTGAAATAGAGGAACAGGAACTGAGCCCGTTCAGCAGGAGTGGCTTCATGGTTGTCGAGTGGGGCGGTTGCATCATCAGATAAGCATTGCGTTTGTGGCATGCCAGCCGAACACATCTCAAATATTAATAAAGAGGCTTCCGGTTTGATTTACGGAAGCCTCTAATAGTTTAGTAAACCAGATTTATATTAGATTGTCGGGATGGTCATCTGATAGAACTTACCCTCGGTGACGATTGAGGGCGCAATAACTATTTCTGTCTTATGGAATTCAGCAATATTCGCTGCGCCGCAAACGCCCATGCAGTTTTGCAAAGCTCCTACGAAATTTTGGCTGCCGTGCGTCAGCGAAGTGGGCCCGAAGAGAATCTGCTCCAATGTGCCGGTAATGCCGACTTTGATGCGCGTACCACGTGGTAAAGAGGCATGAGGGTTGGCCATGCCCCAGTGACAGCCATAACCCGGTGCACCTTCCGCTTGAGCAAAAATCGAGCCAAGCATGACAGCGTCGGCACCGGCGGCTATAGCCTTGCATACATCGCCGCCTTTGCGGAAACCTCCGTCGGTGATGATGGATACGTAGCGACCGGACTCATTGAAATAATCATCGCGTGCCTGTGCGCAGTCCATTGTGGCCGTAATTTGAGGTACGCCGATACCAAGTACCTCGCGGGACGTGCAGGCAGCGCCCGGACCGACACCTACAAGTACGGCGGCCACGCCGGTACGCATGAGGGCTATGCAGGCGCTGTAACTAACGCAGTTACCCACAACAACAGGAATGGGCACCTGCTTTACCAACTCTTCGAACACCAGACCATGAGTGCTTTTGGATATGTGATGGGCGCTGGTGACTGTTGATGCCACAACTAGGATATCGGCGCCGGCATCTACTATGGTTTTAACGTATTTTTTTGTATTGGCCGGAGCAACGGAAACGGCACATACGCCACCTCCTGCCTTGATTTGTTTTATGCGCTCGGCAATTAACTCATCACGAATAGGCTCGGCATACACTTTCTGCATCAGTGCCGTTACCTCTGTTTCGGGTGCCTTGGCAATTTGCGAGAGAATCTCAGAGGGATTGTCATAACGCGTCTGCACGCCTTCTAGGTTAAGTACGGCTAACCCGCCGAGTTTGCTCATGCGTATGGCAAAAGCAGTATCCGTGACGCCATCCATGGCTGAGGCAATGATGGGGATATCAAATTTGATATTGCCTATTGAATAACTAACGTCGGTTTGGTCAGGATTTATGGTCATATCTCCGGGAACAATAGCGACTTCGTCGAAACCATAAGTGTGGCGTAATTCTCTAAATGCAGGTTTTGCCATGAGGGTGCCCTCCTTGAAGAGAAAGCATATCAAAAGGCGCAATAGCAGTCAAGGCTGATTTATTCAGAAAACGGCATGGAAAAATAATATTTTCACGTTAAAAAGATACTGCCCATCCGACATTTCGACGTTATATAGGAATTTTGCGACCCGAACGTTTATGTTATAATCATGACATAATCAATGCGTAGCAATGTATAACACTTTGCGTCTGATTGAGATGAAGAGACGCTCAAGTTAAATCTTCCGCAGAGTTGCTCCGAGTTTGCTGACACCGAAAGCAAGGAAGGCTGTCAAAGTTCAAAAACATGTTGGACACTTGGAACGAAATTAGGATGGTAAAATGAAGAAATTATTGCTAGTGATTGTTTCTGTGATGCTTTTTTCCGGCGCAATGGGTGGGTGTGAAATATTTGGGGCAAGAAATCCAGACAGAACAGGTGATTTATTATATCAATATAAGCAATGGTTGACAATGTACAACAAAGCTAAATAGCAGAGGAGCCGCTCTACACAACAAAGGCACCGTCAATTTTTCTAGGCGGTGTCTTTTCATTTTCGACAATCTATACAGGAGGCATTTTATGACAGGAACCAATACTACGAACATAACAATAGATGAAGTAATCGCGCCAAGGAGAAAATCGAGTAAACCAAGACGATTTAGAAATGTACCGATTCTTCTGATGGTATCGCAGGCTGAGCATGACCAAATTCAAGAACGCATGGCTGAAGTTGGGTCAATCA
>Ga0082212_10001954_pt1 | contig 30347 bp, 17 predicted proteins | sample TergutNt197P3_FD_71548 | JGI IMG/M metagenome (GOLD analysis project Ga0082212, IMG submission 71548) | Neocapritermes taracua P3 segment gut microbial communities from Petit-Saut dam, French Guiana - Nt197 P3 | ecosystem: Host-associated > Arthropoda: Insects > Digestive system > Gut ...
GATAAAACCATCTTCGCCCGAAACGCTCTGCGGCAGCGTGTAACGTATGCCGCTGCCCGGTTTGACCGATATCCTCTTGTCCGCCGCCTTGCGCCCTTCCTTGACATAGGCCGCCGCGAATTTTCCCGCCTGCTCGGATTCCACCGAAACCCAGTCAACAAGATCATGCACATGAAGAACGTTGCCACAGGAAAATATGCCCGGAACGCTCGTCATGAACGTATCATCGACAATCGCGCCGCCGGTAATCATGTCCATCTCCACGCCCGCTTCGCGCGTCAGTTCGTTTTCGGGAATCAGTCCTACGGACAAAAGCAGCGTGTCGCAGGGAACATAACGCTCCGTTGAGGCAATAGGCGCGCGGGATTCGCTCATATTGACCAATCGCTAAAGGAATACTATTATTTTTCCGCGCTGAAAAAAGCGTAAGGGTTTAGCGACCCGATCATACTGGCGAACAACCGCTGAACAAGCGGTTGTTCGTTTATGGTTCCTGTATGGGTGGCCACGCGGGGAGCCTCGCGGCTCGCCGGGTCCAGTATGCCGGTTCGCTAACCTGCGTGGCTGCTCACCCTAATTTGGAAGGGTGAGCGAAAAACAAACCGTTCAAAAGGAGCCAATTAAAACAATGAATCCTCTGAAAAAACCGGATTTATCACAGCTACAATATTTTTAATGTTTTTAATCGCCTGTGGCGGCGATGGAGACGGCAAACCCCCCGCTATCACGATATCCATTGCGCCGCAAACGGCGCGGATCGATGCGGGAAAATCAACGAATCTGACTGTTACCGTGCGCAACACGCAGAACACGGCTTTTACCGTCACGCTGTCACCAAATATAGGCAGCTATACGATAAACGGCACATCGGTTGTTTATACCGCCCCCGCCAGTATAGTGGTGGAAACAACGGTTAATTTAACCGTAATCGCGTCGGCGGATCCGACAAAAACACAGACGGCGAAAATCACCTTGACAGTTCCGCAAGTGATAGCACCGAACGGTTCAGTCGTTGCGATATCGTCGGGAGAACTTCACACGATAGCATTGAAAGCTGACGGGAGTCTCTGGGCTTGGGGATGGAATTATAGGGGTCAGCTTGGCGACGGTACGAATACCGACCGTAATACACCCGTGCGAATAGGAACAGAAACGAACTGGGCTGCGATTTCCGCGGGATACGGGTACACGATAGCATTGAAAGCTGACGGGAGTCTCTGGGCTTGGGGATCGAATCATTACGGCCAGCTCGGCGACGGCACGAACACCGATAGAAACACTCCAGTACTTATCAACATCGGGGATTGATTCGCCGTCGGGAACGTTATAAACAGTAAGGTATTAAGAAATATCCGCGCCCTTCGTCGGAATCGTGCCGAGGGGCGCAAAGGCGGCCACGACGATCGCGCCATTAAAATTTATTCACCAATGGAGGTTGTTGAAAGCGTTAATTACAACTTTCCCAACTCGTTAGACTATATGGCAGATTTTTTAGGCCTGCCACGTTTCTTTGGGATGGAAGCCGGCACTTCCAAAATGCCAAGCTTCTGAAGGATGTCAAAGAGGTAAGGATTGATTTTTATCAACTGCCAATCGCCCCTTGGGACTTTGACTTTCTTTGCGCGCTTCAATGATGACATAATCATTTTGTAGGTCATGTGTTCCAGCAACTTGACGCTGTCGAAGGCATTGATCAGGCGAAACGTGAGCAGGGTAGACAGGAAGTCGCAGAACTCGCTGCCAATCACGGAATAGTCATCGTGTACGCGGGTTTCGTCGAACTCGCAGGCGGATTTGTAAAAGCGCACGGCAATCTCGATTTCCCATCTTTTATCGTATGCCTTGTAAGCCGTTTCCGGCGGCAGGTCAAGATCGCATTCCAGCACGACCGTTCCGAAGACGCGCTGCTTTCCCCTGAGCGCCTCAAGATTGAAGGTTCCTTTATTATTTGCACGTTTGAGCCAATCCTGCTCTTCTTTGGCCGCCCTGCGCGCGTCCCTGAAGGAATACAGCCACTTGCTGCTACCGCTGCATTTTTCCTTTCGGTACGTTATGGCATCGTCCCCGGGAAGGATGCCGGTAAATTCAAGCATTGAGTGCGTCCCGATGAGCGTCGAATTCCGTTTGATCGGATTCAGGTAATGCAAGTCCGGGTTATCACGAAACTGATCTTTCGCCGCAGATGCCGGAAACCCCTTGTCAGCCACGATGACCCCCTTGGTGATGCCGCTCTCCCTAATGAAGGATTCGTAAGCCGTTATATCAAGCATATTCCCTGGGAAGCACTTGGAGCATATGGGTTCCATGGCCTCCAGGTCAAAGGCGAACAGCACCGAAATGTCCCGCGTCCCTTTCGTTTTCGCTTTTCTGGAGAAATCCGAAAGCGTGTTGATCCTTGACTCGTCGGATTTCAACGTGCCGTCAATCAGAAGGTGATGGTCTATGTTGACGGCAGCGGCACGGTTCTGCATGAAAGCCGTGATTCTCGAACAGGCCTTCCCAAGGTTATTCAGAAGCCCGCTGACGGTATTCCTTGAAAGGGCAACGCCGGGGTAAATCTCCGAGAGGAAGCTTGTCTCATATGCCTCTTTCAACTCGTAGTCCTTGATTCCGGGCACGCAAACCCTGAGGATCGCTATGCTGTATATCTGGAGCATGTCGTGCCGGTTGTATACCCTGAGCAACTCATCCTGAATGTAAGCGAACTTCGCGTCGCAAAACACGACGTTCGCCCATTCCTTCAGATCAACGGCGCTTTCTGAAACACCAGCTGCCTCTGCGGATGTGATCGGCACATACATACCATCTAATATATGTCCGATCGTAGGCCCATTGACGGGAAGATGACGCCCGTTGTCGTTCTTGCATCCGACCCGCTGCCTGACGCCATAGTGGTTCTTGCCTTTCCCGTAGGCTATGACGACCGTGTTGGTCGGCCTCGCGACCGCGAGGATCTCCTTTGGTATCGGCATGGCACCCCCCCCTAGAATATATAGTCTAATCATACCGACATATTAGACTATATTCAAGGGCTTTACCAAACTTTTTTCGTCTTTTTTCGATGATTATTTCTTTGGGAAGTTGTCGATTCGCAGTCAGAAAACCCGCCCCAAGTATCTTTTTCGTTGAAATGCTTGCTTTGTATGCTCCATATGTGGTTTTTTAGCTTTAATATGCGATTTTATATAGTCTAATTCGTTGGGAAAGTTCTAATTAAGATTCTTTGAGTATACCAGTTCCAGCACGACCTATCATTACTACAAAATCCAGGAGATAGAATTTGCCGACGGCACGACGCTGAATTTGGAAGATATATACGCGCAAGCGCGGCTATTTAACGGTGGTGACGGTGACGATACATTCATCGCATGGGATGGCGGCACATTCACCCTTAATGGCGGAGCCGGTAACGATACTCTGAAAGGCCACGACGGCGACGACATTCTAATCGGCGGCACGGGTGATGATAGACTGGAAGGCGGCAAAGGCAACGACACGTATATCTTCAACATCGGCGACGGACAGGACACGATTCTTGAGGCGGCCTCAACCACAAACAAAAACAACAAGATAATGTTTGGCGAAGGGATAAGCCTGTCTGATCTTGTATTCTCACGGGAGAAAGCTGCCGGTTCCAGCTCTGCATACGATTTAGTGATCAGGAACAAAGCAACCGGAGACAGCGTTACCGTATTAAGGTTTTTTGAATATGCCAGTTCCAGTAGTTACTACCATTACTACAAAATCCAGGAAATAGAGTTTGCCGACGGCACGATGCTGAATCTTGAAGAAATATACGCGCAGGCGCGGCTGTTTAACGGCGGTGACGGTGATGATACGTTCACCGCGTGGGACAGTGGTACTTTCACACTGAATGGCGGGGCCGGCAATGATACGCTGAAGGGCGGATCGGGCGATGACATTATTATCGGCGGAAAAGGCAACGACAGGTTAGAAGGCGGGCTCGGTAACGACACGTATATCTTCAACATCGGGGACGGACAGGACACGATTCTTGAAGCGGCCTCAACCACAAACAAAAACAACAAGATAATGTTTGGCGAAGGGATAAGCCTGTCTGATCTGGTATTCTCACGAGAAAAGGCAGAGGGTCAAACCACTACGGATGCTTTAGTGATCAGAAACAAAGTAACCGGCGATAGCGTTACCGTATTAAGATTTTTTGAATTTTCCAGTGCCAGTAGTTACTACCATTACTACAAAATCCAGGAGATAGAATTTGCCGACGGCACGAAGCTGAATCTGGAAGAAATATACGCGCAGGCGCGGCTGTTTAACGGCGGTGACGGTGACGATACATTCACCGCATGGGATGGCGGCACTTTCACCCTGAATGGCGGAGCCGGTAACGATACGCTGAAAGGCCACGACGGCGACGATATTCTAACCGGCGGCAAAGGTAATGACAGATTGGAAGGCGGCAAAGGCAACGATACGTATTTCTTTAATATCGGTGACGGACAAGACACGATTCTTGAAGCGGCCTCAACCACAAACAAAAACAACAAGATAATGTTTGGCGAAGGGATAAGCCTGTCAGATCTGGTATTCTCGCGAGAAAAAGCGGATGGTTCCAGTGCTGCAAACGATTTAGTGATCAGAAACAAAGCAACCGGTGACAGCGTAACCGTATTAAGATTCTTTGAATTTTCCAGTGCCAGCACGACCTATCATTACTACAAAATCCAGGAGATAGAATTTTTCGACGGCACGAAACTGAATCTGGAAGAAATATACGCGCAGGCGCGGCTGTTTAACGGCGGTGACGGTGATGATACGTTTACGGGATGGGACGGTGGCACGTTCACCCTGAATGGTGGGGCCGGCAATGATACGCTGAAGGGCGGATCGGGCGACGACATTATTATCGGCGGCAAAGGCAACGACAGGTTAGAAGGCGGGCTCGGTAACGACACATATATCTTCAACATCGGCGACGGACAGGACACGATTCTTGAAGCGGCCTCAACCACAAACAAAAATAACAAGATAATGTTTGGCGAAGGGATAAGCCTGTCTGATCTGGTATTCTCACGAGAAAAAGCGGATGGTTCCAGTGCTGCAAACGATTTGGTAATCAGAAACAAAGTAACCGGCGACAGCGTAACCGTATTAAGATTTTTTGAATTTTCCAGTGCCAGCACGACCTATAATTATTACAAAATCCAGGAGATAGAATTTGCCGACGGCACTAAGTTGAATCTTGAAGAAATATACGCGCAGGCGCGGCTATTTAACGGCGGCGACGGTGATGATACGTTCACTGCATGGGACAGCGGCAGCTTTACGTTTAATGGCGGCAAAGGCAACGATACGCTTAAAGGCGGCAAAGGCAACGATACGTATATCTTCAACATCGGGGACGGACAGGACACGATTCTTGAAGCGGCCTCAACCACAAACAAAAACAACAAGATAATGTTTGGTGAAGGAATAAGCCTGTCTGATCTGGTATTCTCACGGGAAAAAGCAACCGGTTCCAGCTCTGCATACGATTTGGTAATCAGAAACAAAGTAACGGGAGATAGCGTAACCGTATTAAGATTCTTTGAATTTTCCAGTGCCAGCACGACCTATCATTATTACAAAATCCAGGAGATAGAATTTGCCGACGGCACGACGCTGAATCTGGAAGAAATATACGCGCAGGCACGGCTTTTTAACGGCGGTGACGGCGATGATACGTTCACTGCGTGGGACGGCGGTATATTTACCTTCAATGGCGGCAAAGGCAACGATACTCTAAAAGGTGGAAACGGCAACGACAAGTACATCTTCAACATTGGGGACGGACATGACACGATTCTTGAAACAGCCTCCACCGCAGACAAAAACAACAAGATAATGTTTGGCGAAGGGATAAGCCTGTCTGATCTGGTATTCTCACGGGAGAAAGCTGCCGGTTCCAGCTCTGCATACGATTTAGTGATCAGGAACAAAGTAACCGGTGACAGCGTAACCGTATTAAGATTCTTTGAGTATTCCAGCTCCAGTAGTTACTACCATTACTACAAAATCCAGGAGATAGAGTTTACCGACGGCACGATGCTGAATCTGGAAGATATATACGCGCAAGCGCGGCTTTTTAACGGCGGCGATGGCGACGATACATTTACCGCATGGGATGGTGGCAACTTCACAATGAACGGCGGAGCCGGGAACGACACGTTGAGCGGCGGAGCGGGTAATGACACGCTTATAGGCGGTGCGGGCAATGATACGCTGAAAGGTGGAGCGGGCAATGACATTCTCATAGGTGGAACCGGCAACGATATTCTTGAGGGTGGCGCAGGTGATGACGTTTACATCTTCAACCTCGGCGACGGCGTCGATACCATAACCGATACTGGTGGCTACGACCGCATCCTGTTTGAATCCGATGTTGATTTTAATGGAATTGCACTGTTTAAAAACGGCAACCATCTTGAGATCGGCTATGGAACTGCGGACAAAATCACTGTTACGAATCACTTTTCAAACAATAACTACAAGATTGACGAAGTGAATCTGGCCGACGGGTATTTCCTGACATCTGCCGACATAGATTCGATCATCCAGCAGATGTCGGCATACGCAGTGCAGGAAGGAATAACGATCAGCTCTCTCGACAGTGTAAGGCAGAACGACGGGTTGATGACGTTGATTTCCTCATCTTGGCAAGCGGCATAGCGCTATTCTCATTTCTTGCGCGGATGGAAGCGTTGCATGGTTTGGTTAATTATGCAGGCGACCGGGGGCGGTTGTCCCTACTGTGCGTTGCGTATAACCTCAACATATTTCCACATGTAAACCTTTATCCCGGCCGATAAAGAAAAATTTCCGTAATGAATCCCAATTGTACGGGGATGTGTATGAGTACAGGACTTGCGGCTTTTGAAGCGGTCGCCCGGATAAACCGCGTAGATGTTGACATACGCGCCATCGCGCGACAATACGGTTTGACGGGCGAGCCGATGCCGGAAGAACTGCTTCGCATAGCCAAAAACTGCGGCTTTCGCGCAAAGCTCAAAACTATGCCTTTGGTGAAACTCGCCGAAGCATATCCCATGCCCGCTATAGCCGTTGATAAAAGCGGCACTTATCGCCTGGTTCTGAAACTCGACGGCGCGGCGGGCAAGGTTTTATTATTCAATCCGGCGGAAAAGAAAATCAAAGAATCAACAATCGCGGAATTCGAGGCGTCAAACGACCGTTTTATCGTTCTCGGTTCCCGTGCCACGGCTTCATCCGCCGCTTTCGGTTTCCGCTGGTTCCTTGCTGAAATCATTACATTTAAAAACATTATCGGGCAAATACTGGTTTGTTCTTTTATAGTTCAATCATTCGGATTAATAACACCCATTTTCACACAGGTGATTCTCGATAAAGTCCTCGTACATCGAACGCTTACCACGCTTGATGTACTTGCCGTGGCTTTTCTTTTCGTTGCCGTCTTTGAGCTTATGCTCAATATTGTCCGTCACTACACCTTTTTACATACGGCCGGAAAACTTGACGCGAAGCTCGGAGCCAAGCTTTTCCGCCATTTACTCGGATTGCCTTTCCGCTATTTTGAAACCCGCAAAGTCGGCGTAATCGCCGCCCGTGTGCGCGAACTTGATACCATACGTGAATTTATCACCAACAAGGCGGTAAGCGTAATCATCGACCTTTTCTTTTCCATTGTGTTCGTGGGAGCAATGCTGCTCTACAGTGTACGATTGACGTTGATAGTTCTCGGTTTTGTCACGGTTATTGGAATACTTTACGTCACAATCACGCCGGAATTGCGACGGCGTCTGGAAAAGAAGTTTCAGATGGGCGCGCAATCCAATTCGTATCTCGTGGAATCAGTAAGCGGGATGCAGACGGTAAAATCACTTGCGATTGAAGGCTCGATGCAGCGGCGCTGGGAAGATCATCTTGGCCATTATGTCAAATCCGGATTCAGACTGGCGGTACTTGGCAATATTTCCGGCTCGCTTGCAAGTACCCTTCAGCGCCTTATGACAGTCTGCATACTTTACTTTGGAGTAAAATCGGTGTTGCAAAACGAACTGACAATCGGCCAGTTGATAGCGTTTCAAATGTTTGCCGGACAGTTCTCTCAGCCGATATTGCGCCTGGTGAATCTGTGGAACGAATTTCAACAGGCTTTATTGTCCGTTGACCGCCTTGGCGATATTCTCAATCATCCGCTTGAACTTCCTTCAGATAAAGCGATCACTTTGCCAAAACTGCAAGGCCGGATACGCATGGAAAATGTCTGCTTTCAGTACGCGCCGGGCGGGTTGAAAGTAGTTGACGATGTTTCATTATCCATTGAACATGGGGAAAGCGTCGGCATTGTCGGCCGCAGCGGCAGCGGTAAAAGTACCCTGGCGCGTCTGCTTCAACGTCTTTACATAGCAAATGAAGGCGCGATATTCATAGATGGCATTGACTTACGGCATTTCAATCCATTCTGGTTACGCTGCAATATCGGCGTTGTGCTTCAGGAGAACTATCTGTTCAGCGGAAGCATACGTGACAATATAGCGCAGCCGAAACCTGACGCATCCATGGAGTTGATATTACAGGCTGCGCAACTTGCTGGAGCGCATGATTTTATCTCCCATTTGCCCGAAGGCTATGATACCGAAGTCGGCGAACGCGGCAGTTCCCTTTCGGGCGGACAGAAACAGCGTATTGCCATAGCGCGGGCGCTGATTACAAATCCCCGCCTTCTGATTTTCGATGAAGCGACAAGCGCGCTTGACTATGAATCGGAAAAGATTATCCGCGACAATATGCAGTCGATAAAAAAGGGGCGCACGACTATTATCATTGCTCACAGGCTTTCCACAATCCGCGCCTGCGACCGTATTCTTGTTATGGATGAAGGCAAAATCGTTGAGAGCGGTACACATACCGAACTTCTGGCGCTTGGCGGGTACTACCGTCATTTGCACGATCAACAGGAATAACGGCAATGACGGACGATACGAGTGACAAGCATGAATTCCTGCCGCTTTTGGCGGAGATTGAAGATCGGCCGCTAAACCCTTTAGGACGAACGGTATTCTGGATTATCCTTGCGGTAATACTATTTTTTGTTTTGTGGACGTTCTTCGGACGCATTGATGTAGTGGTAACAGCGCGTGGAAAGGTTGTCCCGACCGGAGAGGTAAAGACGGTGCAGCCGCTTAATACCGGAGTGGTTCGTAGTATTCGCGTAGAGGTCGGCGATCTTGTGGAGGAGGGGCAGGTATTGATGGAAATAGACCCCTCGGATATTGATCCCGAACTTGCTTCGATGCGTACGGAAACGCAGCAGGTTGAACTGGCTATACTGCGCATTGAGGCGCTGCTTGATGAAACTGAATTTATAGCTCCGGCGGGATACAGCCCCGTTCTGTCGCGTATGCAGAGCGATTTATATCGTGTGGCAAAAGAACGGCTTGAATCGCAATTACGTGTAAAACAACAGGAAATCCGGCAGCTTGAATCCCAGATAGCGGCGCAGGAGCGGACACGCAGACAGGCGGAGGAACGATCCGGACAGACCGGACGTCGGCTTACACGGATGGAAAACATACATGAGTTGATAAGCCGCGACGATCTTGAGCAGATGCGCGTTGAGGCGAGCGAAGCCGAAACCTATCTGGCAAACGCCGTTCACGGATTGGAAGAACTTCGAGCCGGATTACTGCGGATTGAGCGCGAGATCGCGCTGGTACGCGATGAAGAACGGAGCCGGTTATTGTCGGAACTTTCTGAAAACCGGCTGCGTCATACATATCTTTCCGGAAACATAGAACAGGCTGAATATCGCAGTCAGCGGCAGCAGATTACATCTCCGGTCAAGGGGCATATCGCGCAACTGTTTTTTCATACCGTCGGCGGCGTTGTTACTCCTGCGGAAAGACTTGCGGTAATTGTTCCGATTGATTCACCGTTATTGATAAAGGCGCTGGTATCCAGCCGTGATGTCGGTTTTATCGCCTCGGGTATGAATGTATCCATCAAGATAGACACGTTTGAGTTTCAGAAATACGGGATTATTGACGGCGAGTTGACGCATGTATCACAGGATAGCATTGAAGACCCGCAAATGGGTCTTCATTATGAAACGCTGGTACGTCCTGAGAGGATAACGATGTATGTTGACGGACGCGAGACGGAGATCAAAACCGGCATGGGCGTAACGGCCGAGATCAAGGTCGGCAAGCGCCGGATAATCGAATTTTTCATCTATCCTCTTATTCGCTATCTGGACGAAGGTATTAAGGTACGGTAAATCCATCTAGTCCGCACTAAAATTGATTGTCGTATTGAACAGGGATGTATCTAACGATATTGAGTGTGAATCCGCCCGGCGCTCATTGGCTATACTGGCCGGTTTTTCAACTGCCTCAAAAATAAGAGATAATAATTTACGTGAATTGCCATGCAGGACGATAAAGGTCATTTGTGGCAATAAGTCAGATTTTTTCTGAATTTTGATAGATAATGGCTGAAAAACGGTGGATGTCATATGCGGATTTTGCCGAACGGGAGTGGAGTATGAATATTGTTGGTAAACGAAGAAATCATGAGGGTGTTGAGATGCCGGCATCCTCAACAACTGGTTTCCGGCGATTGTCGCTGTTGGTTTTTGTGCTACTGTTGCCTTTGTACACCTGCTCTGTGGAAAATCCGGAAGCCGCCGCAAACGACGTAGTTGATCAAGCAGTTAATGAAGAAACAAATCCTCTTATAGGCGAGATGGTGTTTGTACGCGGCGGAACATTTACTATGGGATGCACGCCGGAACAGGGCAACGATTGCAGTAACATTGAGAAGCCGGCGCACCAGGTAACGCTTAATGATTTTTATATTGGGAAATACGAAGTAACGCAGGCGGAGTGGCAGGCGGTAATGGGGAACAATCCATCTGATTACAATGGAAATAACCTGCCGAATGAACCTGTAGATAGCGTCAGTTGGGATGATGCACAGGAATTTATCAAGAGGCTGAACGTAATAACAGGCGATAATTACCGTTTGCCGACAGAAGCAGAATGGGAGTACGCTGCGCGCGGCGGTAATCAAAGCAAGGGATACAAGTATAGTGGCAGCAACGATATTGGAGAAGTTGCATGGTACGGCGAAAATTCAGGCAAAAAGGTGCATCCTGTAGGAACAAAAGGGGCGAATGAGTTAGGGATTCACGACATGACCGGGAATGTAATGGAATGGGTGCTTGATTGGATAGGAGATTATAGTAGCACCGCACAGACAAATCCCCAAGGTCCTTCTTCGAATATTGATAAAGTGATGCGCGGCGGGCATTGGAACGGCGACGCGAGGTTCTCGCGGATTTCATCTCGCAGTTCTTACTATCCCAGTGTTCCTCGCCATAGCTTACTGGGCTTCCGCCTCGCTCGAGGGATTCTTCCTGTTACGGCTCAACCTGAACAGGATAATGCTGAAGCGAAAATATCTGGAACATATTCAATATTAAAAGAAGATTTGATTATTATGGGAGTGGGTGATCCGTTTTGTAAAGAATTCCTGAATAATCTGAAAGAATTCGAAAATGAAAATTTTATGGCTTGTGGAATTAAATTTTCTTCAAAATATCCTGAATATAGCAACCTGGAATGGGTCAAGGTAGATGTTAAGGAAAATATGAATCGTTTAGAAAAAATTATACTGGACGCAAATTCGATGATGCCAGGTGAGTCGGCAAGAAGATCTGCTGTAAATAGAATAATTGGTAGTCTTTTAAATGGAACAAATGTTGCAATGGAGGCCTCAATAGAAGGACTTTTCCCTGAAGAGAAAAATAAAATCCTGATAATTTCAAGGAGTGAATGTTCCGGAGGTAATGCGGATTACGCATCTTTTTTAAATGCGGACGGACAGGTTATTGATGAATTCGATGAATTCAAAACACAATATTTTAGAGGTAGAAATTTCTTCTACTACAAAAACAGGTTGATGAATGTACGCGTTGAAATTTTACCCAGTGGCAACAGATTTAAAGCGGATGGACACATAGTTGTTGGCGATATATTAGCAAACAAACGTTTTGACGCAAAAGGAAATGTGAGCATGAAATTTACCGATATGCGCCAATGCGAATACATTTGGAACCAGATTAAAGAATAATTTATTAAGAATGGAGGATGATCATGTCTATCAAGTATAACGAATATAATAATGATAATTATGTAACTGTACGTGACAATTTTATCTATAGTGAAGAAGGTGACAGCACCGCGCCGTATTATGATAGTAACGGAATTGTTACAATAGGTCGTGGATTTAACATTGAAGGAGTCATAGGTTATTTTGATCACGTCTGTCGAGAAATGCGCATTGAAATAAATGGTCCACTTTATTCGCAGTTATTAGCTGTGATTGTTGGAGATAACGCTCCTTCTGATCAGGCTTTGCAGCAAAGCCTTAATTCCATCATGCTGACTCATTACAATGAATTGTTACCACAAAATCAAGAAGGCGCGCGACAGACATTCACACTTACAAATGACGAAATTGATGCAATTTATCGAAGGATTATAGACGATAAAGAAGAGCGATTTAATGCTCGTTTTGCAACACCTCCACCTTTAAGCAGAGAGTGTGCTGTTTTGATGTCGTTGTTTTATAACGTAGAAACACTGATCGGTGGCGAGGTGATTGCAGCCGTTGATTCAGGGAACCGCGCAAAAGTCTGGTTTGAAATCAGGTATAATTCAAACTTATCTAATGATCCGTTAATGGTTGGCAGAAGAGTTCGTGAAAGCGAAGAATTCGGCTTGTTTTCTAACAATTATACGCCTGATAATGCCGGGCGCTTACAAAGGGATCTGGAATACCGGCAGGCTTATTTCATGTATCACGAGTACAAAAATGCGAAGATAGAGGACTACAAAACGAGGTTTGCTGGGACATTTGGAGATGGGATGCTGCAGGATATAAGAACAACGCTTATGAATCCTTGTCAGAATTTCTTTAACACAACATATGGAGTTGAGAATCGAATATATTTATTTGAGAATATTTATATTTCTGATGATTCAGGATCAGAAATTCAAGCCTCTGCACCTACTGTTTCCAATCCAAACCAAAATAATGGTGTATTAATGATTGGAAGTAATAATCGTGATGTTTTAACAGGTACGCATCTTGATGATATTCTTTACGGTGGGGGTGGCAATGACTGGCTTGATGGTGGTACCGGCAACGACTTACTATATGGCGGGACTGGTGAAGACACGTATCATTTTTCCGGGGAATTCGGCCGTGACAAAATCTATGAAGAAGGAGATGACGAGGACACTATTGAGATGGAGGGGTCGAATTACAAATATGTGACCTACGAAGGAAAGCTTGTTGTGTTTGATACAAACGGTGTGAACGATGTTTGGGTGGAAAGCGGCAAGGTAGAAAATGTCAATATCGGCGCAGAAAAAAATGCAATCAGCGATTCGAATAAATCGTCGTCGGATGCGGCGGCTGTAGATAAAGATAAAGTGCATAATTCCCAGGCTGACATTAACTATATTTATGGTACAACAGCGAATATTATAATCAACGGGCCGGATGATTATGAAAAAAGATATTACGGCGAAAAATTCGAGTTCCATTTCACGAATTTTACAGAGGAAGATAAGCCGAAATTGAAGGTGGAAAAACTGCAAAATGACCGAAATGAATACCGCGTATATTATGACCCTGAAGACGGTGATACAATTACATTGGCTTATGTTTACGGGTACGATAACGCTATAGCCGCAAAAGAGGAATGGTTACACGTTGCTACACCGCCCCCTTCCCCTGAAACCATCATAGGCCCTGAGATAACACCTCTCGCAAGTCCTATAGTTCTTGATCTTGACGGCGACGGAGTAACAACCGTGGGATTGAACAAAGGCATTCAGTTCGATCTAAACAACAATGGTTTCCGCGAAACTACCGGTTGGGTTGGAGCGAATGACGGTCTGTTGGTACTCGACAGAAACGGCGACGGCATAATCAACAACGGTTCCGAGCTTTTTGGCAATTATACAATGTTGCAAAACGGGCAATTAGCACTCAACGGATTTGACGCTCTTGCCGCGTTTGACAGCAACGGAGATGGGCGAATTGACCAGAACGACGACATTTGGAACGATCTGCGAGTCTGGCGCGACGCCAATCAAAATGGGGAAAGCGACGAAGGAGAACTGCTGACGCTGGACGAACTTGGCATTGTCAGACTGAATCTGGCATATTCGAACAGCAACATCACAGATGAATTTGGCAATAAGTTTCTTCAGATCGGTAGTTATACTGATGTTAACGGCAACACACATCAAATGGTCGATGTTTGGTTTAAGACGAATCCCACTTTGTCCCGCCCGGTAGATGAAGTAACCATTTCCAATGATATTGTGCTTTTGCCCGACGCCAAGGGGTTCGGCAACGTGCGTTCGCTGCGTGAAACGATGGCTCTTGATACGACCGGTCAGCTACAAGCGCTGGTGGAGCAATTCGCAGCCGAGACCGACTCAGCGGCCCGAAACGCCCTTTTGCCGCAGATTATGTTTTTGTGGGCGGGCGGAAAGGCTTCGAATGTATTCTGTACCGTCTGCGATAATCCGGGCATTATCAGCCGTGAACAGATTGGTGTATTGGAAGCGTTCTGGGGCGGGCTGAATTTTTCGGTTATCAACGGCATAAATCACGCAAATCAACTGGCGGGGTTTTATCGGCAACTGGAAGACATGGTTTTTTATCAGTTGATGTGGCAGACGCATCTGAGTGATGTCTATAAGAAAATGTCCTTTACCTACGATGAATCCCTGCAATCATGGACAAGCGATTACAGATATGCGGCGGTTTTTGTTGTCATGGAGGCTCAGCTTAACCCTGAAAACGCTGTTGACATGGTTGCGGATTTCCTACGCAGCGTGCAGGGGATGAATCCGTACATCACGGAAAACGTGAACAGCGCTTATCAAGAGATAGCGGCAATATTTGACGGGTTATGGCATACGGAATTAGCACAAACCATCGCCGAAGGCTTGTGTAAATATCAGCTTATAAATTACTCCGGCAATAATGTCTTCTACGGCAGTTCCGGAAATGATGTGCTCATCGGTAGAACGGGCAATGACTGGCTATATGGTGAAGAGGGCAACGATACATATATTTTCAGAATCGGAGACGGACAGGTTACGATCGTTGATATTGATACGACGGAGGGAAATGTAGACACTGTGGTTTTTGGCGCGGGAATTACGCTTGATCGTCTTAGATTCAGCCGCACCGGCAACAGTCTGGTAATTGCGATAGAAGGAACAACGGATACGCTGACAATCTCCAACATATTCCTGAGCGGAGCTCCGCTTAACAGCGCGTATATTATTGAACAGTTTGTGTTTTCAGACGGAACGGCAATTTCGCACACAGAGTTGTTACAGTATGCACGAAACTTAGTGGGCGGCGACGGCGACGATACGTTAACCGCGTTCTACGCCGACAGTTTCATCATGAATGGCGGGGCGGGCAATGATACGCTGAAAGGCCACGACGGCGACGACATTCTAATCGGCGGCACGGGTGATGACAGACTGGAAGGCGGCAAAGGCAACGACACGTATATCTTCAACATCGGGGACGGACATGACACGATTCTTGAATCAGCTTCGATCACGGATAAAAACAACAAGATAGTATTTGGCGAAGGGATAAGCCTGTCTGATCTTGTTTTTTCACGGGAAAAAGCGGATGGTTCCAGTTCTGCAAATGATTTAGTAATCAGGAACAAGGCAACCGGCGATAGCGTTACTGTATTAAGTACAACTTTCCCAACTCGTTAGACTATATGGCAGATTTTTTAGGCCTGCCACGTTTCTTTGGGATGGAAGCCGGCACTTCCAAAATGCCAAGCTTCTGAAGGATGTCAAAGAGGTAAGGATTGATTTTTATCAACTGCCAATCGCCCCTTGGGACTTTGACTTTCTTTGCGCGCTTCAATGATGACATAATCATTTTGTAGGTCATGTGTTCCAGCAACTTGACGCTGTCGAAGGCATTGATCAGGCGAAACGTGAGCAGGGTAGACAGGAAGTCGCAGAACTCGCTGCCAATCACGGAATAGTCATCGTGTACGCGGGTTTCGTCGAACTCGCAGGCGGATTTGTAAAAGCGCACGGCAATCTCGATTTCCCATCTTTTATCGTATGCCTTGTAAGCCGTTTCCGGCGGCAGGTCAAGATCGCATTCCAGCACGACCGTTCCGAAGACGCGCTGCTTTCCCCTGAGCGCCTCAAGATTGAAGGTTCCTTTATTATTTGCACGTTTGAGCCAATCCTGCTCTTCTTTGGCCGCCCTGCGCGCGTCCCTGAAGGAATACAGCCACTTGCTGCTACCGCTGCATTTTTCCTTTCGGTACGTTATGGCATCGTCCCCGGGAAGGATGCCGGTAAATTCAAGCATTGAGTGCGTCCCGATGAGCGTCGAATTCCGTTTGATCGGATTCAGGTAATGCAAGTCCGGGTTATCACGAAACTGATCTTTCGCCGCAGATGCCGGAAACCCCTTGTCAGCCACGATGACCCCCTTGGTGATGCCGCTCTCCCTAATGAAGGATTCGTAAGCCGTTATATCAAGCATATTCCCTGGGAAGCACTTGGAGCATATGGGTTCCATGGCCTCCAGGTCAAAGGCGAACAGCACCGAAATGTCCCGCGTCCCTTTCGTTTTCGCTTTTCTGGAGAAATCCGAAAGCGTGTTGATCCTTGACTCGTCGGATTTCAACGTGCCGTCAATCAGAAGGTGATGGTCTATGTTGACGGCAGCGGCACGGTTCTGCATGAAAGCCGTGATTCTCGAACAGGCCTTCCCAAGGTTATTCAGAAGCCCGCTGACGGTATTCCTTGAAAGGGCAACGCCGGGGTAAATCTCCGAGAGGAAGCTTGTCTCATATGCCTCTTTCAACTCGTAGTCCTTGATTCCGGGCACGCAAACCCTGAGGATCGCTATGCTGTATATCTGGAGCATGTCGTGCCGGTTGTATACCCTGAGCAACTCATCCTGAATGTAAGCGAACTTCGCGTCGCAAAACACGACGTTCGCCCATTCCTTCAGATCAACGGCGCTTTCTGAAACACCAGCTGCCTCTGCGGATGTGATCGGCACATACATACCATCTAATATATGTCCGATCGTAGGCCCATTGACGGGAAGATGACGCCCGTTGTCGTTCTTGCATCCGACCCGCTGCCTGACGCCATAGTGGTTCTTGCCTTTCCCGTAGGCTATGACGACCGTGTTGGTCGGCCTCGCGACCGCGAGGATCTCCTTTGGTATCGGCATGGCACCCCCCCCTAGAATATATAGTCTAATCATACCGACATATTAGACTATATTCAAGGGCTTTACCAAACTTTTTTCGTCTTTTTTCGATGATTATTTCTTTGGGAAGTTGTCGATTCGCAGTCAGAAAACCCGCCCCAAGTATCTTTTTCGTTGAAATGCTTGCTTTGTATGCTCCATATGTGGTTTTTTAGCTTTAATATGCGATTTTATATAGTCTAATTCGTTGGGAAAGTTCTAATTAAGATTCTTTGAGTATACCAGTTCCAGCACGACCTATCATTACTACAAAATCCAGGAGATAGAATTTGCCGACGGCACGACGCTGAATTTGGAAGATATATACGCGCAAGCGCGGCTATTTAACGGTGGTGACGGTGACGATACATTCATCGCATGGGATGGCGGCACATTCACCCTTAATGGCGGAGCCGGTAACGATACTCTGAAAGGCCACGACGGCGACGACATTCTAATCGGCGGCACGGGTGATGATAGACTGGAAGGCGGCAAAGGCAACGACACGTATATCTTCAACATCGGCGACGGACAGGACACGATTCTTGAGGCGGCCTCAACCACAAACAAAAACAACAAGATAATGTTTGGCGAAGGGATAAGCCTGTCTGATCTTGTATTCTCACGGGAGAAAGCTGCCGGTTCCAGCTCTGCATACGATTTAGTGATCAGGAACAAAGCAACCGGAGACAGCGTTACCGTATTAAGGTTTTTTGAATATGCCAGTTCCAGTAGTTACTACCATTACTACAAAATCCAGGAAATAGAGTTTGCCGACGGCACGATGCTGAATCTTGAAGAAATATACGCGCAGGCGCGGCTGTTTAACGGCGGTGACGGTGATGATACGTTCACCGCGTGGGACAGTGGTACTTTCACACTGAATGGCGGGGCCGGCAATGATACGCTGAAGGGCGGATCGGGCGATGACATTATTATCGGCGGAAAAGGCAACGACAGGTTAGAAGGCGGGCTCGGTAACGACACGTATATCTTCAACATCGGGGACGGACAGGACACGATTCTTGAAGCGGCCTCAACCACAAACAAAAACAACAAGATAATGTTTGGCGAAGGGATAAGCCTGTCTGATCTGGTATTCTCACGAGAAAAGGCAGAGGGTCAAACCACTACGGATGCTTTAGTGATCAGAAACAAAGTAACCGGCGATAGCGTTACCGTATTAAGATTTTTTGAATTTTCCAGTGCCAGTAGTTACTACCATTACTACAAAATCCAGGAGATAGAATTTGCCGACGGCACGAAGCTGAATCTGGAAGAAATATACGCGCAGGCGCGGCTGTTTAACGGCGGTGACGGTGACGATACATTCACCGCATGGGATGGCGGCACTTTCACCCTGAATGGCGGAGCCGGTAACGATACGCTGAAAGGCCACGACGGCGACGATATTCTAACCGGCGGCAAAGGTAATGACAGATTGGAAGGCGGCAAAGGCAACGATACGTATTTCTTTAATATCGGTGACGGACAAGACACGATTCTTGAAGCGGCCTCAACCACAAACAAAAACAACAAGATAATGTTTGGCGAAGGGATAAGCCTGTCAGATCTGGTATTCTCGCGAGAAAAAGCGGATGGTTCCAGTGCTGCAAACGATTTAGTGATCAGAAACAAAGCAACCGGTGACAGCGTAACCGTATTAAGATTCTTTGAATTTTCCAGTGCCAGCACGACCTATCATTACTACAAAATCCAGGAGATAGAATTTTTCGACGGCACGAAACTGAATCTGGAAGAAATATACGCGCAGGCGCGGCTGTTTAACGGCGGTGACGGTGATGATACGTTTACGGGATGGGACGGTGGCACGTTCACCCTGAATGGTGGGGCCGGCAATGATACGCTGAAGGGCGGATCGGGCGACGACATTATTATCGGCGGCAAAGGCAACGACAGGTTAGAAGGCGGGCTCGGTAACGACACATATATCTTCAACATCGGCGACGGACAGGACACGATTCTTGAAGCGGCCTCAACCACAAACAAAAATAACAAGATAATGTTTGGCGAAGGGATAAGCCTGTCTGATCTGGTATTCTCACGAGAAAAAGCGGATGGTTCCAGTGCTGCAAACGATTTGGTAATCAGAAACAAAGTAACCGGCGACAGCGTAACCGTATTAAGATTTTTTGAATTTTCCAGTGCCAGCACGACCTATAATTATTACAAAATCCAGGAGATAGAATTTGCCGACGGCACTAAGTTGAATCTTGAAGAAATATACGCGCAGGCGCGGCTATTTAACGGCGGCGACGGTGATGATACGTTCACTGCATGGGACAGCGGCAGCTTTACGTTTAATGGCGGCAAAGGCAACGATACGCTTAAAGGCGGCAAAGGCAACGATACGTATATCTTCAACATCGGGGACGGACAGGACACGATTCTTGAAGCGGCCTCAACCACAAACAAAAACAACAAGATAATGTTTGGTGAAGGAATAAGCCTGTCTGATCTGGTATTCTCACGGGAAAAAGCAACCGGTTCCAGCTCTGCATACGATTTGGTAATCAGAAACAAAGTAACGGGAGATAGCGTAACCGTATTAAGATTCTTTGAATTTTCCAGTGCCAGCACGACCTATCATTATTACAAAATCCAGGAGATAGAATTTGCCGACGGCACGACGCTGAATCTGGAAGAAATATACGCGCAGGCACGGCTTTTTAACGGCGGTGACGGCGATGATACGTTCACTGCGTGGGACGGCGGTATATTTACCTTCAATGGCGGCAAAGGCAACGATACTCTAAAAGGTGGAAACGGCAACGACAAGTACATCTTCAACATTGGGGACGGACATGACACGATTCTTGAAACAGCCTCCACCGCAGACAAAAACAACAAGATAATGTTTGGCGAAGGGATAAGCCTGTCTGATCTGGTATTCTCACGGGAGAAAGCTGCCGGTTCCAGCTCTGCATACGATTTAGTGATCAGGAACAAAGTAACCGGTGACAGCGTAACCGTATTAAGATTCTTTGAGTATTCCAGCTCCAGTAGTTACTACCATTACTACAAAATCCAGGAGATAGAGTTTACCGACGGCACGATGCTGAATCTGGAAGATATATACGCGCAAGCGCGGCTTTTTAACGGCGGCGATGGCGACGATACATTTACCGCATGGGATGGTGGCAACTTCACAATGAACGGCGGAGCCGGGAACGACACGTTGAGCGGCGGAGCGGGTAATGACACGCTTATAGGCGGTGCGGGCAATGATACGCTGAAAGGTGGAGCGGGCAATGACATTCTCATAGGTGGAACCGGCAACGATATTCTTGAGGGTGGCGCAGGTGATGACGTTTACATCTTCAACCTCGGCGACGGCGTCGATACCATAACCGATACTGGTGGCTACGACCGCATCCTGTTTGAATCCGATGTTGATTTTAATGGAATTGCACTGTTTAAAAACGGCAACCATCTTGAGATCGGCTATGGAACTGCGGACAAAATCACTGTTACGAATCACTTTTCAAACAATAACTACAAGATTGACGAAGTGAATCTGGCCGACGGGTATTTCCTGACATCTGCCGACATAGATTCGATCATCCAGCAGATGTCGGCATACGCAGTGCAGGAAGGAATAACGATCAGCTCTCTCGACAGTGTAAGGCAGAACGACGGGTTGATGACGTTGATTTCCTCATCTTGGCAAGCGGCATAGCGCTATTCTCATTTCTTGCGCGGATGGAAGCGTTGCATGGTTTGGTTAATTATGCAGGCGACCGGGGGCGGTTGTCCCTACTGTGCGTTGCGTATAACCTCAACATATTTCCACATGTAAACCTTTATCCCGGCCGATAAAGAAAAATTTCCGTAATGAATCCCAATTGTACGGGGATGTGTATGAGTACAGGACTTGCGGCTTTTGAAGCGGTCGCCCGGATAAACCGCGTAGATGTTGACATACGCGCCATCGCGCGACAATACGGTTTGACGGGCGAGCCGATGCCGGAAGAACTGCTTCGCATAGCCAAAAACTGCGGCTTTCGCGCAAAGCTCAAAACTATGCCTTTGGTGAAACTCGCCGAAGCATATCCCATGCCCGCTATAGCCGTTGATAAAAGCGGCACTTATCGCCTGGTTCTGAAACTCGACGGCGCGGCGGGCAAGGTTTTATTATTCAATCCGGCGGAAAAGAAAATCAAAGAATCAACAATCGCGGAATTCGAGGCGTCAAACGACCGTTTTATCGTTCTCGGTTCCCGTGCCACGGCTTCATCCGCCGCTTTCGGTTTCCGCTGGTTCCTTGCTGAAATCATTACATTTAAAAACATTATCGGGCAAATACTGGTTTGTTCTTTTATAGTTCAATCATTCGGATTAATAACACCCATTTTCACACAGGTGATTCTCGATAAAGTCCTCGTACATCGAACGCTTACCACGCTTGATGTACTTGCCGTGGCTTTTCTTTTCGTTGCCGTCTTTGAGCTTATGCTCAATATTGTCCGTCACTACACCTTTTTACATACGGCCGGAAAACTTGACGCGAAGCTCGGAGCCAAGCTTTTCCGCCATTTACTCGGATTGCCTTTCCGCTATTTTGAAACCCGCAAAGTCGGCGTAATCGCCGCCCGTGTGCGCGAACTTGATACCATACGTGAATTTATCACCAACAAGGCGGTAAGCGTAATCATCGACCTTTTCTTTTCCATTGTGTTCGTGGGAGCAATGCTGCTCTACAGTGTACGATTGACGTTGATAGTTCTCGGTTTTGTCACGGTTATTGGAATACTTTACGTCACAATCACGCCGGAATTGCGACGGCGTCTGGAAAAGAAGTTTCAGATGGGCGCGCAATCCAATTCGTATCTCGTGGAATCAGTAAGCGGGATGCAGACGGTAAAATCACTTGCGATTGAAGGCTCGATGCAGCGGCGCTGGGAAGATCATCTTGGCCATTATGTCAAATCCGGATTCAGACTGGCGGTACTTGGCAATATTTCCGGCTCGCTTGCAAGTACCCTTCAGCGCCTTATGACAGTCTGCATACTTTACTTTGGAGTAAAATCGGTGTTGCAAAACGAACTGACAATCGGCCAGTTGATAGCGTTTCAAATGTTTGCCGGACAGTTCTCTCAGCCGATATTGCGCCTGGTGAATCTGTGGAACGAATTTCAACAGGCTTTATTGTCCGTTGACCGCCTTGGCGATATTCTCAATCATCCGCTTGAACTTCCTTCAGATAAAGCGATCACTTTGCCAAAACTGCAAGGCCGGATACGCATGGAAAATGTCTGCTTTCAGTACGCGCCGGGCGGGTTGAAAGTAGTTGACGATGTTTCATTATCCATTGAACATGGGGAAAGCGTCGGCATTGTCGGCCGCAGCGGCAGCGGTAAAAGTACCCTGGCGCGTCTGCTTCAACGTCTTTACATAGCAAATGAAGGCGCGATATTCATAGATGGCATTGACTTACGGCATTTCAATCCATTCTGGTTACGCTGCAATATCGGCGTTGTGCTTCAGGAGAACTATCTGTTCAGCGGAAGCATACGTGACAATATAGCGCAGCCGAAACCTGACGCATCCATGGAGTTGATATTACAGGCTGCGCAACTTGCTGGAGCGCATGATTTTATCTCCCATTTGCCCGAAGGCTATGATACCGAAGTCGGCGAACGCGGCAGTTCCCTTTCGGGCGGACAGAAACAGCGTATTGCCATAGCGCGGGCGCTGATTACAAATCCCCGCCTTCTGATTTTCGATGAAGCGACAAGCGCGCTTGACTATGAATCGGAAAAGATTATCCGCGACAATATGCAGTCGATAAAAAAGGGGCGCACGACTATTATCATTGCTCACAGGCTTTCCACAATCCGCGCCTGCGACCGTATTCTTGTTATGGATGAAGGCAAAATCGTTGAGAGCGGTACACATACCGAACTTCTGGCGCTTGGCGGGTACTACCGTCATTTGCACGATCAACAGGAATAACGGCAATGACGGACGATACGAGTGACAAGCATGAATTCCTGCCGCTTTTGGCGGAGATTGAAGATCGGCCGCTAAACCCTTTAGGACGAACGGTATTCTGGATTATCCTTGCGGTAATACTATTTTTTGTTTTGTGGACGTTCTTCGGACGCATTGATGTAGTGGTAACAGCGCGTGGAAAGGTTGTCCCGACCGGAGAGGTAAAGACGGTGCAGCCGCTTAATACCGGAGTGGTTCGTAGTATTCGCGTAGAGGTCGGCGATCTTGTGGAGGAGGGGCAGGTATTGATGGAAATAGACCCCTCGGATATTGATCCCGAACTTGCTTCGATGCGTACGGAAACGCAGCAGGTTGAACTGGCTATACTGCGCATTGAGGCGCTGCTTGATGAAACTGAATTTATAGCTCCGGCGGGATACAGCCCCGTTCTGTCGCGTATGCAGAGCGATTTATATCGTGTGGCAAAAGAACGGCTTGAATCGCAATTACGTGTAAAACAACAGGAAATCCGGCAGCTTGAATCCCAGATAGCGGCGCAGGAGCGGACACGCAGACAGGCGGAGGAACGATCCGGACAGACCGGACGTCGGCTTACACGGATGGAAAACATACATGAGTTGATAAGCCGCGACGATCTTGAGCAGATGCGCGTTGAGGCGAGCGAAGCCGAAACCTATCTGGCAAACGCCGTTCACGGATTGGAAGAACTTCGAGCCGGATTACTGCGGATTGAGCGCGAGATCGCGCTGGTACGCGATGAAGAACGGAGCCGGTTATTGTCGGAACTTTCTGAAAACCGGCTGCGTCATACATATCTTTCCGGAAACATAGAACAGGCTGAATATCGCAGTCAGCGGCAGCAGATTACATCTCCGGTCAAGGGGCATATCGCGCAACTGTTTTTTCATACCGTCGGCGGCGTTGTTACTCCTGCGGAAAGACTTGCGGTAATTGTTCCGATTGATTCACCGTTATTGATAAAGGCGCTGGTATCCAGCCGTGATGTCGGTTTTATCGCCTCGGGTATGAATGTATCCATCAAGATAGACACGTTTGAGTTTCAGAAATACGGGATTATTGACGGCGAGTTGACGCATGTATCACAGGATAGCATTGAAGACCCGCAAATGGGTCTTCATTATGAAACGCTGGTACGTCCTGAGAGGATAACGATGTATGTTGACGGACGCGAGACGGAGATCAAAACCGGCATGGGCGTAACGGCCGAGATCAAGGTCGGCAAGCGCCGGATAATCGAATTTTTCATCTATCCTCTTATTCGCTATCTGGACGAAGGTATTAAGGTACGGTAAACTCCCGCCCATTCTGCAATGCGAAAAAGCGCCGGAGGCGCGTAACATTAATAACCGTCGGTGAAGCGAACAACGTGAGCGAAACCGGCGGTCGCGGCACACCCCGAACCCATAGCGCTGAAGGTGCTGAACAAAACCGTAACGGAAAAAGTTCAACCCTTGTTCGCTATTGCCGGCAAACGAAGGCCGGAAGATTTGTCCAATGCTTAAAAAATATAAGCTAAAAATTTATGTGCATTGCCTATCGGCCGATTATGACAATTTGATGCGTTGAATCTATTTTTCCTGAAACGTGCATGGGCTGTGAATTTGAAAATTTTGGTTGAGGCTGATATCAAACAATAAACGTACTTGGCAATCCAGTATTGGCACGATGCCGCAGGCGTTAATCGGAAACGGCAGAAGGGGGTACGAATGCCTAAAAATAAAAAGTAATAGGTTATGTAAATTGACATACTGGACTATGAGCAAAAACTGTGGCAATAGGCTTGCCTTTAGGAATGATTGGTGCTATAAGTCAGATTTTTCCTGAAAGCCGCATGAATGTGAATTTAGAATTAGTGGACACCATGTGCGTATTTTGCCAGTCGGGAAGGAACATGAATGTTATCGACAAACGAAGGAATCATTGTAGCGTTGAGATTTTAGCATCCGCGTCAATTAGCTTCCGACTATTGTTCATGTTGATTTTTGTGCCATTGCTTCCTTTGTGCGCTTGCGCTACGGAAAATCCGGAAGCTGACGTTAAACAAGAAGCGGTTGGTGGTGCGATCAACGAAGAAAAAAGTTCGTTGGGAAGCAATGAGGTGGTTTCTTTCGCTCCGGATGTAACGATGGAAAGAGCGGATACGTCAACTCCTGCAACTAAGCCTAAAAATGAGGCGACGGCGCGTACAGCGGAAAAAGCTCCGGTACTCTGGATCGAATGTTGGTCAAACAAAGAGATTCAGGCTCAATACGACATCATGCAGGAAAATGCTTGTAAGTCTACTGCCTGGATATGGTCTTACAATCAACAAATATCTAGGGTTCTTTATGAATATCTCCAAAAAAACGAACCGGGAAAAGAAAACAGGCTCGTTGAACATTATTATGAATGGTATTCAAAGACTACTGAAAAGTTACAGCAAATCGAAAAGGACAAAAGAAAAGAATATTTGGATGAAGTATCCATTGAGTACATTAAACCTATTACAGAGGAAATAGAAGGAAAATTTCCAAACGCATGTGCATATGTCCAATATTTATTTACTCATGCAAAATATATGTTCGCTTTTTTTCCATCGACTCAGTATAGGTGACAAATTGATGGTGTTGTGTACGGATTTAGTGCTTATGGCCTAAACTGCATGACTTATTATGCCTACCCGATAGACAAAGAACGATCTTCTCAAACCCATCCAATTATTTCTTTGGATGGGAAATTTAACTTATATGATGATAAGTGTGTTCAAGGAAATATATTTGAATATAATGGAGGGCTATATCGTCTTATTGTTAATGGAATTGATGAGGGGAAATATCCCGGGGCGAAACAGGTATTGTATGAATTGGAAAAAGACAAACTGAATTTTAAATCGGTTTGCGAAATCAAGTAATTTTCTGGGAGGGTAATTGGTATGTCTGAAAGAACAATAACGAGAGAAGAATATGTCGAGGTTGTTGACGGATAGGATTTATAAGCTGCATTTTCCGCTCCGGTCTCCGGTATTTTTACTTCCGATAATATATATTATGTCAACTTTTCGGTTTGGAATCCACTTGCGACACACAAAAAATTGATTCTATCGCCGAAATCCGTATAATGAAAGCTGTTTTTTGAAAAAACCGCGGCAGGGTAGGCAGATCTTCCGCCCTACCCCTGCACCGTATTAACGGCTATCCGTGAAGTTGGCGAGATGGTTGGAACTCGCGCTTTTTGCCATGAAACGGTGCATACGCCGAATATTTTTGTGGATTTTATAGTAAACTAACATTCAAAATGAAAATTTTTCACGGCACAAATGTTGTAATTGAACAACCTAAAATTGTCAATCGTTTCAAAACACTTGATTTTGGCGAGGGTTTTTACACTACCGAAAATGAAGATCAAGCGAAAGATTTTGCGATAAAAGTTTATGAACGTAGAGAACCGAAACTTTCTCCCGTCGTGAATTGTTATGAATTTAATGAAAATTTTGATACGTTTTCGGTTCTTAAATTCAATTCACCGAATGAAGACTGGTTGGACTTTGTTGTTGCACGAAGAAAAGGAATTGCGTTGGAAAAAAACTATGATTTGATCATTGGACCGGTTGCAAATGATGATGTTTTTGGTACAATAATTTTGTATGAAGCCGGACAATTAGACAAAGAAAGTGCAATAAAAAAATTCAAGGTGAAAAAGTTGTATAATCAAGTAGTGTTTTGCAACGAGTCTGTTTTAAAAAAATTGGGTTTTGTAAAATCATACAACGTGGAACTTTAGAATGAAAGATAAGAATCAAATATCGGTTCTTTTGGGTGTTTGTATTATTCCACAAATTATTGCAGACATAAAAGAATTTTACAATAATCAAGAAGAAATCGCCTTGAAAGAATTTTATAAATCGAACTTATTTGATAAATTACAAAATCCTGATACAGGGCTTTGGCATTTAAGTACAAAAATGCTATCGCAATTATTTTTATCGGAAGTAAACGAGCAAATAATCGAATTTCCGGAGGAACAGTCATGAGTAAAGAAAATACTTTTTTGATTTTTTTAGTTGAATATTACCGCAACAAAAAAAACATGTCAGGACGCGATGTGATTGCATTGTTCGATAAATTTCAGATCTGGGATTTGGCAAAAAAATCGTATTTTCTTTGGCATATTGAGTCGCCCGACAATTTTGTGAAAGAGATTGATAATCGCGTGGGCGTTTTGTCTTAGAACAGAAAAATAGTTTTAGGGATAGTCTCATATAACCAATTATAACGGATAAGACGGATAAGCTGCATTTTCCGCTCCGGTCTCCGGCGGCGTCCATTGGCAGTGTCAATATGAAATGGCGCTAATCGAACCGATACGCGAGGTTCTTGATGTGAACACAAGCGAATTTGCGGCGGGGAACCGAGATTAATGTTAGGGTTAATCGCAACTGCCCCAGTCTGTGTTTGTGTAGAACAAAACCGTGTACCAGTGTTGCTCAAGTCTTTCCACGCGGGATACCGCGCATGGCAGTCCCGGATATTTGCCAGGCGTAGCGGTTTTTGCCGCCGTTGACAGTGCGACGTCGGGATCAAAAACCAAGTAGACTGTAGTGTTGGTGACACTTGTATCGTGGATGACTTCCGAATAATATACATTATGTCACCTGACGGCTTCAGAAGCCGTCGCCATCACGCAAAAAGTTGATTATATCGCCGAAATCCGTATAATGAAAGCTGTTTTTGCTTTTCAGTCGCCTTTCACCCGTGCTGCAAAGCGTTTGCAAACGAAATAAAATCATTCGAAATTTTATAAACATTGTTTTCATTATCTGATTGCTCAAAACAATATGCGTGATCCCAGTAGTAAACGCCTTGGGCGGCTTCATTATTGCAAAGGACTAATAAACCGCCCCCAAGGTCGCAGCCTATTATTATTGACTTTTCAAACATATCGTCAGAATATTCATTGTACCATGTATACAAACTGTTGTTTCTTTCCAGCGTTATTCCAAACAACACATGTAAATCTATGGTTTCTGAAAGGCCAGGAACCCAAAAATTGCATCCGTCGGCGCTCCCCCCATTATCATCAAGAAGGAATTGTTTATAGTCTGCTGGGAGCGAAAAACCTATATGTTTTTCAAATTTGTCAACATCTGAACCAAGAGATTTTCCAAAGCTGGTGATATTCATGTTAATTTTCCTTTATTATATTAGTTCAAATCACTTCCGTTAATACGGTAGTGTAGGCGGAATTTTTCATTCAAAAACAGCTTTCATTATACGGATTTCGGCGATAGAATCAATTTTTTGTGTAGCGCAAGTGGATTCCGCGCCGAAAAATTGGCATAAGCTGCATAAACTGTAATTATCGGAAGCCTTTCACGGGGGATTTATCAGGTGAAAATGAACGGGATACTTATTTAATAATAATATATAAAGATGAAATAGTTATTTACGCCCGTACATAAGAAAATTATGACAAAATAGGTTTGACACGATAGAAAATATGATGTATTGTGAAGTAATTTTTTTTGGAGGCTTGAGATGGTAAAATATGATGACGCTTCTTGGCATTATGGAGGTGATTTCCCCAAAAAACTACCCGCGGAAAATGGAGCAACACATATTGGAATGTTTTTACAGTGGTCCATAGAAAATAATTTATTTTCTGCCGAACTTTATGAAGATTCAGAAGATGATATAATAAAAATAAAAGAACAAAAAATAACGGGAACAGAATTTCTTATCAAAAATTGCGATGAAAAATTTACTCATTATGATTTAAATGAATTGGGGAATGGCTTTGCAAATGATTATTATGAAAATGATACTGATTTTGGGAAAAAAATATAATTCATATATGAACGATTATGGCGATATTTTTAGTAAATATGAAACAGTATATCATGTGGAAAATACATTTGAGAGTTATAATTTAATAAAGCCAATTCTTGATAAAAGATTTAAAGAATGGAAGAAATATAAAAAAATAGAATAATGGAGTACGCCGCCGTTTGACCTAATAATTCTGATATCATAAGTATTCTCACGGCATTTTTTTGAGTTTCTGCCTAATATTCTTTACCACAGGCTCACATTCAATTTGCTTCCGTACTTGCTTAAATCCGTGCGTTGCCAGCACCTTATATCGATCACACGATCCGGAATATTAATCGCGGTGCCATTCTCAGTCAGACAAAATTATTTCAACCTCACCGCCAAGCTCTATTATCTTTTTTTCTTCAAATTTTATTTCTTTTGTATTTCCCTTTAAAATTAATATTTTTTCTTTTTTTATAAACTCCTTTATTTCATCTAATCTTAGATTAAATTTATTTTTAAATAAAGCATTAATTTTGAATTCATTGTTTTTGTAAGTAAAAACATTTCATAATTTTTCATATCAAAAAACAATATATTTTCATAGTTTTTTGTTTTAGAATATTCGTCATTTGAAATAACAAAATAATAATATGAATCATCCACCAAATCCAGAAATTTTATCTGATATTGTATTTTTTCTAATTCCTTGTTGATATTTTTAAATAACCAAGGCAAATATTCTCCGCGTTTAATATCTAATTTTGTGATTTCCTTCAAAATATTTTTTTGTTTCCATTTAAAATATTCTATGCCGTTATTTTTTAGCAATTGATTTACACATTTTTTAACTTGTCCGGTGTATTCTTCTCCGCTCCAATCAATTTGAAAGACGATTTTATTTTTTAAAGCAAATATTATAAATAAATCATATCGATTAATATCATTTTCAATAAAATCATCTTTTTCATATAAATTTTTAAATATATTCTTATATTTATTGTAGAATATCGCTTTTTCCATTTTTTCAAAATCTTGAACATAAACCAAATATTCAGATAATTGTTTTTTTAGCAATAAATTTTCAAGAATATCAATTTTTTGAAGGATGTTTTCATACTGAGTTCCCCAAAAATCAATCATTTCTTTATTTATATATTCCATTAACGGTCCCTTTCAACGATATGGTCCGAAATGGCAAACAGCGCGTTG
>Ga0082212_10001955_pt1 | contig 30335 bp, 29 predicted proteins | sample TergutNt197P3_FD_71548 | JGI IMG/M metagenome (GOLD analysis project Ga0082212, IMG submission 71548) | Neocapritermes taracua P3 segment gut microbial communities from Petit-Saut dam, French Guiana - Nt197 P3 | ecosystem: Host-associated > Arthropoda: Insects > Digestive system > Gut ...
TAAAACCCCGGCATCCTCAAGCAGCGTGAACAGGGGAAAGAAAATCGCCATGGGCGGCAGCATGACAGACACAACCCACGCTAAAACCCTGTAAACACCTAGTATCAGCACTTCCTTTACAATAACGGGAGCAAACGAAAATAAGTCGAGCAGCTTTCCTTCAACCCAAAACAAGAATGTGCTTATTAGCTGTGACGGATAGTTGGATCCGGTTATTGTAAGCCAGAAAATGCCGAGCAGAGCGAGCAGCATGACAGGAAAAGCTGTCAGCTTTCCTGTCAGCAATCTGTCAATCCTTCGGTCGTTGTTTATGTAGTCCTTGTTTTCGCGGATAACAGCCCCGGCACAAATCTCCTCGGCGGTGCGAACGAGTATATCTATGTCGTTGACTTCTTCTTTTTTATCGCGTGGATTTTCTAAAACTTGTGTAACGGCAAGCATAAGCTCGCCAAGGCCTTTTTTATCGCGCGCGGTTGTTCCGATGACCGGAACGCCCAACCTCTGTGATAAAATATCAAGATTCGGAACAATCTGTTTCTTTCTCGCTTCATCCAAGAGATTCACGCATACAATGACATTAGAGGTAATATTCATCGTCTGCAAAACAAGTATTAGATTCCGCTCAAGACACGCGGCATCACACACAATGACGACCGCGTCCGCCTGCTCTGAGCGAATAAAGCCGCACGCGACCTCCTCTTCCGCCGAGTGCGCGTCAAGAGAATAACAACCGGGCAAATCCACAAGCACAAATCCCTGATTTTTATATGTATAATACCCCTGTGCGCTTGTGACGGTCTTTCCGGGCCAGTTGCCCGTATGCTGCCTAAGTCCGGTCAGCGCGTTAAATACCGTGCTTTTCCCGACATTGGGATTGCCGCACAGAGCTATTACTTTGTCAGTCTCGCGCGGTTTCTTTACAAAACCCTCTGTATCTATAGGGATTTTTGCCAATCTCATATCATTCAACCCTTATTTTTATATGCGCGGAATCCTCCGCCCTAAGCGCGATAACCGCTCCTCTGACAAAAAAAGCTGTTGGGTCACCCAACGGGCTTATCTGCGTACACATAACAAGGGTATCTTTAATAAACCCCAAATCCAAAAGCCTGCGGCTCATTTTATAGTTTGGGGCAATATCGGTAATAACCGCGCTTTCTCCCGGCTTCAGCTCCGAAAGTGTAGTTTTCATAAGAATACCTCCAAAAAAAGAGATATGGAAACCCATATCTCTAAATTATGCAAATTTAGTGTGATTTGCTACTTTTTTTAATCGGTCTTACTAAACATCCTTTTCCATAGCCTATTAAATCATCGCGTCCGGCTTTGTGCAGTGCCGCTATAACCTGTTTGCGCTTATCCGGGCGTTTCCACTGCAGAAGCGCACGCTGCATTGCTTTCTCGTTTTGGGTACGCGCGACATAGACGGGTTTCATGTTGCGCGGGTTAAGTCCGGTGTAATACATACACGTTGACAGCGTTCCGGGTGTTGGATAGAAGTCCTGTACCTGTTCGGGATGCCGTCCCATTTTGTGCAATGTTTCAGCGAGGTTAACAGCATCGTCAAGTGTACATCCGGGGTGAGAAGATATCAAATACGGAACAACAAACTGCTTTTTGCCGTAACGCTTGTTTAATCTGTCAAATTTGCTTTCAAACTCAAGATATTTCTCCCATTTTGGTTTGTTCATCAGCTTTAGAACATTAGGCGCGCAATGCTCAGGCGCGACCTTCAACTGCCCGCTAATGTGATGCTTCACAAGCTCTGACAATAATAAATCATGTTTATCGAGCAGAAGATAATCGTATCGCAGCCCCGATCGCACAAACACTTTCTTAATATTGGGAATTTCCCTAAGTTTTCTTAGCAAACTGACATAGTCCAGCGAATCGGTATTAAGTTTAGGGCAAGGTTCGGGAACGAGGCACGAACGGTGCTTACACATAGCTTTAGAATTACAAGCCCTGTGGCGGAAATTTGCGGTCGGTCCGCCGACATCGTGAATATATCCTTTGAAATCCGGCTGTTCGGTCAGCGACCGCGCTTCTTCAATGACAGAATCATGCGAACGAGCTGTAACGACACGCCCCTGATGGAACGCAATCGAGCAGAAATTGCACGCTCCAAAGCATCCGCGGTTGTGGGTTATGGAAAACTTGACCTCCTCAAGAGCCTTTATACCATCTTTATACATCGGGTGTGCGGCGCGTGTGTAGGGTAGTCCGGCGAACGTGTCCAGTTCACTTTCAGAGAGCGGGGCGGCAGGAGGATTCTGCACCAACAGCTCGTCTCCGTGCGCCTGCACAACAGTCCGACCCGTTTCCGCGTCCTGCTCATTATACTGCGTCATAAACGCGCGGCAGTACGCAAACTTATCTCTCACAACAGTTTCAAAGGGTTCGCAGACAGCAATATCACCCTCCGGATACTCTGTCGAACGGTAACAAATCCCCCGTATATCACAGTAATCCATTTTGCGTTTTATTCGTTCAGCAAGCTGTAATATCGCGCGTTCGCCCATGCCGTAAACAAGCACATCCGCGTCCGCGTCTATTAGATAAGACGGTCGTACCGCATCGTCCCAGTAGTCATAATGCGCGAACCTCCGAAGCGATGCTTCAAGCCCTCCTAAAATGATTTTAACACTTTCACCGAACGCCGTTCGCGCCATACGCGAATAAACTAATGATGCCCTGTCGGGGCGTAAACCGTCACGCGGACTGTACTCATCGCCGGAACGCCGCTTTTTGGCGGCGGTGTAGTTGGCAACCATCGAGTCTATGTTCCCGCCTGTAACGAGAACAGCAATCCGAGGCATTCCCATATTCGAGAAATATTTAGAAGATTGCGGCTGTGCCAACACAGCGACACGATACCCACGAGATTCCAAAACGCGGCCGATAACGGCCGCGCCAAAACTTGGATGGTCAACATAGGCATCGCCTGTTACCAGCAAAAAATCGTAATAATACCATCCGCGTCCGCGCATTTCATCACACGAAACGGGCAAAAAAACTAACGCCATTGCACCGAAGGCTCATTTGGCGGGACGGTTATATCCAATGACAGCAGGAGTAATTGACCTTTATGCCCGTCTTCTATACCGAACTGCTTGAAACCGTGCTTCTTATAGAAGTACAGCGCGTGTTCGTTTGAATCCGCAACGCGCAAAACTACCTCCGAACGCCCCAATTCCCGATATACCGACACGGCGTGTCCCAGTAACTGTACTCCCATTCCCTTACCCCGACAGCGCGGCTCTAAGTAAAAAAACGATATATGTCCTGTCCCGGGCTTCAAATTTGCTTCAACATCGAGCTGCAATATTCCAACCGGCTCTCCGTCCTCAACGGCGAAGACAACTGCGCGGGGATGCCCCGCTTGCTGCTCTCGCGCCATGTTGAGTAACGACCCGGCTTCATAACCGACTAAGTCTCCGTATATGCTGAACCAAGCGTCACGGCGGTATGCCTCGACACGCTTGGACTCCGTCTTAAAGTCCGGTGTGCGAAATAAAAACCCCGGATCAACAGTATCCGTACCCTCTCTCCACCACGATTGTTGAGCAAGCGTGGACAATTCGCCCAGATGACTGTTGTCCGCGTATAGCTCTATAGAATACTTATTATTCTCGTAATTGAGAACTGATACCGAAGTATTGTCTCCATGGGGTAATGTGTTTATCTCTTTCACGCTCAATCCCGATATGCGCGTCATTAAAGCTCGTGTAAACATACCGTGACTGACGATGGCTATCGAATCCTCGCTTTTGTGACGCAGTACAATCTCCCGTAACGCGCTTACGCCGCGTTCAACAATTTCGTCAATCGTTTCCGCGCTTTTCAGCGCAAACTCCCATGGACGCAACGAAAACGCCGCGTCATCTTCAGGCCAGCCGCGCTTAGTTTCGACCCATGGCATATCCTCCCACGGACCGAGAAATATTTCACGTAATCCCTTATGCGTAGTTACAATCAGCCCGCGCGGCTCTGCTAATGCGTTAGCCGTGCGCCACGCCCTGTATAAATCGCTTGAATAAATCGCGTCTATTTTTGTATTTTCAAATCGTTTTTGAAGCGCGGAAAGTTGGGCTTTGCCGTTTTCCGTGACTAAACCGTTGTATTGCCCGTGACAACGGCGGTATAAGTTACCTTCGGCTTCACAGTGGCGTATCCAGAAGATTTTCATAGCTGATTAAAGCCCAACCCCGTAATCAGTTTGGGGTAGAAATACGTGGACTTCTGCGGCATTTTTTCACCCGCGAGAGATACGTCCCGTATTTGAGAAATTTTAGTCGGCGCAAGTATAAAAGCGCACTGTCCGCTTCCGCTGTCAACCATATCTTTGGCTTCGTTCATGTCCCTCGTGTATGTAAGGTTGCTCTGTGCCGACATAGCGGCTTTGTCGATACCGAAATGCGGCTCTAGCATAAGACTGTGAAGAATAGCCACATCGAGTTCCCGATACGCATCGCTTTTATCCGGCATGATTTCTTTCATTGCATTGGTGTTTTTAAGCGTAAACTTATAACTTTTTCCATTCCAATACATCAGAACAGAACCGTTCGGCGGCTCACGCAACTCGACCTCAGCGACATCGCAAATCTCTCTCATAGCGGTCAGAAGTCTTTCAGGCGCGTCCGTTTCACATCCCGCTATTACTCTGTGTGTTGGAAGTACGACAAGACCGGAGCTGTTCATGTCCACAAGTGTCGTCATAATATATTCCGCGCCGTAAAGTTCACGGTATTTCAGAGCTGTCTCATATCTGTGATGCCCATCCGCGATAAACACCTGTTTATCGCTAAGCGCGGCAGTCAGCTTACTCTGAGTATCCGTATCGGTTATACGCCAAAGACGGTGCGTCACACCATCCGGCATTGAAAACTCTATGTCCGGCGCGGCTTTCGCGGCGGACGACAGCGCTTTCTCCGCTGTGCCGTCATCGTTATACAACCCGTAAATCGCGCTGAAATTACATCCTGTTTCAGTCATTAACGCAAGCCTGTCGGCTTTGGCTTTTGAAAGCGTTTCCTCGTGGGGCAACACCCTATTTTCACTAAAAGGAGTTAGCTCAAGGCGGGCGGTGAAACCACGCAATGTATAATCATTCTCATTAACGCGAAAATCCATTTCTATCATGTAATACGCGGGATTTTCATCGCGCCGCAGAATGCCGCTGTTAAGCCAGTCGTTCAATCGGCTCGCGGCGGCTTTATACGGCTCATTGTCAAGCGGACGTTCAAGCCGTATGGCGTTGTACGGGTTGCGCGATTCCAACTCACGCTGCACCGTCTCGGAGACGACATCATACGGCGGGCAGCACAGTGAGTTCCACGCGCCCGCGCCGCTATGATACATGAGTGCGTTAAACGGTTGAATCTTCGGCATTTTCGGTATCCTCACTCTCTTTGTCGGGCATTTCAAGTGCTTTATTAGTCATGGGCTGTAAACTCACGATATAAATAAGCGCGAACGTCATCCTCATATAATCGGCAATATTCGCCGCGTTGAGAGAAACTGAATACGGGTCAATTATCTTTGCCGCGAACGGCGATACGGCGCAAACAAAAGTGAAAAACACACCCATCACCCACACGAACGACAGAAGCCTAGTCTTTTTGATTCCAAAGTAAATGCCCGCGAATGTACTGGCGGCGATTGAGAAAAATAAAACCGCCATAAAGTCATTGAAATAGCTTAGAACGACCGGATTAGCCTGATTTTTGGCGTGGAGAGTAAGAAACCAAAATATACCATAGAAAATCGGTATTGTCGCGAAGAATCCCAATGTCATCTTTTCGGCGTTGCGTGATGTCGATAAAAGCAGTACACAGATTGCGGACGCGATGCTGAAAATAGCGAACGCTGTCTGTATCAGAGTAGCTTTATCGCGAATGATTTCTATGACATCCATGATTCCCGATGCGCCAAGCATTAAGGCGGACACGAGCAGAAGCGGGTTTCCGCCTCTGCCTGAGCCAACGGCAATAGACTTAACCATAAGCGCGTATACAAACACGAGTACGGTCAATCCGTGAAAAATCCATGTCAGATAGTGGTCTGATGCCGCAAGCCCGGAACTGCTATCGAACACAACAGAGAGCGACAACGCGCGAACAGCGGTCGCGACAATAACCACAAGAACGAACAATACGGCAGGCAAGTTAATCCTTTTCATAAGTTCCCCCTACAAATCCCTCTCGGACAGAGGTACATAATTTCTTTCTTTTGTTACCGGGCGGTATGCAGGACGGATAATACGCCCGCCGAACACCGCTTCTTCTATTCTGTGCGAACACCAGCCGACCATACGGGAGATGGCGAACATCGGCGTGTAAAGCTCTGTCGGTATGTTAAGCATTGAATAAACAAATCCGGAGTACAAATCCACATTTGCGGAGATGACTTTCGTATCGTTCTTGACCTCGGCGAAAATCTTTGGAGTAAGCTCCTCGACAGCCTCGATAAGCTCATACTCCGCCAGCATAGCGCGCGCCGAAGCCAGTTTTCGCGCGAACTCTTTCAGTACAATAGCGCGGGGGTCACTTAACGTATACACGGCGTGTCCCATACCATAAATCAACCCGGAGCGGTCGCCGGCTTCTTTGCGTATGAGTTTTGCTATATACGCGGAGAGTTCATCGCGGTTCTGCCAATTACTGACATTCTCCATGATGTCTTTAAGCATAGCCACGACTTTATTGTTCGCGCCGCCGTGGCGCGGTCCTTTTAATGAACCTATTGCCGCCGCCAATGCCGAGTATGTGTCCGTGCCGGATGACGAAACAACGCGGGTTGCAAACGCGGAGTTGTTGCCGCCGCCGTGTTCGGCGTGAAGCACAAGGCACAGGTCGAGCATACGCGCCTCGTCATTCGTAAAGTGACCGTCCGGACGCAGCATATAGAGCAAATCCTCGGCAAGCGCGTGTCCCAGCTTGGGGCGGTGCAGTACGAGACTGTAATTATCGAAATAGTGGCGTTTTACCGCGTAAGCGTGACCAACGATTGTCGGTATACGCGCAATCAGCTCAAGGCTCTGGCGGATAAGGTTCTGCGGCGAACAGTCATCGGGATTGGGGTCGTATGAATATAGCGCGAGTATAGAACGCGCAATCTTATTCATAATATCCTTTGACGGAGCCCTAATAATCATATCCTCGGTAAAACCATCGGGGAGCTGGCGCAAATCATCGAGCAGTTCACTGAACTCCTCAAGCTGTGCCGATGTAGGTAAATCTCCCATAAGAGTTAAGTATATAGTCTCGGCAAAGCCGTATCTGCCCTCGTTCATAAACCCTTGGATTAAATCACGTATCTCAATGCCCCGGTAAAAGAGCTTCCCCTCAACAGGAACGCGCTCGCCATCAACCAAGACCGCGCCCTGAACGCTGCCGACCCGGGTAAGTCCGGCAAGAACGCCTGTACCATCGGGGTTTCTCAATCCTCTAAACACACGAAGTTTTTCATAATGCTCCGCGTCTATTTTGTTCTTTTCAATGTAACCCGCGCATATTTTATTAACGAACGAGTCAAGCCTCTCACTCATGCAAGTCACTTCCTTTTAAGTATAATCGCTCAATTATACAATAAGATTATTGTTCTGTCAATGGAGAATGTGTTATGAAGCAAATAATATTAGTTTCACTCGCGCTCATGCTCGTCCTGTTCCTGTTTCCGCTTGCCGTTATGCCGGACGAGCCGTTGCTGTCCGGTCTCGCGCTTGTTGAGACTGACGAGCTAGATGACGGCGATTCCGAACATACTTCCGATTACATAGTCCCTTTCGCTGAAGACAGCGGCACTCCGCCGCCCGAACCTGAAGAAACTCTCTCATTCGATGCCAACACCTATGTAACCGTCATTGTCAACGATGAGATGACTGAGCTTTCGCTTAAAGATTATCTCAGGGGCGTTATGGCAGGCGAAGTACCCGCGTCATTCCCTGAAGAAGCCCTTAAAGCGCAGGCTGTGGCGGCGCGTACCTATATTATGCGAAACCCCGCAGCAACATTCATAGATGACCCGTCAACTTGCATGGCGTACTCCGATAAATATGACCCCAGACTTGACGCGGCCGTGGAGAATACTGACGGCGAGGTGTTGATGTATGACGGCGAGCCGATTCTCGCGGTGTTTTTTTCGACATCATCGGGAAAAACGGAAAACGCCGCCGATGTCTGGGGCGGCGAGTATCCATATCTTGTCGCGGTTGACAGCATAGGCGAGGATGATTCGCCCGGCAGACACGCCTCAATCACGGTCGACCTCAGTGACTTTTGGGCGGCATTGGACGGCGTTGCCCCCTCCGAGACACCGTTCGGCACGGTGGCACGCACGCCCTCGGGCGGGGTTTCGTCCATTGAGATTAGCGGAGTTGAAGTGAAAGGCACGGAACTGCGCGCGTTGTTTGGGCTGAACTCCACAAATTTTACCGTTGCGATAATAAACGGAAAAGTTGTCTTTGAAACTGTCGGCTACGGTCACGGAGTGGGTATGCCTCAATACGGCGCGTGCGCTATGGCGCTTGAAGGCGCGGGGTACGAGGAAATTTTAAGGCATTATTACACAGGCGCGGAAATGGCAAAACTGTCGCCTGTCAGCTAAGTATGCTTGATCTGTCCATGTTTTCCATAACGGGTACGCCGAATGGGCAGCGGCTTTCACAGTGTCCGCATTTAACGCACGAATCGCCTTTGTACGGCAATTCTCCGTATTGTGCTTTGATTGACTGCGGGATTTCTCGGGTATTAAGCATAGCGACATCAAGATACTTGTTAACAGCGGCAATGTCAATATTCGCCGGGCATGGCTGGCAGTGACTGCAATACAGGCATTTGCCCCTAAAGTCATTACGCGCGGCAGAAAGGACTTTTGAATAGTCTTTTTCTTTTTCGTCAAGCATCAGATATTTAAGTACATCTCTCATCTCTGCCGCTGTTTTGCAGCCGGGCAGCACACTGCAAACTCCCGGTCTGGACAGTGCGTAGTGGACGCACTGCCCCACCGACAGCGGCTCGCTAAACGGCGAGTATTCAGCGGACAACAATTTCCCTGCGCCGAACGTTTTCATAACGGTGATGCCTATTTGCTTCCGGTCGCAAAGCGCGTACAGGGCAGCTCTGTCCGGGTCAATACCTTTGAACATATCCTTGCCGAAATCCTTTTCTAAATGTTCAAGAGTATATTCATCGACCGGCAGCATATCAAAAGCCGGGTTGACACTGAACATCAGCATCTCGGGCAGTCCTGTATTAATTGCTTTTACGGCGGTCTTCGGATTATGAGAGCTGAAGCCTATATTACCAATGTCACCCTGCTTTTTCAGTCTTTGCACATAATCGGCAAACCCCGTCTCGAACACATCTTCATAATCTTTGTCGGAATCGATAAAAAACATCATCCCAAGTTCGATATGTCCGCCGAAAATCCGCAGAAGTTCCTCAAAGTATCTCTGTGCCGTTGGTAAATCACGGCTTATGTCATACTGCTGTTTTACATCCGTTGAACCGATGTGTCCCTGAATAATGACATCCTTTCGCCTGTCCCCTAACGCTTTGGCGACAGCTTCGCGTATTTCCTTTCCCGGCATGAACATATCGAAAATGTTAACGCCGCCCTCCAATGCCGCGTCTACTGTCTCCTTTATCTGCGCGTATGGCTTTCCGCCGTCCAAATGCTCGCAGCCCAGACCGATAATACTCGTTTTTAATCCGGTCTTGCCCATTTTTCTGTATTCCATAATGACAACATCTCCTTGAATATTTCCGTTCTCTGCCGCTGTCATTTTACCATGTGCGAAGTTGGATTACAAGGAAAAGGTGCGATTGTGCAGATATCTAGCCCTCAATATCAATCTCCTGTCCCGGCTCTATAATCAGTTTGTTCGGCGCGTCCCACTTTTCGCCTTTCTTGCGGACGGACTCACCCGGCTTTAGATGTATAAGTATATTGTGTTTCGCTCCGATTATCCGGGCGCACTCGGCGGCTTCATCGGGATTCATATTGAAAAGTCCATCGCCGGGGAACAAAGCATAGTCAAGCTCCAACGCGGCGAATGATTCCATCTGTTTTGTTTGTGAAGTGTCGCCGGAAGCGTAAACTTTCACGCCGTCAAGCGTGATTATATAACCCACGCATTGCTTCGGGTCGTGGTTTTTGTTTGCCGCCTCCACAGCTTGAATCAAGATACCGCCGATATTTAAGTCGTTATGCCTGCCGCCCTCAAGGGCTTCTTCGTTCGTTATAATCAGGCAATCCGGTTTTTGGGCGCAGCGTTTGATTTGGTTGTGATCCCTGTGCTGGTGCGTGACGAGGATGAGGTCGGCGGGCAAATCGTAGCCCTTTCCCTTATATGGGTCGATGTAAATGACGCGCCCGTCATCGGCGGTTAGGCGGTAGCTTCCGTGTCCTTGAAATAATAATTTTGGCATAATCGTTAACTTCCTTTCAACATTTCACTGTGTTTGGGCGAGGCTATCTCTTCCCGAACGCAACCTTTATCTCCGTTCCCACGCCGAGCTTGCTTTTCATCGACAACTCCCATCCGTACAAAGCGCAGATGTGCTTGATAATGGACAGTCCCAAGCCCGTGCCGCCGCTCCGCTGGGAGCGGCTTTTTTCCACACGGTAAAACCGCTCAAAAATCCGCGTTTGTTCACCGGGCGATATGCCGATACCTGTATCTGAAACTGTCAGACACGCGGAAGTGATGTCTGCTGTCACGTTTCCGTCTTGATTATTATATCTTACGGCGTTTTCGATTAAGTTTTTCATCAGCTCATAAACGTGACCCGGTTCGGCATCCACAGTACCGTCACCGATAATATCAACGGTTATGGATTTTTCATTGATGGCGGCGGACAATGTTTCGCAGACTTCATTTGCCACGGCTTTCAATGAAACCTCCGTCCCGCGTCCGCAGACACCGTTGGGTGCAGCGTCACGCTGCTCAAGCTCGGACAGTTTGAGCATATCGCCGATAAGCGAAAGCATACGGTCTGTTTCCCGTGTGATACTTTCGATATATTTATTTATACTTTCATCCTTGTTGTTGATTGCCGTTAGTTCGTTAAAGCCTTTAATTGCCGTCAACGGGGTTTTCAACTCATGGGAAGCGTTGGCAAAGAAATCCTCTCTCCGCTTCTCGTTTTCACGGCTGTCCGTAATATCTGATAATACCGCCATTGTAAATTTGGTTTCCGGCAGCCGTTTCACCGTTACGAAATATATCCTGCCATTAAAAGCAAACTCAAACAATGAGCTTTTTTCACCGATTACACAATCATCCACCGCAGCCGTAAGTGCCTTGTCGTAGGACAGGCAGCTCATACTCTTCTCGATTATATCCGGCGTTACATCAAAAATGGCAAGCGCGGAAGCGTTGATTAGCATAATATTTTTGCTTTCATCAACGGCGAAAATTCCGTCACCTATGTTATTCAAGATATACTCTGCCTTACTTTTTTCATCCCTCAAGGAAATAATAGTGCTTTGTAAAACCTGCGCAACTTCATCAATCCCTCTTGTGATAGTGTCAATTTCATCATAACTCTTGGCAACAGGTTCAGATGTATGCCCACCGCTTAAAAGAAGATTCAATTTTTGCTCGATTGATTCAAACGGCTTTGTAATCCGCTGAATCATACCGCGGGATATTGCAAAGCAAAGCCCGGCAATTATAACTAACAGCAAAACAAGCAGCGGCAGGGATTGAAATAAGTATCCGTCTACCTTCGCAACGGGAACAGCCGCCCGTATAAATACATAACTATCACCGCTGTCTACCCTCAAAGCGTAATAAATAAAATCAACGCCGAGCGTACTTGAATAGCGGACATGAGCTTCCGGGGAATTGTTTATCGCCGCCTGTATTTCCGGCCTGTCCAAATGATTTTCGACCGCGCCGACATCAAGCGGGCGGCTGTCCGCCAATACTTTGCCGTCCGGCGATATAACCGTTATTCTCGTATCGCCGCCGACTTTGACAAATGCCGAAACGTCAATATCATCACTATACAGACCCGCGCATATACGCGCCGTTTCCATAACCGTATCTTTGGCGATGCTTAAATTGTTGTTATACGTCATATAAACGGACGCGGCGAAAAAACAAATAAGCCCAACAAAAATTATAAGCGTGGTATATAAAAACAGTCTTTTTCTCATATCAGCATATAACCTACCCCTCGTATGGTTTGTATGGCGGCTTCACTTTCGGAGAGTTTCTTCCGAAGCTCCTTGATATGAATATCGAGCGTTCGGGTTTCGCCGATAAAGCCATCGCCCCATACCTCGTTAAAAATAGTTTCCCGCTCCTGCACGCTCTCAGCGTTTTCACATAAAAGGCACAGCAAGTTGTATTCTTTAAGCGTTGTTTGAATCGGCTTGCCGTTCACATATATACGATGCTTTGAATAATCCACGACAATATCCTTGTACACGGCGTTCGGGGCGGCGGCTTTTTCATTTTTACGCAGATTTGCTTTTATCCGCGCCGCAAGCTCCATAACACCGAACGGTTTGGCGATGTAGTCGTCCGCGCCCATGTTAAGCCCTTTTACTTTTGAAACCTCTTCACCCTTAGCCGATACCATGATAACGGGGATATGCGCGGTCGCTCTGTCTGATTTCAAGCGTGATAAAATCGTAAACCCATCGTTGCCCGGCAGCATAATGTCGAGCAGAATCAAGTCGGGTTTGTTTTTGGAAAGCGCGTCAAAAAGTGCCTCGCCATTTTCAAAGCAAGAGCAATTAAAATCGTTTTCCAACGAGTATTTATATAACTCCTGTATCGCGGCATCGTCTTCCGCGGCGAATATGGTTGGCTTCATGTGAATCCCCATCCTATGTTTTCGGGTGCTGCCCCGTTATCGCGTATTCAACCCATTCGCCGATGTTGACGGCGTGGTCGCCAATTCTCTCCAGATACTTGGTAATCATCATAAACATAATGGCCTGCTCCGCGCTGTCCGGGTTTTTCTTGATAAGAGCCGTAAGGTCTGCCATTACGGTGTTGAACAGCTTGTCAACCTTGTCATCGGTTTTATCGAGAGAACGGGCGAGCGTAAGGTCGCGGTTGATGTATGCGTGAACGCCATCTTTCACCATCTGAATGACGATGACCGCCATTTGCGGGATATGCTCCAATTTCCCGATATATTCCTCATCGCCGAACTGAGTTGTAATTTCGGCAATATCCCGCGCTTGGTCGCCGATGCGCTCAAGGTCGGTTATCATTTTCAGTGCCGCCGCCACTTCTCGGAAATCACCTGCAACGGGGCTTTCCATCATAAGGATTTTAAGACAGGACTGCTCAATATCCCGTTCCATTTTGTCTATCAGCTTATCTTCCGCATAGACCTCTTTGGCAAGCTCAACATTTCGCTCGGAAAGAGCTTTTACACAGTTTTCGATTGCCAGCTCGATATGGCGGCACATCAGCACGAGATTGTTGAAGACATCTTTAAGTTCCTTTTCATAACGCGCTCTTATTGACATGATTATACTCCTTTTTTTGCGGACGCGCAATGCGCGCCCCTACACAAATTTTACCCGAATCTTCCGGTGATGTAATTCTCCGTGCGCTTATCCTTGGGATTGCCGAAAAGCTGCTCAGTCACGTCTGTTTCCACAATCTCACCCAACAGGAAGAACGCCGTTTTATCCGAAATGCGCGTTGCCTGCTGCATATTGTGTGTGACAATAACGATTGTATACTGGGTTTTCAATTCATTGATTAAATCCTCGATGATACCTGTTGAAATCGGGTCAAGCGCGCTTGTCGGTTCGTCCATCAGCAATATCTTCGGGTCAGCCGCTAAAGCGCGGGCTATGCACAGTCTCTGCTGCTGACCGCCGGACAATCCCATGGCGTTTTTTCTCAACCTGTCTTTTACTTCGTCCCATAATCCCGCTTGTTTAATCGAGCTTTCAACAATATCGTCCAGTTCAGACTTTTTCTTTATACCGAAAGTTCGCGGCGCGAACGCGATATTGTCATATATGCTCATGGGGAACGGATTGGGCTTTTGGAACACCATGCCGATGTTTTTCCGCAACAGGGTGACATCCGTCCCTTTAGCATATATATTCTGCCCGCCGATTAAAATTTCTCCTGTAATACGGCAGTCTTCAATCAAGTCGTTCATGCGGTTAAATGTCTTTATAAAAGTGGATTTTCCGCAGCCGGACGGTCCTATAAACGCCGTAACCTCATGCTCTTCTATATCTATGTTTATGTCCTTTAGGGCTTGGAAATCCCCATAGAATAAATCGCAGCCGCGCACGGTGATGTTATATTTCTCAGCCATTCGCAAGTTCTCCTTTGCCGAATACTTTTCCTAAAACCGTTGCTAAAATATTTATTGATACAACTAAAATCAAAAGCACCACGCCTGTTGCCGCCGCCTGTTCGGGGTAGCCGTGTGAACCGAAGTAATACACGTTCAGCGCGAGACTTGTACCGGGCGAAAAAATTCCTTCCGGCATTTTATTAACCACCATGCCGATGGTAAGAATCAACACCGCGCTTTCAGACATCACGCGCCCGATTGCCAAAATCAGCGATGTTACAATCCCGCTCGCGGCACAGGGCAGAACAACCGAAAAAATTGTCCGCACTTTTGACGAGCCGAGCGCGAAGCTGCCCTCCCGCAATGAGCGCGGCACGGCAAGCAAGCTCTCCTCTGTCGAACGGACGATGACCGGCAGTATCATGATGGCAAGCGTAATCCCGCCGCCGATAAGGGAGTAGCGGAATCCAAGCGCGACAACGAAAACCAGATACCCGAAAATACCGTAGACAATAGACGGAATACCCGCCAGTGTTTCGGTGGCGATTCGGATTATTCGGATTATCCGGCTCTTGCTGTTGGTGTACTCTGTTAGGAAAATCGCGCTGCCGATTCCGATAGGCGCGGCAACGGAGATTGCGATAAGTATCAAATACAGTGTGCCGACAAGCGCGGGTTTGATTGACGGTTCTTTTCCGTAATTGCCGAACAGGAGCTGCATATTTATGTGCGGCAACCCGCGAATAAGCACGAAAATTATCACGGCAGTCAGCGCGGCAAGCGTCAGCAGAAGCGCGGCCTGTGCCACACGTTTGGCGGCGGCATATTTAAGTATTTGTCTTTTGTGGTTTTCCACGTTTTTCGCCCCCTTTCAATAATGAAAAACTCATATTCAACAGCAGAGTAAAGAAAAACAGGACAACGCCCGTGGAAACGAGCGCGGTCGCGGCATCGCCGGAGAGTTCCGTCGCGCCCATAGCGATGTTGGCTGTCATTGTCCGCACAGATTGGAACAGGCTTTTCGGCATGACGGGAGAGCCGCCGATAACCATTATAACCGCCATTGTTTCGCCGATTGCCCGCCCGATTGACAGCACAACGGCGGCGAGTATCCCGCTTTTTGCGGCGGGAAGCATTACGCGGAATACACTCTGCTCATTTGTCGCGCCAAGCGCGAGCGCGCCCTCGTAATATGCCTTAGGCACGGCGTTCAGCGCGTCTAAACTAACGCTGACAATGGTAGGCAAAATCATAATAGACACGACAAGGCTTGCCGCAAGCAAGCCGTAGCCGATACCGTTCGGCGAGATTTTGTCGCGCAGAAACGGAACGATGATTATAAGCCCGAATAAGCCGTATATAACAGACGGGATACCCGCCAGCAGATTTATCAGCTGCCTGATGGGCGCAACGGCGTTTTTCGGGCAAAACTTATATAAACTGACGGCGGTGAGCAGTCCGACCGCAACACCGATAATTGTTGACAGAGCCGTAAGATACAGCGATGCGACAATCATTGACAGGATACCGTATGCCTCGCTGTTTAAGTGCCACTTTGTCCCGAAAAAATTACCCAATCCGACTTTTCCTATAAAAGGCACTCCGCTCGCAAACAGGAACACGCAGATACAGCCGAGCGCAAGCACGGAAAATCCCGCGCAAAACAGGAATAAGCCGCGCATGACGGCATCCCTGCTTTTTATAAAACGGTATGTTTTATTCATCATTTAATAAGCGAATCCCATTTGAGAACGTCTGTCGTTTCTTCATCGTAAATATTTTTAAGTTCGTCCATCGTTATGTTTCCGAGCGGATTATCTCCGTTTACGATAACCGCGATACCGTCTTTGGCAACGATGTAGTGCGTGCATGACGGGGCTTTTTCAAGTGAAAACACTTCGCTTATCATTCCGAACTCGCTCACACCCTCATCGGCGTTTTTGTAGCCCGTGCCGCTGCCGCCGCCCGAAACATTTACGGTAACATTGGGCTGTAAGACCTTAAACGCGGCTTCAAGTTCAATCATAAGGGGTTGAAGCGATGTCGAACCGCTTATGTCAATCGTGCCGGACAGTGAACCGTTGATTGTATAAGGTGAAGCGTTGTTGGCGATAGATACATAGCCCTCTTCGGAAATGATGTCCTGAGCATCGCTCGACTGAAGGAAAGCATAGAAAGCGGCGTTCACTTCATTTTCGAGGGTTGATTCCTGATAAACTATCGACAGCGGGCGCGAGATTTTATATGTATCATTTTGAATGTTGGCGACTGTGGCTTCCACGCCGTCCACATCAAGCATTTTAACATCGGCGGTGACATAACCGAGGCTCTCATACGCGATAGCCGCCGGGTTGCTTTTGACTTCGGCGAGTACACCCGCCGTGCCTGTTTGAATTATAACATTGGCGGGGTCGGCTTTGCCTTTAAGCCCGATAATTTCCATAAACGCGGATTTTGTGCCGCTGCCGTCTTCGCGGGCAACGATTGAAATGTTTTTCGAGGTGTCAAAATTAGAAACCTGAGGTTCGGGAGCGGGTTCGGGGGTTGAATCGGTTGTGGAATTTGAGGCGGAGACCGGAGTTGCGGTTGGGGTTGGCGTTGAAGCGGAGGCGGTATCTGTGCCGCAGGCGGAAAGGACAAACGCGAGTGTTAAGATAAGGGACGCGAGCGCAAGTAGTTTTTTCATCTTTTAATTCTCCTTAGTTTTATTTATGCCCGCATTCTATCAGCTTGGGGTCTTGCAAAATAGCAGTAAAACGTAAGAGAAATGTAAAATGTATGTAAAGCGGCGGACGTTTTTTCGCCCGCCGCTTTATACGACTACAACTTATATCCGTTGATTGATTGACATATTTCTGTGATAAGTATAGAATAAAGACACAATCAATCTTATGCGTGACTTTATTTTATACGAGGTGTTGATATGGCAACCCAATTAACCCGAGAGGCGGTAAAAGAATATGGGGTCAACGCGGGCGCGGATGTGGTCGGCATAGCCGCTTCAAAAGATTTCGGACTTGCGCCGGACGGCTTTAAGCCCAACGATGTACTCCCGGAATGCCGTTCCGTTATTGTTTTGGGAGCTGCGTTTCCGGCGGAAGTCTTAAACGATATAGACGAGTATACCGCAAGCCGCAACGCAATGATTGCCGCAATGACCGATATGGCGGAAGATGTCGCGAAGCGAATAAAAGCCGATGGATATAAAGCGAAGGCTATAAGCTCTACAGGCGGTAAATACGTGGATAGAGACGGGCGAAAAGAGCTGTTCGGACATATCTCCTTGAAGCACGCGGCTGAAATCGCGGGTCTTGGTAAAATCGGGAAAAACTATTTGCTTACCAACTCGCGGTACGGTAATCTTCTTTGGCTCAGTGCTGTTCTTACCGATGCGGCACTTATGCCGGATGAGAGAGTTCAATTCGCAATGTGCGATAACTGCAACATATGCGTTGAAGCCTGCCCCGTGGGGGCGTTAGACAATCCCGCGTCTTTTGGGAAGAAAGATTGCTCCGGTTTTTTTGTGACAGAGAACGGGAAGCTGAGGATAAAATGTTTTTTGTGCCGCACGGTATGCCCTTATTGTTTCGGGGTCTCCCATTGAATGTAAGTGAGGGCAAAAAATATACCGCAATGCGTATAAAAATTTAGAGGAGCGTCATATATGCCAATAGAAATAGAAATAAGCTATAAACTGCCGGACGCAACAACAAAAAAGCGTTTGCTTGCGGATCAAACAATAGCGGACTCGCGCATCGGCGATCCAAGAACTATTGCTATGACCGCCGAATATTACGACACGCCCGCTCACGCAATGAGAGAGAAAAATACCACGCTGAGAAAACACACGGAAGACGGGGAGAGTTTTGTCTCGGTGAGGGCGGGTAATCCGGGGGATAACGCCCGCACGGTATGGGAGTGTCCGGGTTCTGACATAAGCTCGGCCATCCGCACGCTGACAGATATGGGCGCGCCGCGCGAACTGTTGGAAGCGGCGGCGCAAGAGGGCTTTATCGCGCGGGGACGTTTTGAGTTCACACGTTTCAGGGAAACTCTGATGCTTGATGGGGACACATCGGTCGAGGTTAACCTTGATGAAGGTAAAATTCTTTCAGAGAACAAAAGCGCGGAGTTCAGGGAAGTGCTTATCAAACTGCTGTTCGGAGATAAAACGGTTATGGAGGAGTTTGCCGCAGTGCTTGAGCATAAATATTTACTGCTCAAAGAAATTTCCAGTAAATACGAGCGGATACTGAGGTTGATAAGAACGCGGTAAACGAGAGCGTCAATTAGGCAACCTTGCTGCTATAGTCTAAAATGGCAATTTCATTTACAGTCATTTTTGCAGCGGTTGTGATAACTTCCAAATGTTTGACCACATCTGCGGTATAAATAATTTCATCGCATTCGGAACACTTGTGGCAAGGCACATTTCGCACAATAATAAGGCAGCCTTCCAACTCTGTGACATCGTTTGTTATTCCGATTGAGGTCCCGGCTCCGCAGGAAATACATTTCATGGCTATTGCCCCTTTCTGATTTTTAAGTTTGATTCCCATTCGTTTTCATCCGGATAGTATGCAGTGATAACATATAAATATCCGCTGTCAATGCTTGCAACGATATGAATATATTTATTCTGCTCAGTTTTTCCTAATAATAGGCAACTGGGGAATGGCGCATCATCTTCATATTGTTTTATAATTTCGCCTGTCTGTGCGGCATTTTGAACATCTCCGATTGTTATACCGCGTTCAATTAACCTTATTCGCGCGTGCTTTGTAACAGCAATGCTCTTATCGCAACATAAATTTCGTAAATCCGCAATATTTAACACATCATCAACTCCGTTCTCCTCTGCCCACGCCGAAATTCGGGATATTTGCTATTATACCACAACTCCTAATTAAGTGAAACATTAAAAATGTCAAGCGCGTCACCGCGCTTGACATTTTTATGCGTCATGCCGTTATAACCCGTTCGTTTACTAACCATTGCTTCCCTTCTTCAGGATCGGCGAAATATTGAGTTTGACCGTACAAATCCATTTTCTCTAACTTCATCTTTTCTTTGATTTTCTTCATTTCATGTTTTGAACAGCCAATCAGGCATAACTTAAAAATCTTGTGGCGTATGGCTTTAAGGTGATTCAGTAAAAAATCTATGGTTTCGCCGTCAAGGTTAGTCTCATATAGGTCTATCCATACTCGCCTGTTATTTGTGCCGGATGATTTTAGTATAAATTCTTCTTCCGCTTTTATCATTTCAAAAAGACGCTCTTTATCATTGAAATAGCTTCCATAGTGAAGCGGATGCAACTCTCCGCCCATGAAATAGTATGGGCATAACGCACCGCTAGGCGATTTATTCATGTGCATTATAATCCCTCCACTGTTCTACCCCTTTACTCTCTTTATAAAATCAGCCATAACGCTGCCCATATCCGGTTGCCCAATCTCCTGCAAGCTGTACTCAACGCGGGTGTTGGGTTTTTTAATGTCGATAACCCGCCCTAAATCAATCGGTGTGGCTATAACGACCGAATCGCAGTCCGTGCGTTCTATAGTAGCCGTCAAATCGCGGATTTGTTCCTCTCCGTAACCCATGGCGGGCAGCAAAGTTCCGATGTTGGGATAAATGCGGTATGTTTCCGCCAGTTTGCCAACGGCATACTGCCTTGGGTCAACTATTTCAGCCGCACCGAACCGCCGAGCGGCGACAATGCCCGCGCCTATCTTCATCTCGCCGTGCGTAAGCGTCGGACCGTCCTCAATGACAAGAACTCTTTTTCCGCGAATGATTTCGGGCTTTTCCACACTAAGGGTAGAAGCGGCATCAACGACCACAGCTCGAGGATTAACCTTTTCGATATTGCTTCTCAAAATTTGTATGTTATCAAAGTCCGCGCTGTCGATTTTATTTATTACAACCACATCGGCAAGGCGCAAGGTTACCTCTCCCGGATAGTAGGAGAGTTCATGCCCCGGTCTGTGCGGGTCAACAACCGTTATCATCAGGTCGGGATTATAGAACGGGAAGTCGTTGTTTCCGCCGTCCCACAGAATCACGTCACAGCCATCGGGGTCATTTTCAGCCGCGCGGAGAATCGCCTCGTAATCAACGCCCGCGTATATAACATTGCCGCGCGTTACGTGGGGTTCGTACTCCTCCATCTCTTCTATGGTGCATTTGTGTTTTACCAAGTCATCAATAGTCGCGAACCGCTGTACCTTTTGAGCTTCCAAGTCGCCGTATGGCATCGGATGACGAATTGCTATAACCTTCAAGCCCGCGGCCATCAGAATTTCAATAACACGGCGGGATGTCTGACTTTTTCCGCAGCCCGTGCGCGATGCGCCGACCGCTATGACGGGTTTCGTGCTTTTCAGCATTGTATTTTTATAACCGAGCATAGAAAAATCCGCGCCCGCCGCGTTTACCATTGCCCCGATACCCATTACCTTATTATACGGTAAATCACTGTACGCAAAAACACACTCGTCCGCGTCAAGAGTTTTAATAAGACTCTCCAGCTCGTCCTGCGCGTAAATGGGAATACCTTCGGGATACAGCTTTCCGGCAAGGGCGGCGGGATACTTGCGCCCGGCTATATCGGGAATCTGCGCGGCGGTAAAGGCAACCACGTTATATGCCTCGTTGTCCCTGTAAAATGTATTGAAATTGTGAAAGTCCCGTCCTGCCGCGCCGATAATTATAACTTTTCTCTTATCCATAAAAATCTCCCCCAAACGGCTTACGCCGCACAAATTTAGTAATAATGCCTGATTCATTATAGAATAGCAAGGATATTTTTGTCAAGAAAAATTTTCAAAACCTATTGCATAATTATACAGACTATGTTATAATTATGCAAAAGTCATTGCAGGGGCGACCTGTGGTCGTCCGCAGTCAAAGGAATAAAACAAGGAGGCGGACATGAAAATCTTTATAGACGGAGCGGAGGGTACGACAGGCCTTCAACTAGAGGAGCGGCTCTCGGCGATAAAAAACATTGAAATCTTAAAAATTGATAACGACCTGCGAAAAGATATAAACGAACGAAGACGGCTCTTAAATGCCGCCGACACCGCGTTTCTCTGTCTGCCCGACACGGCGGCTCGTGAATCCGTTTCGCTTGTTGATAACCCGAATACAGTTATCATCGATGCGTCCACCGCGCACCGAACAGCTCCCGGGTGGGCATACGGATTCCCGGAGCTGTCGGACGAACACCGAAACACCGTCAAAACATCTAACCGCATATCCGTACCGGGCTGTCACGCTTCGGGGTTCGCGGCACTTGTATATCCGCTTGTCGGCGCGGGCGTTATCAGTAAGGATGAAACTCTTGTATGCACGTCTCTGACAGGTTACAGCGGTGGCGGTAAGCCGCTGATTGCCGAATACGAGGGCGGCAATCCGCCGCGAGGAGCAACACCCTATGCCTTGGGTCTTACGCATAAACATTTACCCGAGATGAAAGCCGTATGCGGACTTAGTAACCCTCCGATATTCATGCCGATACTGGCGGATATATACAATGGTATGCTTGTAAGCATACCGCTTGCCCGAAACGCGCGGGAACTATGGGAAATACTTGACAAATACTACAAAAACGCCGATAATATTGCGGTGAAGCCGTTAAACGCTGAGACTAAACTTAGCATGGAAACCTTAAACGGCACGGACAAAATGGAAATATTCATTTCCGGACACGACACACAGACCGTCTTGACGGCGCGATTTGACAATCTGGGCAAAGGCGCGTCCGGCGCAGCAGTACAATGTTTCAGATTGAGGATGGGTTTGTAGGGCGCGGCATCCCTGACGCGCCGCAATGTAGGGGACGGCTCGTCCGTCCCGCAATGTAGGGGATGCCCTTGGTCATCCCGTTGATAGAAAGGAATTATACAATGAAAACAATTAACGGCGGCGTTACCGCGCCGAAAGGATTTAAGGCATCGGGAGTTCATTGCGGCATACGCAAAAACAAGAGCAAGACGGATTTGGCGTTGATTCTCGCCGAATGTGACTGCTCGGCGGCGGCTGTTTACACAACAAACCGCGTAAAGGCCGCACCCGTATACATTACACAGCAAAATCTAAAAAACGGAATGGCGCGGGCAATTATAGCCAACAGCGGCAACGCCAACGCCTGCGCTCCGAACGGCGAGGAAAACGCCGCCCGTATGTGCCGTGCCGTTGCGGAACATACAGGCATAAGCGCGGGCGATGTCATAGTCAACTCAACGGGTGTTATCGGTCAGCCACTGCCGATTGAGAATATCGAATCCGCCGTGCCGGAGCTTGTAAAGGAATTGTCCGCAACAGGCGGCGGCAGCGCGGCAAAGGCGATTATGACTACCGATACAATGGAAAAAGAGATTGCGGTCAGCTTTGAGTTGGGCGGTGTCGAAGTAAAAATCGGCGCGATAGCAAAGGGCAGCGGCATGATTCACCCCAATATGGCGACAATGCTGTCGTTCGTCACGACAGACTGCGCCATCAGCCCCGAAATGCTGCAAACCGCGCTGTCACGCTCGGCTAAAGCGACATACAACCGCATAAGCGTTGACGGCGACACCTCGACCAACGACATGAACGCCGTGCTTGCGTCAGGTCTGGCGGGTAATAAGCGCATAGCTTTTGAGAACGAGGATTTTGCCGCGTTCCAAACCGCGCTGGACTTTGTGAACCTCCATCTCGCAAAACTTATAGCCAAGGACGGCGAGGGCGCGACACACCTTATACAATGCACAGTGACCGGAGCGGCGGATACTGACAGCGCGGAAAAGCTGTCAATGAGCGTCATATCTTCAAGCCTTACCAAGGCGGCGATGTTCGGCGCGGATGCCAACTGGGGAAGGGTTTTATGCGCGATGGGCTATTCGGGCGTTGAGTTTGACCCGGAGAAGGTAGATGTGTCGTTTGAGTCCGATATCGGCAGCGTTATGGTTTGCCGTGACGGGCGGGGCTTGCCGTTTGATGAGGAAAAAGCCAAAGAAATCCTTCTGCGGAAAGAAATTACTATCCTCTGCGACATGAAAACCGGGTCGGCATCCGCCAATGCCTACGGATGTGATTTGACATATGATTATGTCAAAATAAACGGAGATTACAGGACATGATACGGCTATACGAAGAACTCTCGTTAAACGCGCTTCCCTCACTGCAAACACAGTTTTATGACGGCTGGGTACTGCGCTTTACAAACGGCTATAGCTATACAAACAGAGCAAACTCAGTCAATCTTCTTTACCCCTCCGCGCTAGACGCTCAGGAAAAAATAGCCGAATGCGAAAAGCGTTATTTCGCGCAGGGGCTGCCCGCGGTTTTTAAGATTACCGATGGTACTGACATCGAGATTGACAAGCGGCTCGACCAAGCGGGGTATACGATATTAAATCCTACATACATAATGACAGCCGAATTAAAAGCATTTCAAAACATCTCCGATAATTGTATTTTAACAAGCCATATCAATAATAAATGGCTTGACGCTTATTTTTCATTAAGCAAATACACGGATGAAATGAAAATTTCAATAGCGAAACAGATATTCAATAACATAAAACAAGAGGTTCTCTGCGGCTTAATTATAAAAAACGGCGTGACGGTTGCTTGCGGTATGTGCGTAATAGAGCGAGGATACGCGGGTTTGTTCAATATCGTTGTCGATGAATCACAACGCGGAAATGGATACGGCACGGAAATATGCAAGTCGCTCTTGTCGGAGGCAAAAAATCTGGGCGCGCATACGACCTATCTGCAAGTGATGCGGGAAAATCGAACGGCAATAAACCTGTATACGAAGCTCGGCTTCAATACATTATATTCGTATTGGTATCGGATAAAAAAGGAGATGTCATAACATGAGCAATTTATCAAGAGCGGCGATACTCTCCGAGGCTCTGCCGTATATTCAAAAATTCCACAAGAAAACCGTGGTTGTCAAGTACGGCGGCGCGGCGATGGAGAGCGAGGAGCTGAAACGCGCCGTTATTACCGACATCGTTCTGCTGTCGCTCGCGTCAATTCGCGTTGTGGTGGTTCACGGCGGCGGCCCGGAAATCAATGCCGTACTCGGTCAAATCGGCAAAGAACCGAAATTTGTCAACGGTCTGCGATATACCGATGACGAGACGATGGATGTCGTGCAGATGGTGCTTGCCGGAAAAATCGGCAAAGATTTGGCGGGCATTGTACACGAGTTGGGCGGCAGGGCGATAAGCCTGTGCGGCGCGGACGGCGGACTTTTCCACGGTGAAAAGCTATCAGGTGATATAGACTACGGACTTGTGGGCGAATTGAAAAGTGTAGACCCCGAATGTGTCAACATGGCGTTGGACAACGGATATATACCCATAATTTCGACTATAGCGCAGGGTTCGGACAGTATGCTCAACATAAACGCCGACACCGCCGCGGGTGCGCTCGCCGCCGCTATGAACGCCGAAAAGCTGATACTTCTGACCGATGTGCGCGGCATTATGTCCGACCCCCATGATGACACAACGCTGCTGGCATCGCTGACACTTTCAGATATTCCCGCGTTAATCAAAAACGGCGTGATTAAAAAAGGCATGATACCCAAGGTGGAATGCTGTGTTGAGGCTGTACGGCGAGGCGTTAACAGCGCGCATATTCTCGATGGGCGTATGCCGCACTCGATTCTGGTGGAAATGCTGTCCGACAGCGGTGTCGGAACGATGATAGGGAGGTAATTTTATGTTAATGGACACTTATAACAGATTTGACGTAACATTCACACACGGTAAGGACAGTAAACTGTATGACGAGGGCGGCAAGGAGTATATCGACTTTGCGAGCGGCATAGGCGTTAATTCCGTGGGTTACGGTCATCCGTCATGGGTCAAAGCCGTCTCGGAACAGAGCGGAACGCTCGCCCATGTCTCAAACCTGTACCACACCCGCCCCGCCGCTGATTTGGCGGCGCGGCTTGCGAAGCTGTCGGGCTTGTCAAACGTTTTTTTCAGCAATTCAGGGGCTGAGGCAAACGAGGGCATGATAAAACTCGCACGTAAATACTCGCACGACAAATACGGCGCGGGGCGGTCAACAATAGTAACGCTGAATCAGAGCTTTCACGGGCGGACGGTAACAACCCTTGCCGCGACCGGGCAGGATAGCTTTCACAAACACTTCTTCCCGTTTACCGGGGGATTTGTCCACGCCCCGGCTAATGACATCAACGCTTTGAAGACCCTATCAAGTGATATATGCGCCGTTATGCTTGAAGTCGTGCAGGGTGAGGGCGGCGTTCTGCCTGTTGACACCGCGTATCTCAAGGCGGTTTCCGATTTATGCCGCGAACGCGGCTGGCTGTTACTTGTAGATGAAGTACAGACGGGTATCGGGCGGTGCGGCTCATGGTTCGCCTTTCAACAGGCGGGCATTATACCCGATGCGGTGACGTTCGCAAAGGGTATCGCGGGCGGCTTGCCGTTCGGAGGTTTAATAGCGGGTGAGAAATGCAAGGACACACTCGGCAGGGGCGACCACGCTACCACGTTCGGCGGCAACCCCGTATGCGCGGCGGCGGCTATGGCAACGCTTGACATACTGGACGATGTCCTAAACGATGTCAAATCAAAGGGCGAATACATCATGTCACGCTTGAACGAATTGCCGGGGCTGAGTGATGTGCGCGGTATGGGGCTTATGATAGGCGCGGCGGTTGACGGCAACCCGCGTGAAACCGTATGCAAACTGCTTGAAGCGGGGCTTGTCACGCTGACGGCGGGTACGAATGTTATTCGTCTGCTGCCGCCGCTCGTTATAACCTATGAGGAAATCGACAGGGGACTTGAAATAATGAAAGAGGTGCTGAAATGAAACATTTATTGAAAATGGCGGATTTGTCGGGCGAAGAGATTATTAAAATACTGGATCTTGCCGACCAGATGAAGTACAACCTTAAAAACGGCATTGAACACAGAATATTGGAGGGCAAAAGCCTTGCTATGATTTTCTCGAAGTCTTCCACGCGCACAAGGGTGTCGTTTGAGGTAGGCATCGGGCAGATGGGCGGACGCGCCCTGTTCCTGTCAAGCAATGACATACAGCTCGGGCGCGGCGAATCCATCGAGGATACCGCAAAGGTACTCTCGCGCTATGTGGACGGCATTATGATAAGGACATTCAAGCAGAGTGATGTCGAGGAGCTGGCACAGCACGCCTCCATTCCCGTAATCAACGGGCTGACAGACCACGCGCACCCCTGCCAGATTTTAGCCGACTTTATGACGATACGCGAGTATCACTCCACACTTAACGGGCAAACTGTGGCATTTTTGGGAGACGGCAACAATATGTGCAACTCGCTTATCGCAGGGGCGGTTAAGCTCGGAATGAAAGTCCGGGTCGCCACACCCAAGGGTTACGAGCCTTGTCCCAACATAATCTCGATGGGCGGGAATGACCTGCTGCTCACCAACGACCCGCGCGAGGCCGTCAGCGGCGCGGACGCGGTGTTTACGGATGTGTGGGCGAGCATGGGGCAGGAGAGCGAAGCGGAGGAGCGCAAGGCGAAGATGCTCCCGTTCCAGCTCAACTCCGAGCTTATGAGCCTTACGAACCCCGGCGCGATGGTTCAGCACTGTCTGCCCGCGCATAAGGGCGAGGAAATCACGCTTGATGTGTTCAACGCCCACGCCGATGAAATATATGATGAGGCGGAAAACCGCCTGCACGTCCAAAAGGCCGTAATGGCAATATTGATGGGGTAATTACACGCGCGTGACGGCAAAAAATTGGTGTTGATTTTTAAGTTCCCTTGTGATATACTTGCCGCTGATGGAGGCGTATCGAAGTGGTCATAACGAGCCTGACTCGAAATCAGGTAGCCCGCAAGGGCTCGTGAGTTCGAATCTCACCGCCTCCGCCAGACGCTAACAGCCGGTAAACCTGCGGGTTTATCGGCTTTTGTGAATAAATAAAAGAGCAGGTGTAACAATAACATCATTGAACGGGAGGGAATCACCATGAATATGTCAAACGCGGAATACTCGCGCCTCACCGACAAGATGTCGCCGCGCTCACCGATGCTTAAAAATATCTTTATGGCATTCATTTTCGGGGGACTGATATGCGCCGCCGGACAGGGACTGTACAGTCTGTACGGCTCGTTCGGGCTGTCCGAGGAAAATGTCGCTATGGCTGTACCGATAACGCTGATTTTAGCGGGCGCGTTACTGACGGGACTGAAAGTGTTCGACAATATAGCGAAACACGCCGGAGCAGGCACTCTCGTGCCAATAACGGGTTTTGCCAACGCCGTTGTATCACCCGCGATGGAGTTCAAAAGCGAAGGACTTGTATTGGGGCTATCGTCTAAGATGTTCAGCATTGCCGGCCCGGTACTGGTTTTCGGCATATCGGCATCGGTTATATACGGGATTGTGTTGTTTTTGTTAAAATTGTAGGGCGCGATGTGCGCCCTACAAATCTTAATAAATTGTTAATAATGAGATTCAATGCACATATTACGGTGTTTTGCCGTCCGGCATTACACTATATGTAGCACGCGGAATACTTAAATCATCATTTTCAACGTAATTTCAACAATTTTTCTACTATTCAACCAAAAATTTCTATTGACTTGCTAAAGTTAATAGTGTACAATCTCTATTGTATACTGTGACAATGTAATTTTTTATTGGAGGTAAATTATGAAAGTTAAGAGACTGTTGGCAATTACCCTATCGCTGGTGCTTTCACTGGCACTGTTTGTCCCGTCACTCGCGGCTGTGGACACCTCGAACATTCTGGATATGCCCGTCCAAGGCAACTGGAACTATGACGCGCTTGAATTCGCGCTTGACAACGGCATTCTAACATCCGAAGGCGGCTACATAAGACCCCAGGACAATATGTCAATTTCCGAAATGTACGCGGCTTTCGGCAGAGGGTTGGGCATTTCCTTAACCGCTCCGGGCGGCTCATCGGGCAACGCGACGCGCGAAGCCATGTTCATCCTTATGGCTGAACTTGTCGGCGCGGAACTGTCCTCGTTTGACAACGAAATGACATACATTAATATGTTTTCCGATGGCTCAAGCGTTGCGGCAAACGCGAGAACACCCATAGCCGCACTCGTTAAGGCCGGATACATCGAAGGCGACACCTCATCCGGTTTGCGTATGCTCTATCCTAAGAATGAGCTTACCCGCTCTGAAATCGCTCTTCTGGCGAAGCGCGTATTCGGTTTGATTGTCAGCTCCGGCTCTACAATCAGCTCCGACATTACGGGCAACGTAACCGTGCGTTCCAACGGCGTGTCATTCAACAACGCTGTCATAACCGGCGACCTTATTGTCGGCGGCGGCGCGAATACGGTAACCCTTAACAGAACCACCGTGCGCGGACGCAATATCGTGCGCGGTAACACAAGCCTTAATGTTGACAACAGAAGTTTTGTGAACACCGTTCACTGCTATGCCGACCTCTCCTATGCGGGTTACGCGACAACAATTAACGTTCGCGGCAACAGCACGAAGGTCAACGTCTCCAACGGCGAGCTTAGAAGCATTAACGTTGAGGGCGACAATAATACCGTAACCGTTGGCAGCAGCGCGGATGTCTCCTATATGGCGGTCAGCGGCAACAGCAACAATATCAGCGGCACGGGCAGTGTCGGAAGCGTCAGCGGCTCCGGTCGCAGCAATAAGTTCGAAATTGCCGGAGCGACCATCCTCGGTGATTTCCAACTCTATAACGAGACTACCACAAAGACCGGAACATTCAACATCACCGCCGCCGATATTACCGGAAACACAACGATTTCCGTCACATTTGACGATAAAATCGAGAAAGCTCCCGCCGCCGCGTTTACTCTGAGCGGAACGGCGAGAAGTTTTTCTAACAACAAGTCAACCCCCGACAGCACATCTATCAGCAGTGACGGAAAAACCGTAACTCTGACCTTTACGGGCGCGTCGTTCAACAATATTGGTTACTCCTCAAGTCTTGGCACAATAGCTGTTACCGATGATGTTATAGCTGCTGATAAAGCGAAGCTGAACACAAAGAGTATCGCTATCGGCAGTGGAAATTATTATTATGATCCTGCAATAGTATTCGGCAATATCAAAAACAGCTCAACCGTCACGTCTATTGACGGAAGCACAAGCGACAGTGCCACCACGAGCAAAGCGAACTTTGAAATCAAAGTACCAGCTGCATCTGTAACACACTTTGAGCTTGCGTTCTCCTCGGGAGCGTATAATATATCCGCGAGCGTTAACCGCTCGGGAGCTACTGCTACGGTACATTACAACAACTACGGCGGCTATAACAACGGATATGTCGGTAAAGTTGTGAGCGGTGTCACCAATGCCGGACAAGATGTTTATCAACAATCAATTGGAAACTTTAAAACTGCGGGAGGCGCATCAGTCTCTTCAAACAATATTAACTGGGCGTTCAGTAATAATAACAATGTAGGAACGTTCGGAAGTAACAACGTGTACTATTATAATGGTGGCTTCTATACAGGTACTAACGGCTCCGGATCTTCAGTCAATCCAAATAATATATACTTTGGTTGGGATAACTATTATTACAACGGCGGCTGGAGTTACAACAACGGCTACTATGGCGGCTATTACGGAGGCGGTTCTATAGAAGTTAAGAACGCACAGATTGGTGACAAAATAACAGTAACTTCTTACGGTTACGGTTATAACAACTACTACAACAACTCGGCGTATACCTATACCATTACTATTGTTGCATCATAACCCCTATCTAAACCTTGATTCCCCCTGCCGAAAGGCAGGGGGAAATTAATCGGAAACGGCAACGGGCGAACAAATGGTCGCCCTTACGAACGCCGTTGTTGAATCCCCGTTGTAGGGCGCGGCATCCCTGACGCGCCGTCCCCTACGAATAAATCCAAACCTCGAGCATTTTAACACCAAATTCAAGGGCTTCTTCATGCGATGCTAAAAACAAATCTATCCTGTTGCCCTTGATTGCACTCCCTGTGTCCTGCGCGTACCTCGCGCCAAGCCCTTCCAG
>Ga0082212_10001956_pt1 | contig 30325 bp, 27 predicted proteins | sample TergutNt197P3_FD_71548 | JGI IMG/M metagenome (GOLD analysis project Ga0082212, IMG submission 71548) | Neocapritermes taracua P3 segment gut microbial communities from Petit-Saut dam, French Guiana - Nt197 P3 | ecosystem: Host-associated > Arthropoda: Insects > Digestive system > Gut ...
ATTATTTGTTAGACAGCTTTTTTAGGTTGCACAACAAAGATATCGTATGTGAATGTATACGATAAACTAGAACTATCTGTGAAATATACCATCATCGTAAGGGTCTCAGCCTGCCACAAATCCCATAAATCAAACTCACCTGGGCTGCCGTCTTGAAGTTGATATAGTTCTATGCCCTCGTCTAAGTAGAACTCAACGTAATCAATATCGTTTCGTTCTATCCCATCCTTAAATACGTGCGGTATGAATATAACATTTTGTGTGCAACCTAAGCTAACAAAAATGTTACCGGTTTGGGTTGTGTCATCAATTGTTACATAAGAACCTACAAGCCAATCAGCGTATACCTCGATGTCCATTAATTTATCAGGTTGAATTATCCTGAAACTATACTCGAAATCATACTTAATGATTTCAGTATTAAGTAGCTCTACCTCAATGGTAAGCAGCGTAGCGCTCCACAAAGCTTCCAATTCAAACTCTCCTAATGCAAGTCCTGGAGGATGATACTGAATATCGTCTAAATAGAATGTGATTGACGCTATTTCATTATCAGCGATTACGTAATTGCCATTCACGAGTTCAAATATGTGTGGTATTAATGTAATAATATCTCCTGCGTTCTCCAAAACAGCGTCAATAAAACCATTTCGGCTATAATTGTCTATTATTACATCAAACCCAACAAGCGACTCAGCGTATACCTCCACTTCCATAATATAAATCGGGAGCTCTATAGGTGGTTCAAGCACCTTGAAAGCATTAAGACGTCCACCGGATATACATATATCCGCTAATTTGGGTTTAACATCTACATTATCAAGAATCCGGTCTTTAATTTCTTGTGTTGTCAGCATAGGTTCTCTCGACTTCAACAATGCTGCAACTCCGGCAACCATAGGCGCAGCCATTGAAGTGCCGGACATAAAGCCATACTGGTTGTCCGGTAATGTGCTATATATTTCATCCCCAGGGGCAAATAAATGCACAGTTTCAGCGCCGAAACATGACCATTCGTTACGCTTATCTTTAAGGCTGCTACTGCCCACTAATATTAGATTATCGCAAGTGAAGTATGGGTACCAGTCATCTAAGTCATCCCCATAGTTACCTGCGGCACCTACCACCAATCCGGAAAAATTATTTACGGCATCTTCCAATTCTTGGAAAGCTCCCCAGGCCCAAATATCATAGCTCACATTAATAACATCCAGCTGGACCTCTTCCGCATAATAAATTCCCGCAATAATATCGCTAGTCCAAGCATCACCTTCAATGTCATCAAAATTAACCTTAACCGGAACGAGTGAAATGTCCCAGCATACACCCGCGATCCCGATTTCGTTATCCCCTTTCGCTCCAATGATACCGCCGATATGGGAACCATGGCCGACATAATCCATTACATTTTGATTGTCTTCAACAACATTATATGCTAGGATCATGTCAGCATTATCTTGTAAATCTTCATGCAGAAAATCAAGGCCCGTATCAATAATTCCCACAGTTACGTCTTTGCTACCCGTTTCTATATCCCAAGCTTTATCGGCTTCAATGCGCAACATTGGAGGTAAATACTCGGTCAATGGGTCATTCGGAATAACAGTGTGGCTAAATTGATAATTAGGGTGGGCGTATTCCACATTAGGGTTTTGCTCCAATAATACAATAGTATCAGATAAACTTTGATTATTGTCGAGCATCAGTGTTAAGACCATAACCTCACCAGTTCCGGCTTGTGCACTTGTAGATAGCCATTGTGCTTGTGGGAACGCAGTTAAATCTTTTACTGCCACTACGTTCACTTCATTGAACAAACCAGAAGGGGACAAGGCAGGGTTAGCAGTTAGACTTTTCAATTGGCTTTTTAGGGCACTGGCTTCATCTTTTAGTCCAACAATTACCTGGTTGGGAGCATACTCCAAATCACCAATCAGCCGTTCGTTTGATACAGTATCAGCACCGATAAGGGTATAACTTGCAAAGCCCAAGACCAGTACAGCTGCTAAAAATAAGACTATTGTTTTTTTCATGGAGATTTCCATCCTTTCTTTTTTGGTTTTTTTAGAGTTCAAAGATCCAGTATCAAATCACAATTCTAATAAAAGCACCTCCTCTGCACCCGACTTCCACACCAAATGCCTAACATACAAAACCCTTTTGAATTTTAACTTGCCTTTATTTGCATCGTTATCAACTTATGAGATGAGTTCTGTTTTCTCAGCATGATCGTTGATATTGACCGTTTACAATAGCCTATTTAAATAATAACTGCCCTCTTTTACTATATTATTAAGAAGCATGAACTCTTAGATTCCAGAACTAATCTTATTTTAACATGTATTGCCAAAATTTGCCAATACTAATTATTTCGACAATTTACTCTATTTTACTTACAAAAACAAGCAAGAAAAACTACTCGGTTTTGGCTGTGAAATTAACAAAAACCTGCAAAACTAATGTGCTCAGTTTTATAGTAGTTAATATTGTGGCTATGTAAAAGCGTAAGCTACTATTTATAATGTAGGTTTAATCCCTATTTTATCTTAATAACGCAGAATATTGAATAATTTGTTGCTGCCAAATAAAACTAAGCCAGTATGGTTTGAGGCCGTCAAAGCAATATGATAAGGCAATAGATTAAGAAAAGAGGGCTTTAAAAATAGGTTCTTGTTCAATTTAGGGTATAAAAGCTTAAATGGAACAAAAAAAACACCTCATAATCATAATGAAGTGTCTTTTTATGATTCCTAATTCGGCAAAAAACCAATTATGATCAAGCAAAGTTGCTAAATAACAATTGATCCCCTATTGTAGTTATAAGCCATCCAGAGTATGGTCAAATCGGCATCATTGATCAAGCCGTCGCCGTTTAAATCGCACCAAGGGTTTTCAGCTTCATTTGCCTTTCTGTTGTAATTGCCTGACCGCCATAAAACAGTTAAATCAGCATCATTGATCAGGCCGTCGCCGTTGATATCGCCGCAACGCAAAGTCATCAGCTGAACCTCGGAGCGGCTGTCTTTTGTCATGTCAATGCCTTCTTCACCCACAATTATGTTATTGATTGTAAACTTTGTATGTTGGGGCTTTGTGATGACGAGCGTGTAGATTCCGGGCGCGACACTCTCGAACTTAAATTCCTGCCCGGCCTGTCCCGGGGAAATTGCCGTCGCTATCTCTGCTGTGTAAACAAGATTGCTGCCTTGAATAAGCCGGATCACTGCCGCACTCTCGGGGTCATATGTCCTGTAAGTCCTGATCATGCCGCTTACTTTGGCGCCGGCGGGAGAAACTGTTATGATAAAATCTTTACTAAATGGTACGCAGGATATGACCGCGATTTCCTCAGGGAAATTGCCTTGTTTGCCTGTGCCGTTGCCAAGCTGACCGCCGCTGTTATCTCCCCATCCCCAAAGGCTGGCGCCGGTTTTCAGACCCATGCTGTGATAGCCTGCCGATATCGCAGTCCAATCGTTGTCCGTCCCTGTCCGGACAGGGATATTGCTGCCTGTGGCCGGGTTATTGCCAAGCTGACCTGAATCATTATTTCCCCAGGCCCAAAGGCTGCCGTCTCTTTTCAAGGCAATAGTGTGATCATTGCCCGCTGAAATCTCAGCCCAGTCATGATCCGAGCCAACCCGGACGGGATTAAGCCGCTGGGTTTCCGTGCCGTCGCCAAGTTTGCCATACCTATTATTTCCCCAGGCCCAAAGGCTACCGTCAGTTTTGAGGGCTATGCTGTGTTCCCTGTTTGCCGAGACCGCGATCCAGTCATTGTCCGAACCAACCCGGACGGGGGCATTGCTCTGTGCAGTTGTACCGATGCCAAGCTGACCTGTAGTATTCCACCCCCAGGCCCAAAGACTGCCGTCCTTTTTAACGGCAAGGGTGTGACGGCCGCCTGCCGCAACCGCGATCCAGATGCTGTCCGCCCCCACCCGGATGGGGTCCGGGTATTCGCCTGAGCCTACACCATTGCCAAGCTGGCCTTCCCTATTACTTCCCCAAGCCCAAAGGCTGCCGTCTGTTTTGAGGGCTATCGTGTGTTCATTGCCGGCCGATATCGCGGCCCAGTCCTTATCCGTTCCTACCGGAGCAGGGGTGAGCTGGCAGGTTGTTTTTTCGCCAAGGCCAAGCTGACCATAGCTATTATATCCCCAAGCCCAAAGGCTGCCGTCTGTTTTTAGGGCGAGGCTGTGGGCGGATACTGATCTGCCTGCCGCAACCGTAGCCCAGTCATTATCTGTCCCAACCCGGACAGGAGTGTTTCGCTGGATGACTGTACCGTCGCCGAGTTCGCCAAAAAGATTATAGCCAAAGGCCCAGAGGCTACCGTCCCGGTTGAGGGCAAGGGTGTAAAATGAGCCCGAGGCAACAGCCGTAACTGCGCCGCTTGTGCTGCCGTCCCTGATTGCCGCCGTAACAATGGCCGTGCCCGGCGCCGCCGGGGTCAGGATATTGCCGCTGAGGGAAGCGCCGGTCATGCCCGCATCCTTGAGGCTCCAGATCATCTCTTTATTGACGGCATCTTCCGGCATTACCGTACCCGTAAGAGCCAAAGGTATTCCCGGCATTGCCCATCCCGGTACATTGATAATATCCTCAACCGGTTTTCGAACCGTGATTTCCAAGCCGGCGGTTTTAGTTATTCCTTTCTCGGTGTAAGTGACTGTTACGGTCTGCCTGCCGCCGCTGAGAAGCTTTGCGCCCCCTGCCGGCTCCGTGGTATAAGCCGTCACTGCTATTTCGCTCCCGTTGCTGTAGATTGCCGTTATAACCAGATCGGTAAGGTCAAGAGCCTCGCCTTTATTATATTCCAACTTTCCGGGCAGTGTCTTCACTTCGATATCTGCCAGCGTAACCGGTTCCTCTCCCTCATCAACGATAACATAAAGTGAATCAAGCACTTCCAAGCGGTATTGCTCGGCCGGATAGGCATACATTTTAACATTATCATGGATCTCCAAGTCGGCAAAGCGGATCTGCTCCACAGCCGCGCTATCAGCCGAACGGTTTAGCCTAAAGAAACCATGGGTGATTTCCATAACTTCCGGAAAGGCATAAGTTGCTCCGTTAGCCAAAGTGATCAGCCACTGAAAAATCATATTCGGTATTATCTGTGTAATCGCTCCCTCAAAATGGCCTTGGCTGCCAAATTCCCCTTCAGCTATCCGGGAGATGATGGCGTCTGTAACGAGACCGTCATCAACAGTGATGTCATATATCCCACCTGCCTCAAGGGGGCCGACAGAGGGGGCGATTTCGTAGGCGGCCTTGATCCCGAAGTTTTCATTAAAGAATCCCTCGCTGCCAAGATAAACCGCCCGGTATTTTTGCTGGGTAATGCCAAGGACAGCAGCATAAGCATTAACTATGCCGTGTCCGTAATAGTCGTTCCTGTCCGGCTCCCCTGCTTTTCTAGCTGTCTCGCAAAGTACCTGCCTGATTTGCTCCGGGCCATATTCGGGGAATTGGGATTTTATCAAAGCGGCGACACCCGCCACACAGGGAGAGGCCGCAGAAGTACCGTTAAAAAACCAATACCCGCCCTCTTTTATAGTTGTATAGATCCCGGTTCCGGGAGCAGATATATCTATTTCCGGGCCAAAGTTGGAATAGCTGCTCTCAAATAAGGCGCGCTTTGCCCCGCTTAGTCTCAAAGCGGAGACGGCGATAGCTTCGGGATAGGCCGCGGGAAAATCGGCGTGATTGTATCTTTCATTGCCTGCCGAGCAGACCACGGTCACCCCTTTTTCCACCGCCTTTTGGATAGCGATATGTTCGATTTTGTCCGGGTCTTCATCGTCGTCATCGTAATTCCTCCCAAAACTGCAGTTGACGATATCCGCGCCGTTCTCCACCGCATAGTTTAAGCCGCGGACCCAGGAAACAGTTTCAATATGTCTGGGATCATCGGGAATATTAGTCTTGATCAGCATCAGTTTGGCCTTTGGGGCGACACCGTAAGCGCTGTTATTATCTTCAAGTGACGCCGCTACAATACCGCTGACTTGGGTACCGTGGCCATAATCGTCCTGAACATATTTGATCCCTTTTTCCTGGGTATGGGAATTGTAAGCATATTCTTCCAGAATCTGCCCCTCGAATTTGGGATGGCCGGTATTGGCGCCTGTATCAATAACCGCCACCACCACACCCTCGCCCTGATTGATATCCCAAGCAAGGTCACAGTCCATCACCCTGAGATGCCAATGTATCGAACCCGAGGGGATAAGCGGTACGGTCTGCTTCGCAGCCCAGTTTTGAGTGTTGAGGGTTGAGTTTTGAGTTGATTCTTGTTTATTGGCTTTGGTTATCTCAAAGCCTGTTAAATCATCCGTATTATACTCAATATTAGATAAGGTATATATGTAGTTGAAGCTCAGCTGCGGCAATCCGAAGCCGGCCAGAGGAGAATCTGGGCCTGCTGCTTGGCTTACTGCCCGGCTTAAGGCTACCATCTGTTGAGGGCTTGAGGCGGCAAATGCCGCCACCCCATCAGCATAGGAATCAAGCTCCAAGCCATAGGCAGCCGCAATTGCCTGCGCCTCCTCCATAGTGTCCGCAGGCGCAAGCACCTTATCCGGCGCAAACTCAGCGCCGGTATATGTTGAAGTCTCCGGAGGAATATACCCGCTGCCAGCGGCAAAAATGTCCATATGCGGCATCACACAAATCAACAACAAAAATGTCAGCAACAATGGGAGAACCCTTTTGCTCATAATGGTAAATTTTTCCATAATACAAACACCTCTTTCGTTTTTCCTGTTTACTATTTCTCTCAAAAAAACCCTTTTTCCTGCACAGAGTGTGGCCGAAAACCCTCTTTTTCATGATGATAGAAAAATGGATTCTGCGACTTCGCACAGAATGACGGAACTTAAAAGATCAGAAATTATTAGTTTAAAAAAAAACACTTGCTTTTTTAGGTCAAAATTGGATAAAATAAAGACAAGTAAAACGCACAAACAAAAGGAGGCCCACCATGACTGATCCGAGATTTACTACTTTAGCCCATAACCTCAGCAATTATTCTTTGGAAATACAGCCCGGTGACAAAGTATTGATTGAAGCCAGTGGCCGGGAAACGGAATTTACCAGGGAATTGATCAAAGCCGTCTATCAAGCCAAAGGCAAGCCGTTTTTTAGCTTGAACAGCGGCCCCTTGCTGCGTCAATGGCTGCTGGAAGCTGACGAAGAAATGATTGCCGCTATGGGCAGCTGGGAAGCTGCCCGGATGAAAGAAATGGATTGTTATATCGGAGTGCGCCTATCCGATAATATTTACGACATGGCCGGCCTGCCCCAGGAGCAGCTTAAATCCTATAATCTGCTTTGGCAAAAGCCTGTCCACCATGAATTGCGGGTTCCTCATACCCGCTGGGTGGTGCTGCGCTATCCCAACCATTCCATGGCTCAGGAAGCTCAGATGAGCTCCGAGCAATTTGCCGATTTTTATTTTGACGTCTGCAACCTGGATTATGCCCGGCTCTCGCGCGCTATGGATCCTCTTTATTATCTTTTGCAGCGGGTCGACCGCATAGAAATACTGGCTCCCGGGACCGAGCTGACTTTTTCGATCAAGGAGATCGGCGCGGTCAAATGCGACGGCCACCGCAATATCCCCGACGGGGAAGTCTATACCGCCCCGGTCAAGGATTCCCTGGAGGGCTATATCACCTATAATATCCCTTCCACCCATCAGGGAGAGGTTTTTTCCGATATCCGCCTGGAATTTTCTCAGGGCAAAATCATCAAAGCCGGCGCCGGCAGCAAAACCGCCAAGCTTAACGCCATTTTGGATACAGATCCCGGCGCCCGCTATATCGGAGAATTTGCTTTCGGCCTCAATCCCCAGATCCTCACCCCATCCAATGATATACTTTTCGATGAAAAAATCTGCGGCAGCATTCATTTGACCCCGGGCGCCTGTTACGAAGACGCCTCAAACGGCAACCTCAGCGCCATTCACTGGGATTTGGTAACTATACTACGGGAAGAATACGGCGGCGGAGAAATCTATTGCGACGGAGTCCTGATCCAAAAAAACGGCCTCTTTTGCGTACCGGAACTTGAATCCCTAAATCCCCAAAGATTACAGCTTTGATCAAATCAGAGGAAATTTTTTTACAGAAAGGAAAATTCTATATATGGAAGATACAATTAGCGCCTCATATGAATCAATGCTAAGCGAATCTGCCGGGTGGTGCCGGTTGTTGCGAATCGATAGTGCTGCTGATTTTAATGATTTGACTGAAGATCAGGTCAGGGAACTGATTTTGGTTGATGAGGCCAGGCATGAAAAGAAAATTATGGAAATATCCGAAGTTATTGCCGAAGGGTTGCCCCTCGCCCGCCTGGTTTTGATAGCCGGACCTTCCTCGGCTGGAAAAACTACCTTTGCCAAGCGCCTGGCCATCCAATTCCGTACCTTGGGGATCCGAACCCTCAGTATCTCTATGGACGACTATTTCCTGGACAGGAGGAATACCCCGCTTACCCCTGATGGTACTATGGACTTCGAAAGCATCCAGGCAATGGACTTGCCCCTCTTCAACCGTCATCTATGCCAATTATTGGCAGGGGAAGAGGTAATGCTGCCCCGTTATGATTTTCCCAAAGGCCAAAGAAGCCCCATAGGACATCGTTGCCGCTTGGAAGAAAATCAAGTGATAATCGTCGAGGGCATTCATGCTCTCAACCCCCGGCTGACTGCAGAAATTGAGCCGCGGCGCAAGCAGAAAATTTATATCAGCGCCCTGATCCAGCTCAATCTTGATGATAATACCCTTATTTCTACCACAGACTACCGCCTTTTGCGCCGCATTACCAGGGATAGCCAGTTCCGCAACCATTCTCCGGAGCAAAGCCTGGCTCTGTGGCCCGCCGTACGCCTGGGGGAAATGACCAATATATTCCCTTTTCAAGAAGAAGCCGGTTTCTATTTCAATTCTTCTCTGATTTACGAACTGGCTGTATTGCGATCCTTGGTGGAAGGGCATTTGACAGCTCTTGATCCGCATTCCCCCGTTTATCAAGAGGCTAGACGTTTGCTGCGCTTCATTCAATACTTTCAGCCTATAGCTGCCGAGTTGGTACCGGCAAACTCTATTTGCCGGGAGTTTATCGGTCAGAGCTGCTTTATTTACACCTAAATCAGATAATTATCAATCATCAGTATTGTTGATAACATTCAATATTATCTTTTTTATTGTTCATTTGCAGGAAAACAATATCTGAAAAAGAAAATTGTTTGGAGAGGCTGGATATGGGTAAAAAAACGGCAAAATGGCATGATTTTTTCCAAGCCTTTTTTCATGGCTTGGCCCCTGCCAAAAAGCCCCGGCCTGCCTCCTCTTTTGGCTTTGCGGGTCTTGCAGTTTCCTTCGGCTTCGCTTTAGCCGCCCGGCTTTGTCTGGCTTATCTTGCCGGATCCTGGTTGGATGATCACTATCAGACCCGGCCCTATGGTCTCTTGATTGCTGTATTGATTGCTCTATTTCTCTCTTTTTGGAGCCTCTTTCGTCACTTCCCTCAGGAATGACAAAGGCCGGAACTGATTATTTTTCCCGGAAAACAATACTTCTGATTTCAATCCTTTTATTGAAGAAGGAGAAAAATGGGCGCCGAAACTGTTTACGCCATCCTGGTTGGTCTATTTATCGGTCTGGTTCTGGGCTTACTGAAAACCTGGCTGCTTTGGTACCGGGGCAGCCCTTTCAAGCCCCAAGACCCCGGCAATGAGCCCGGTATCCATGGAATCACCAGCCGCTCCCTGATCAGTTATTTTCTCAATATAATTATTTTAGGCTTAGTTTATCTGGTTTCCCTTTTTTTACCTTTACCTCTTTTACCTTTACTTTTGACAGCTGCCACCGCCTTGATAGCTTGCGGTTTAATTTTTCCCTTGCAAAATATTTTTCGTAAATAATTCTGCTCCTAAAGGAGAGAGAACTTATGGAACACGGAGGAGCCCTTTTTTATCTCAAGTTTTCCGAGCAATACAAATTCGGCGTCACCAGCACTATGACGACTATGCTGGCGGTTACTGTGCTTTTAACTCTTCTTAGCTATTTTGCCACCCGGAAATTGCAGGAAAGGCCCAAAGGTCTCCAAAACCTGATGGAGGCGGCTTTGGATGCTTTGCGCGGTTTCTTGGCCGGAGTCTTGGGTTCGGACTCTATTGCCCGCCGCTATCTGCCGCTTCTCGCCACATTTTTCCTATTCATTCTCTTTTCCAATTATAGCGGCCTTTTACCTATGGCCGGGCATCTACCCGGATTAGCGCCTCCTACCGCTACCCTTTCAGTAACGGCGGGTTTGGCTATTGTTTCTTTTTTTGCCGTTCAGTTTTATGGTTTCAAAACCCATAAGCTGGGCTATTTCAGACATTTTCTCAGCCCGATCATGCCTTTGCTGATCCTGGAAGAATTCATCCATCCCCTCTCGCTTTCCTTGCGTCTCTACGGCAACATTTTTGGCGAGGAAACAGTGAGCAGCTCGATTTTTGGTATTGTCCCCTTACTGGCCCCCCTGCCCATGTATGTCTTGGGCATACTATTCGGGGCTGTCCAGGCTTTAGTTTTCACTGTACTAACTTCAATATATATTTCTACGGCAACAGGAAAAGGACACTAAAATAGAAGACAGAGGCCAGAAGACAGAGGCCAGAAGACAGAAGACAGAAGACAGAAGACAGAATAGGTAAATTTTCGCTCCGCGAAAATTATTGAAGTAAAAGGCAACTATTCCGTCATCCGTCCTCCGTCATCCGTCCTCCATCATCCGTCCTCCGTCCTCTGACATCCGAGAGAAAGGAGGTAAAAATCATGGATGGTAATGCTGGTATTGCTTTAGGAGCTGCTATAGCCATCGCTGGCCCGGCTGCGGCTGCTGCTATCGGCCAGGGCATGGCCGCTGGAAAAGCATTTGAAAGTATGGCCCGCCAACCGGAAGCCGCCAATAAAATTCAATCTGCTTTGCTTTTATCTCTAGCTTTAATGGAAGCCCTTGGTATTTATGGTCTTTTGATCGCGATATTGACACTTGGCAAAACTGCTTAAGGCAGCTTCGCCGCAAGGGATTAAGAACTAAGCTCTCAAATTCGAACAAAAAAGTCGCAAAGTATACCTCATCTCTTGATTGACCTGCAAGGATGCAGATTCAAAATGATGCATAAAATAATTAGACACGGATTTTAAGGATTTTAACGGATTTTCGCTGTTGTCTGAGAATGTGAGTAACTTAGGTGCTGTTGTTTGGGGAAAAACAAAAAATAATTCAATGCTTTTTGTAAAAAAAAACCGTGCTAATCCGTTTTTTATCCGCTAAAATCCGTGTTTAATTGGTTTTTGAATGCTTTTCCAATTTATTTTAGGGGTCGGTCATTCCCTATCTTGGAATGACCCCGGAAACAGAAATTTTTACTCCAGCTAAAACGGAGGTCGTTTGATGTGGAATTACATCCATCGGAAATAATATTCGCTATAGTAAACTTTTTAGTTTTGCTATTTCTTCTGCACAGGTTTCTTTATAAACCACTGCTGAAAATGATGGACGACCGCAAAAAGTCCATTGATGAAGCTTTGGATTCCGCTGCCGCCGCCCGCAAAGAGGTGGCTGAAACTCAGACTGTGATCCAGGCGGAAATTGCCGCAGCCCGGGCCAAAGCCGATGAATTGATTGCTACCGCTAAAAGCGGCAGCGAAAAGCTCAAAGAGGAAATATTGGTTCAAGCCAAAAAGGAAGCTCAGGCTATTACCAATAAGGCCCAGGCAGAAATTATCCGGGAGCGGGAGGATGCCATTGCTGCTCTGCGCTTGGAGGTGACCGGTCTGGTTATGGCCGCCACACGCCGGTTGCTGCAAGAGGCCGTAGACGAAAACGCTCAAAACCGCCTCTTTGATCAATATGTCAAAAATATAGGACAAATGCAATGACAAATCAGAATACAATTACCGGCTTGCCGGATGAAAATATAATTGCCAAGCGCTATGCCGAGGCTCTTTTCGCTATTGGCGGAGAGCAGAAGATAGAGCAGGAGTTCGCCTCCCAAATGGAAAATATTTCCATTTCCTTAATGGCAGACGAGGGCCGTCTCGCTGAGCTTTTAGGTCAGGGGAGATTGCCTTTGCCTCAGCAAAAAGCCATAATTAAAGAGGTTTTTGCGAAAGATATCCATCCTTTGCTTCTTAATACACTTTATCTGCTGCTGGATAAAGGCCGGGGCGGTTATTTGCCGGCTCTGCCCCTTGCCTATCAGCGTCTGCTGGATGAAAAAGCCGGTATCCTGGCGGCTACAGTAATAAGTCCCCGCCCCTTGGAACCGGAGCAGGAAGCCGGCCTGATCACAGCCATAGCCCAAATCAGCGGCAAAAAAATCCGCCTCCGCCGGGAAGTAGACGAAAGCCTTATCGGCGGCCTGAAACTAATAATAGGCGACACCATCTACGACGGCACCCTGTCCAAACAGCTGGAAAAATTGGAAAATTCCATGCGCAATTAGAAAAATTAAATAGAAGTCTGAAATCAGAAGCCTAAAGTCAGATCGGGTAAATTTTGCTCCGCAAAACATCAAAGCAAAAACCGGCTATTTTGACCTTTGGCATCCGGTTTCCGGCAACCGAAATGAGGAAAAATTATGAGCATCAGACCGGAAGAAGTCAGCGCCATCCTGAAGCGCCAAATCGAGAACTATCAGGCTGACATTGATATTATGGAAGCCGGTACAGTTATCACCGTAGGGGACGGCATCGCCAGGGTTTATGGTTTGCAAAAAGCCATGAGCGGCGAGCTCTTGGAATTTTCCAGCGGCGTTAAAGGCATGGCCCTAAACCTGGAAGAGGATAATATCGGCTGTGTTATTCTGGGCCCCTATACCGATATCCACGAAGGCGATGCGGTACGCCGCACCGGTAAAATCATGGAGGTCCCGGCAGGCCCCGCTCTGATCGGCCGGGTGGTAAATCCCCTGGGCGAGCCTTTGGATAATAAAGGCCCTATCAAAACAGAAATCTTCCGGGCTCTGGAAAGCCCCGCTCCCGGGGTCATTCAACGCCGCAGCGTTTATCAGCCTCTGCAAACCGGGATCAAGGCCATTGACGCCTTGGTACCCATTGGCCGGGGCCAGCGTGAATTGATCATCGGCGACCGTAAAACAGGCAAGACCGCCCTGGCTATTGATACTATCATCAATCAAAAGGGCCAGGATGTTATCTGTATCTATGTGGCTATCGGCCAAAAGGCATCCACCGTGGCCAGTGTGGTAGCCAAACTGGAGCAGCACGGGGCTATGGATTATACCATCGTGGTCACCGCCTCTGCTTCCGACCCGGCGCCTCTTCTGTATATCGCCCCTTATAGCGGAGCGGCTATGGGCGAACACTTTATGTATAATGGCCAGCACGTGCTGATTATTTATGATGATTTGTCCAAGCAGGCTGCAGCCTACCGCGAGTTATCTCTGCTTTTGCGCCGTCCTCCGGGGCGTGAGGCTTATCCCGGCGATGTCTTTTATCTTCATTCCCGGCTTTTGGAACGGGCAGCAAAACTCTCTGATGCTATGGGCGGAGGCAGCCTGACCGCTTTGCCCATAATCGAAACCCAGGCCGGAGATATTGCCGCCTATATACCCACCAATGTTATTTCCATCACCGACGGTCAAATCTTTTTGGAATCCGACCTCTTTTTCTCCGGCCAGCGCCCCGCCATCAATGCCGGGATCTCCGTTTCCCGGGTAGGGGGCGCAGCCCAGATCAAAGCAATGAAACAAGTAGCCGGACGGATGCGCCTGGAACTGGCTCAATACCGCGACCTGGCCGCTTTTTCCCAGTTCGGCTCCGATCTGGATAAAGCCACCAAAGACACTCTGGCCCGGGGTGAAAGGATGATGCAAGTCCTGAAACAAGGTCAATACGCTCCCCTGCCGGTAGAAGAGCAGGTTTTGGAAATATTCGCCGTAACCCAAGGCTATACCGATGACATCCCTACCGAAGAAGTACCAACATTCTGCCAAAAACTAACTATCTTTATCAAACAAAACAAACCTCAGATCACAGCAGAAATAAAAGAGAAAAAACAACTCTCCCCGGAATTAACCGCTCAAATAAAGCAGTCTATCCAAGAATACAAGCAAATCTAAAATTCTCAATTCTCAATTCTCAATTCTCAATTCGCGAACCGGAGGTGAGCACCATGGCCAGTACCCGCGATATCAAACGGCGGATCAAAAGCATCAAAAGCACCCAGCAAGTTACCAAAGCCATGAAAATGGTTTCCGCGGCCAAGCTGCGGCGGGTACAAGGTTCCCTGCTGGCCCTCCGCCCTTATGCCAATAAACTGCAATCACTGCTGGATCATTTAAGCGGCGGCGGTCTCAGTCATCCCTTTTTAAGCGAGCGGGAAATCAAACGGGTTTGTTTTATTGTCATAGCCGGAGAACGGGGTCTTTGCGGCGGCTTCAATGGCAATGTCCTGCGTTTTGCCGAACAGCAACTGGCAGCCTGCCAAAGCCCCAAAAGCCTGATCGTCCTGGGCAACAAATCATATGAACATTTTCGCCGCGGCAAATGGGAAATTTTGGATATGCATACCAGCCTAAGTGATAATCCCAGTTTTTTTCAAAGCAAGGAACTGGCCCGCCATCTGATCAGTTTATATCTCGAAGGAGAATTTGATCAAATCAATATTATCTATAACGAATTCAGATCCGTAATGACCCAAAGACCGGCGATCAAGCAGATATTGCCCATCATTCAACAGGAACAGACGGATGAACCCAGTCCTTTTGGCGATTATATTTTTGAGCCGGATCAAAAATCCCTCTTAGAGGCGGTTTTGCCTCAATACGTGGAAATTGCCACCCATCGCTCCCTCCTGGAAAGCAAGGCCAGCGAACACGGAGCCAGAATGACGGCAATGAGTTCGGCCACAGACAACGCCCTGGAAATGATCGACAGCCTAACTTTGTCACTAAATAGAGCCCGCCAGGCAGCCATCACGAAGGAGATAACAGAGATTGTCGGCGGAGCAGCAGCGTTGTAGGGAGTTAGGAGTGAGGAGTTAGGAGTGAGGAGTTGCAATTCGTTAGCTATTTCGGGTTACTTGAGCATCAAGGAAGCATAAACTTACCTCGACCCCCCTTGCAAGGGGGGTGGCCCGAAGGGCCGGGGGGTTGTAGCTTGTAACCTCAAGTTAACTTTGTTGCATATCCCGAAGGATTAGTACTCTAAGTTACAACCCCCCGTCGGCAAAGCCGACTGCCCCCCCCCCCTAAAAAGGGAGTTAGGTATTTGTAAATGGCAACTCGTGAATTATTTTAATCTGGAGGTAGACAATGGCAAATGGAATAATTAAGGAAATCATCGGCCCGGTAGTTGATGTGGAATTTCCTGCGGGTGAGTTACCGGAGATTTATAACGCGGTGACTGTTACCAGCGCCGGACAGGAAGATGAATCGTCCGGACGGGATATCAATATTACTATGGAGGCTATGCAGCATTTGGGCAATAATAATGTGCGTTGTGTGGCTCTTTCCTCCACCGATGGCCTGCGCCGGGGTATGCTGGCTACAGATATGAGAGCGCCGATCAGCGTTCCGGTGGGTCAACCCACCCTGGGCAGGATGCTCAATGTCATCGGCGAGCCCATCGACGGCCTGGGTGAATTACCTCCCGGAGAAAAACTGCCTATTCACCGGCCTGCTCCGGAATTTGCCGTACTCTCCCCCTCTACCGAGATCCTGGAAACCGGGATCAAAGTAATCGACCTTTTAGCCCCCTATGCCAAGGGCGGTAAGGTAGGCCTCTTTGGCGGCGCGGGAGTCGGCAAAACCGTTTTGATTATCGAACTTATCCGCAATATTGCCTATGAGCACGGGGGTTTTTCCGTTTTCGCCGGGGTTGGCGAGCGCACCCGGGAAGGCAACGATTTGTGGCAGGAAATGAACGAATCCGGGGTCGTCAACAAAACAGCCCTGGTCTTTGGCCAGATGAATGAGCCGCCGGGAGCCCGCCTGCGGGTAGGACTAACCGGACTGACTATCGCCGAATCCTTCCGGGATAATGAAGGCCAGGATGTCTTGCTTTTTATTGATAATATTTTCCGTTTCACCCAGGCCGGCTCCGAGGTTTCCGCCCTTTTGGGCCGGATGCCTTCCGCCGTTGGTTATCAGCCTACCCTGGCTACGGAAATGGGGGCTTTACAGGAGCGGATCACCTCTACCAACAAGGGTTCCGTGACCTCGGTTCAAGCCATCTATGTACCGGCTGACGATTTGACCGACCCGGCTCCGGCTACGGCTTTTGCCCACCTGGACGCTACCACCGTGCTCTCCCGCCAAATTTCGGAAATGGGCATCTATCCCGCGGTGGACCCCTTGGATTCCTCCAGCAGCGTTTTGGATCCCCTGATTTTGGGCGAAGAGCATTATAAAGTGGCCCGGGCGGTACAGGGTATTTTGCAGCGTTACAAAGAGCTGCAGGATATCATCGCTATTTTGGGTATGGATGAACTCTCCGCCGAGGACAAAATCCTGGTATCAAGAGCCCGGAAAATCCAACGCTTCCTCTCCCAGCCATTCCACGTAGCCGAAGCCTTTACCGGGATGCCGGGCAAGTATGTACCTCTGAAAGAAACCGTACGCAGTTTCAAAGAAATAGTAGAAGGCAAATACGACTACCTGCCCGAACAAGCCTTCTTGATGGTAGGAACTATTGAGGAAGCTGTGGAAAAAGCGAAAACGCTTTAATAAAATGCATTATGAATTGTTTAAGAAGGGATGACGAGCTATTAACGAAGATACTATTCGTCTGGAGGTAATTACTCCCCATGGCCCTGTTTTACATGATATGATAAGTTCTCTGACTGCTCCGGCTACCTTGGGCAGCCTTGGGGTGTTGCCTAATCACGCTCCTCTGCTCACCACCTTGGAAACCGGCCTGCTTAATTATAAAAAGTCCGGACAGGAAGTCAGTGTTATCGCTTTGGATACAGGCTTGATGGAGGTCAATGATAATCATGTGCTGGTTTTGGTCCAAGCTGCGGAAAAGGCCCAGGAGATAGATCTGCCCCGGGCGGAGGCTTCTCTGGCCCGGGCCAAAGAGCGCCTGGCTTCCCCGGCTAAAGATATTGATCTCCCCCGGGCAGAGGCTTCTTTAAAGCGGGCATTAAACAGGATCAAAGCCTCCCCGGCTTCGCCGCAAGGGAGTAGGAACTAAGCTCTCAAATTCGTACAAAAAAAAAGTCATAAAAAATCCGTGCTAATCCGTTTTTAATCCGCGTAAATCCGCGTCCAATTTGTTTTTATTGCTTTTCCAGTTTATCTGGGGTAGGGATTAGGCACTTACTCACTAATTTTATTGACACTTTGTGTCCCAGAGATACTAATTTGACAAATCAGCCTCTTTTCCCCCAGGGAGAACAGGCTGTTTGCTATAATCCGATCAGAGGATAGGATTTCAAGAAAAACGGACACGGTACGCCGTGTCCGCGATCTGTTACCAGAGAACATTATCAAATTGGAGGGATAACACATGGATTCAAAAAAACAGCATGGTTTTGATACCCGGGCTATTCATTATGGGTTTGCCCCGGATGAAAGAAGCGGCACTTTTACCGTCCCTATCCATATGGCCAGCGCCTATACCTTCAAGTCTTCGGAATATGCCCGGCGGCTTTTTACCTTGGAGGAAGAAGGCAACATCTACACCAGGATGCAAAACCCAACTACCAACATACTGGAAGAACGCCTGGCCTCTTTGGAAGGAGGCATAGGAGCTGTGGCGGCATCCAGCGGCAATGCGGCTGAGTTTATGACCTTTTTGACCCTGGCTTCAAGCGGTGACAATATAATTTCTTCCCGCGATATTTATGGCGGCTCGGTCAACCTTTTTGGTAAAACTATGGCCAGGACCGGGATAAGCTGCACCTTTGTAGACGGAGACGATCCGGAGAATTTTGCCAGGGCCACCAATGAACGGACCAAAGCCTATTTTTTCGAGACAGTAGGCAACCCCACCTGCAATATTACCGATATCGAAGCAGTAGCTAAAATTGCCAGGGAAAAGGGTATCCCCGTTATCGTGGATAATACCCTGACTACCCCCTATCTTTTCCGCCCCAAAGATTTCGGCGCCAATATCATCATCCACTCCACCACCAAATTCCTTTCCGCCCACGGTACCATAATCGGCGGGATCACCGTTGATTGCGGTAATTTTATCTGGAAGGATAATCCCCGCTTCCCCGATTTCAATCAGCCGGATTCTAACTATAATAATATTATTTATGCCGACATTCCGGATAATAAAGCTTTTATTGTCAAGCTGAGAGCCCAGATCCTTCGGGATATCGGGGCCTGTCAATCGCCATTTAATGCCTGGCTGACCCTTTGCGGGATGGAAACCCTCTCTTTGCGGATGGAGCGTCATTGTCAAAATGCAAAAGACGCAGCTGAATTTTTGCTGAAGCATCCGGCTGTGGAAAAGGTAAACTTCCCTGCTATCCCCGGACAACCTCATCATCAATTGGCCATGAAATATTTTCCAAAAGGAATAGGCGGGGTCCTTAGCTTTGATCTCAAAGGCGGCCGGGAAGCCGGCGCCAAATTTATCGACAGCTTGCAGCTTTTCTCCCATGTAGCCAATCTGGGCGATACCAAAAGCCTGGCAACCCACCCGGCCTCCTCTACCCATTCTCAACTCTCTCTGGAACAATTAGAAGCCATCAGAATCGGCCCGGGAACAGTCCGTCTTTCATTAGGCCTGGAGGATATCGAAGATCTTATTGCTGATTTGGAACAAGCTCTTACCTGTAGTAAATTAGGAATGAGGAATTAGGAATTAGGAATTAAGGAGCATTATCTTGATTAAAAACAACCAGCCCAACACCCTGGTAGCCATGAGCGGCGGGGTGGATAGCTCCGTGGCAGCCCTGCTCTTGCTGGAGCAGGGTTATCGTCTTGTGGGGGGCACCCTTAAACTCTTTGATAACAAAGATATCGCCCATGACAATGGCAGCTGCGGTTCCCTTTGTGATGCGGAAGACGCCCGCCGGATAGCCCGGCAGCTTGATTTTCCTCATTACACTTTTGACTGCCGCACCGAGTTCCAGCAACGGGTAATTCAGCGCTTCATTGCTGCCTATTGGGCAGGAGAGACTCCTAATCCCTGCATCGATTGTAACCGCTATCTCAAATTCGCCTATCTCTTGGAGCAAGCCCGGCATTTAAATATGGATAATATTTCCACTGGCCACTATGCCCGGCGGGAATATGATAAAAGACGAGGCTGCTATCTTTTGCGCAAATCAGCAATCCCGGCAAAAGATCAAAGCTATGTGCTTTATAATCTGAGCCAAGAGCAGCTCTCTCACACCCTTTTTCCTCTTGGAGGACTGGATAAAGAAACCGTCCGGCAGATGGCCCAGGCGGCCCGGCTGCAGGTGGCAGATAAGCCGGACAGTCAGGATATTTGCTTTGTCCCGGAAGGTAAATATTATGATTTTCTCGCCAAAAACAATCCTAGCCCGGAGCCAAAGGGAAACTTTGTGGATAAAAACGGACAGATAATCGGCCCTCACCGGGGCTTTTGTCATTATACCGTAGGCCAGCGCAAAGGTTTGAACCTGGCCCTGGGCCATCCCGTTTATGTCACAGGAAAAAACCATGCCGATGCCAGCGTTAGCGTGGGACCGGCAGAAGAATTATACCGCGAAGAATTGCAAATCCGGGATCTTAACCTGATTTTTTTAGAGAAAATAGAGCCGGGAATGAGAGTCAATGCCAAAATCCGCTATCGCAGCCCGGAAGTCCCGGCCAGGCTTTATTCCGGGGACAATGGCAATATCCTCGTCCGCTTTGCCGAACCCCAAAAAGCTATTGCCCCCGGTCAAGCTGTAGTTTTTTATCTCGAAGACATTGTTCTTGGCGGCGGTACGATATTGTAGAATTTTTACAGCAGGAAAACAATTCTTCTTGTCGAAGAGTTCTATCTTAAAGAGAAAGAAAGGAGTCGGGACTATGGGCTTAATTAAAGCAGGATTCGGGGCGGCAGGAGGAGTGCTGGCCGATCAATGGAAGGAGTTTTTCTATTGTGAAGCTATTGAGGTCAACGTATTGGCCACAAAAGGGCAACAACGCACTTCCAAGCGTTCCTCAAATACCAAGGGGGAAAGTAATATCATCAGCAGCGGCTCAATTGTGGCTGTAGCGGACGGACAGGCCATGATGATTGTGGAGCAAGGCAAAATCGTCGAGTTTTGTGCCGAGCCTGGCGAATTCACCTATGATGCCTCCACCGAGCCCAGCATCTTTAATGGCAAATTAGGGGAAGGCATCCGCAAAACCTTTGCCAACATTGGCAAGCGTTTCACTTTCGGCGGCCAGCCTCCCAAGGATCAGAGGATCTATTATTTCAACCTCAAGGAGATACTGGGAAATAAATACGGTACGCCCAATCCGGTGCCTTTCCGGGTAGTGGATAAAAACATTGGTCTCGACGTAGATATTGCCATCCGCTGCAACGGGGAATATTCCTATAAACTGGTTGATCCCCTGCTCTTTTATACCAATGTTTGCGGCAATGTCCAGCATCTCTATAAACGGGAAGAGATCGACAGCATGCTGAAAACAGAACTGCTGACAGCTTTGCAGCCGGCTTTTGCCAAAATCAGCGAGATGGGCATCCGTTACAGCGCCTTGCCCGGTCATACAGTGGAGCTGGCTGATGCTTTGAATGAGGTACTCTCTGCCAAGTGGGCCCAATTACGGGGACTGGCTATTGCTTCCTTTGGGGTCAATAGCGTAACCGCCTCCCCGGAAGACGAGAAATTGATCAAAGAATTGCAGCGTACTGCCGTTATGCGCAATCCCGGAATGGCCGGGGCCGCTTTGGTCAGCTCGCAGGCTGACGCTATGAAAGCAGCAGCGGCTAACCCCAATGGGGCTCTGATGGGCTTTTTGGGTATGAACGCAGCTATGGGTACCGGCGGCGCTACCAATGCCGGGGCTTTCTTTAATATGGAACAGGAGAATCAGCAAAAACAAACGGCAAATGCTCCGGCCGGGACTTGGCAATGCTCTTGCGGGGCCGCTAATACCGGTAAGTTTTGTGCTGAATGCGGCAAAAGCAAACCCCTTGACGAGTCATGGAAATGCGAATGCGGAATGGAAAATAAAGGTAAATTCTGCGAGGAATGCGGTAAGTCAAGGCCGGCTGTCTGGCAATGCTCTTGCGGTGTGACCAATAACGGAAAATTTTGCGCAGAATGCGGAAAACAGAGGTCAGAATAATGAATGTGCTGGAGTATAAATGTCCGAATTGCGGAGCGCCTCTGGTTTTTTCGAGCGGTGTTCAGAAAATGAAATGCGGCTCTTGCGGTGCGGAAATGGAAGTTGAAAACCTAAAAGAATATGATGAGGCTTTAAAACAGGCAGAAATATCTCAAGACATCTGCTTTGGCGCTTTTGATCCCGATTCCGACTGGCAAGAGGGAGAGCGGTTGAATGCCTATATTTGTCAATCCTGCGGGGGCGAGCTGCTGACTGATGCTGTTACCCTGGCCACAGAATGCCCTTATTGCGGCAATGTGACTGTAGTTCCGGAAAAAGCGGCAGGCGTCTTGCGCCCGGATTTTGTTATCCCTTTCAAGCTGGATAAAGAGGCAGCCAAGGCAAACCTGATCAAATTCTATAAGGGCAAACCATTTTTGCCCAAATTATTCAAAGAGGACAACCGGATTGATAAAATCACCGGCATCTATGTGCCTTTCTGGCTTTTTGACTGCGATACCTCATCCCAGGCAGTTTATAAGGCCACCCGGGTACATAGCTGGAGTCGGGGTAATATGCGCTATACCAAAACCGATCATTTTCTCCTTACCCGCGCCGCCGATCTTTCTTTTGTAAAAGTTCCGGCGGACGGTTCGGAAAAAATGGATGATACCATGATGGAAGCCATAGAACCCTATAACTATAATGATTTGACCGGGTTTTCTCTGGCTTATTTGTCCGGATATCTGGCGGACAAGTATGATGTAAGCGCTGAAACCAACCGGCCCCGGGTGGAAAAACGGATGAAAAGCAGTGTGGAAAAAGCACTACGGGCCACTGTCAGCAGCTATGCCACAGTACAGCGGCAAAGCCTGAATATGCAGATCCGCAATGGGGACATTCATTATGCCATGCTTCCGGTCTGGCTGCTTAATACCAAATGGGGAAAAAAGAATTATACTTTTATGATGAACGGACAAAGCGGCAAAATGGTCGGGGATTTGCCTATTGATTGGCAAAAGGCGGCCAAAACCTGCCTGGGAATATTTGCCGGACTGGGTGCAGTTTTTTGCGGCATCAGCTTTTTTGCCATCCCCGGCCGGGATTTTTTGCAAGCCATGCAAGTTCTGTCTATCATAGGGATCATAGCAGGGGGCCTCTCATTTTTAAGCTTTCTGCCTATTTTCCGGAAAAAGAAAGGGGAGAAGAAAACTTGAAAAAAATATCTTTAATAATTCTCCTCTTGGTTTGTTTTTTGGCCGCAGCCGCCTCTGCCTGGGGTGATTCCCCTAAGGAATATTTGAGAGACAGCGCCGGATTACTGACTGATCAGGAATCGGCCTCCCTTTCGGGCCGGCTCCTTAATATTTCTCAAGAGCGGGACATAGATGTGGTTATCGTAACTATCAATGGTACTGACGGCAAAACGGACAGGGATTTTGCCGATGATTTTTACGACTATAACGGTTATGGGGACGACGGGTTACTCCTCTTGATCAACCTGAATCCCCGGGGCTGGTATATTTCCACCAGCGGCAGTTGTATCTACTATTTTACAGATTATGGGATCCAAAAAATCGGGGAGTCTATCCGGCCCAACTTAAGCTCCGGAAACTATGCAGCTGCTTTAAACCAATTTGTTGATTTGATCCCAAATTATCTGAATCAAGGGGAAAGCGGGAAGCCAATTGATATTCCGGGCGCTACCGGCGGAGTGCATGAGGAAATAGCTCCCAGGCAATTTACCGGCAGAACCGTTGTGGTAATGTTGCTTTTAGCTTTAGCTTTGGCCCTGATAACAGTACGGGTTTTAGCCGGCAGGATGAACACGGTACGCCGCCAAGCCAGTGCCAAAGCCTATGAACAAGGCTTTAATTTGACCCAAAAAAGGGATATTTATCTATATAGCCACACCACCAGCCAAAGGATTGAAAGCTCCGGCGGCAGCTCAGGAGGCAGCAGCACCCATACCGGCAGCAGCGGCAGAAGCCATGGAGGCGGCGGCGGAAAGTTTTAGCGGCTCCGCCGCAATTAGGCACTTACTCCCGAAATTCTGCGCAAAATGGCAAAATTTTTGTGCCTTCGTATTCCAACTCAGAACTCAGAACTCAAGACTCAAAACTCCGGCTTGTCCGGGTTAGGAGTTAGGAGTGAGGAGTTAGGAACTAAGCTCTCAAATTCGAACAAAAAAAGTCGCAAAATATACGTCATTTCTAGATTGACCTGCAAGGATGTGAATTCAAAATGATGCATGAAATAATTAGACACTGATTTTCGCAGATTTTAACGGATTTTCGCTGTTGTCTGATAATGTGAGTAACTTAGGTGCTGTTGTTTGGAGAAAAAACTAAAAATAATTCAATGCTTTTTATAATAAAAAAAATCAGTGTTAATCCGTTTTTTATCCGTGAAATCCGTGTCTAATTTTTTAAATGCTTTTCCAGTTTTTATCTGGGGTAGGGATTAGGAGGAATTATATGCGAACGACAAGTAAATTATGGTTGGTTTATCATCTTTTCTTTTTAGTGATTTTTAATATTGTTTTCTTTATTGCCCGGGGCATACCCAGTCCGCTCTCTGTTTGGATCTCCTATCTGGCGATCCATCTGGCCTATTTGCTCTCCTGGCTCTTGCCCCGGCTGCGTTTGCCGACTCTTGCTATGTTTTCTTTGTATAAAGTTATTTCCCTGCGGCTTTATTTTTGGCTGGAGTTCATTACAGGAATTATCTTCATCATAGCCCAACCTGATAACTGGCGGCTGGCCTTGATCGTTCAGTTGCTGCTGTTTTTTATTTTCGGGCTCTGGACCATCCTGCTTTTGACCGGCGGGGTTTATGCCAAAGAGGGTGAGCCTCTGCTGGAAGAAGCAAGGCAAAAAGCCAAGCAAACAGATTATATCTCCATGGCCAAAACTAAACTGGCTGTTTTGCTCCGGGCAACTTTAGATCTGGATCTTAAAAGGGAAATAATGGAAATAAGCGCTGCCTTGGAAAAGAGCCCGCAAACCTCAAAAGCCAACTCCGGGCTGACTTTAGATTTAATCAGCCAACTGACGACAGCTGTGTCCGGCAAAAATAGAGATGCTATAGCAAAAGCAAAGGCAGAGTTATTGGATTTATTGCAAGAGTAAGCTCAAATTTCGCTAAAAATGCAATATAAGATAGGCATTTGCGGGTAAAATCTGCGAATGCCTATCTTTAATAATGGGTAAAATCTGCAATCAACCAATATTATTCGCGGGTAAAATCTGCATTATTTCTACAAACAGAGTAATTCTTTAGCTGAGCTGAAAAGATTTTCGCAGCCGTCTTCCCTAACCAACACGGTATCTTCTATCCGGATGCCGCATTTGCCGGGCAAATAGATGCCCGGCTCCACCGTAATCACGCAGCCCTTTTCCATACGATCTTCGCTGATACGACTCATAAAAGGCCGTTCATGGATATCCAGGCCCACTCCATGACCCAAGCCATGCCCGAAATTCTCCCCATAACCCTCTTGGCCAATATGATCTCGCGCTATGGCATCTACTGCCTGAGCCATGACCCCGGCACGCAGCGCTTCCTCGGCCCGCAGATTGGCTGAGAGCACAATATTGTAGAGGCGGCGCTGCTCATTTGTGGGTTGGCCAATGAACACTGTGCGGGTCATATCCGCATGGTATCCCTTATACATACAGCCAAAATCCATGGTCACAAACTCGCCCGCCGCCAATTCTTTATTATCTGCCTTTCCATGGGGCAGGCTGCCGCGAGCCCCGGAAACCACGATAAAAGGAAAGCTGGGTTCGCAGCCATGCTTATGGACGCTTTGCAGCAGCGCCCATTCCAGATCCCTTTCAGTCAAGCCCGGTTTGATGAAGGTGCAGATATCGGCAAACACCTTATCAGTGCAGGCACAAGCCAAACGCAGCCGCTCCGTCTCTGCCGCATCCTTAAGATAACGCAGATCTTCGATCAGGTTTTCGCCGGGTAAAAACTCTGTCTCTTTGAGGGCAGTACTTATCTCTTCGTGGAGATTATAGCTGATGTGAGCACGCTCAAAGGCTAACCGCTTTACCCCATAGGCAGCACATAATTCCCTCATTCGCTCGGCCAAGGTGGGGTTAGGGTTACGGTAAAGCATAACCGAATAATCCGGACATTCAGCCTCAGCCTGCTCTATGTAACGGGAATCAGTGATAAAAATATTAGCGGCACCGCAATTATCACCACTGATGAACAGGAATGAGTCGTGGTTGGTAAAACCACTCATATAAGAAACATTAGCTTCATTAACCACCAGCATAGCATCAAAATCTCCCTGCCTCAGCCTCTGACGCAGGGCTTTTATGCGCGGCTCAATAATAATAGGCTGCATTTATTAACTCCCCCTTTCCTATATATAATACTCTACTCATCATAAAAAATCAATCTCTTTTATTTTATGCAAAAATATTGAAAAATAAGCTGATGTATGCTATACTCTCTTTAGCAAGCGGAAGGAGGATTATAAACATGGCAAACGTAGCGGTTACTTTTAATGCGGACGAAAAAATCACGCGGAACTTTGAACTTGCTTGTGCCGAAGTTGGGATGTCTGTGTCGGCTGGCTTCAATGTCCTTATGCGGATAGCTCTCCGTGAACAAGGGTTATTGTTTGGAGATTCTTCTAATCTAAAAACCTTTCAACAGCAGCAACAAAAAGCAGTCCATGAGTTTATCTCAAGCTCCTGTGCCTCTGAGGATGAATTATCTGATGCTGACTATGCGGAGCTAGAAAACGGTAAATATAGACTCAAACTAGGACAGAGGGGTTTTGCAATATGACTTACGCACTTGATTCAAAGGGTTGACATCATTAGGGTCAACACTCCGCTCAACACCGAAACTATCGTAGTCATAAGTTTTTACAACAGTCCCGCTGCTGTTGGTTAAGTTTATCACGTCCCCATGCCCATTGTAAAGATAAAATTGACTTCGATGCTGCAAAGATACTTATTTCCGAGTATAAGAAAGCGAAGGAAGATAAATGATTTACATTATATTACTAATTATATGCTTAATAGGGCTGTTATTCCTCCAATACCACCTATCCCGCAAACAAAACCCTATTCTAGGATTGATTGTCCCAGTACTTTACTTTCTTGTTTCTTGGTTAGCAACAGGAATAATCACAGGCGGCGGTTTCGGTTTTTTGAGATATATTCGCTGGTTTTTCATAGCAAACATTCCGACAGCAATATATCTAATTATCTATTTCATTGTACGGTATAATATTAGGTGTAAAGTTGATCTTAATAAAATGAAAGCACAGGATCTGAGATAAAATTTCTAGAACTGCATCTCACATTTCAACTTCATTGAATCGGATACCCCGCTATGGTTGGCCTGGCACTTTCGCTTTCTTGGCATTTCCACTTTCTTGGCACTTTCACACTTTCTTATTCCATAGGCAAAATGCCTAATAATATTCAGTGGGTTTCACATGCCATTGCTGCTTGCTTCCTTAATATTTTATAGCTTTCTCTAAAGAAGCATGAACATCTAAATAACCTTCTGCAATACATAATCCCTTCAACGAGTCTGTTTTTTTGCTGATGATATAAGAATCTCTTTTATATCCTGTGGTGTCAAATAGAACTTTCCCAATTAGTGAGACTATATGGAAGATTTTTATAGTGACTTTTTTATTTTCCTCCGGGATTTGTCCAGTTTAGCTGTATTTAGCTCTTCCCAGGGGTCGCGGTAAAGTTGAGATGCCTGAGCAAATGATATAATGTAAGCGACAAGCCTAGGGCTTGTCGCTTACATTTCAAACAGACGGCCACTTTATTGAAAACGCTCAGACAAAAATCCCGAAGCGCACCGCATGATTCGGCAGCATGTTTCTGGATTAAAATTATTGTGCTTTATGTGGAAACCTCTTAAAAATAAAATAGCAGCTAAGAGTTCGCTAGCCCTGTATAAATCCTTCAGTCCACAACTCTTGATCAAGATCATACTCACTAATGTAAAAACAATCCTTTTCATACTCTTTAAAACCTGGTAATTCCATATACCTCGTTATAGCTTCTTCCGCTATTAAACTTGATGAAAAAATCCCAATTGCCTTAATTTCATCATGCTCGGAATCTAGCCCATATGTATGGTAGTGTTGCAGTAAATATACCTTAATCATACATTTCCTCCCTTGTCTCCATATTTTTTCAATTTATTGTATTCCGAATCAGGCCCTTTTTTATAATTTCCAGAACCATATCTCTCATTCATCAGCCTATTTGCAAAATCTGAGCCACTTTCCAAAAATTTAGGGGTCCCCTCTTTTGCCCACGATGGTATCTCTGTTGATTTTACCTCTACAAATCCCTCAGTCCACAACTCTTGATCAAGATCATACTCACTAATGTAGAAACAGCCAATACTGAACTCTTTAAAGCCTGGCAATTCTTTATACTTTATTATTGTTTTTTCTGCCAGTGACCTTGATGAAAAAACCCCAATTGCCTTAGTTTCATCGTGTTCTGAAGCTACCCCATATGCATAGGAATGTTCTAGCAAATATACTTTAATCATTATTTTCCTCCCCTATCTCCATATTTTTTCAATTTATTGTACTCCAATTTAGGGCCTGTTTTATAGTTACCTGGACCATACTTCTCGTCCATCGGTCTTTTAGCAAAATCATTTCCACTTTCACCAGGTCTAGGCTTTTGACCGTCCGCCCATGATGGTTTATCGCTTGATTTTTCCTTACCGCTTGTTTTTGATTTTTTGCCATCCCAATTATACTGTTGGCTGCTTCTTGAATTGGCATTACCCCTCTGTTAATTGAATCAGCTAAATCACTAACCATTTTCTGCCCTGCAGGTAAGTTAAGGTATGCTGTGAGCATAGTAGATCCCACATATCAAGTCTGCAGCCAGTTTGTCGCCATCCCAGACATGCCTTGTTTGTACTCCATTCACTGTTTTTATTCGACAACAAATTCATGCTACAAATCCATAAAAATAAAAAGTTTTTTAAGATCAATGTTACAAACTTGACTATTCTGCGTGGTTTGTGGTATGCTATCGGTGGAGGTGATTCCATGATAAAAAGTGAAACTGAGCTGCGCAACCGCGACCTTTATCTAAACCGGTTGATAGCGTTTCAGGATACCGAACCAGTTAAGATTGTCACAGGAATCCGCCGGTGTGGTAAATCCAGCCTGATGAAACTAATGGCACGGCATTTGCGTAATAATAGCATCACGGATGAGCAAATCATAGAAATGAATTTTGAGTCTATGGAATTCCGGGGAATGAGCGTGCAAGCACTGTACAAACATGTGAAAGAACGCCTACCCGCAAATAAACGGGCCTATCTGTTTCTTGATGAAATACAGAGGATCATTCAATGGGAGGATGCGGTCAACTCATTCCGTGTCGATTTTGACTGTGACATTTATGTGACCGGCTCAAATGCCTACTTGCTTTCATCAGAGTATGCGACCTATCTTGCCGGTAGAAGCGTGGAGATTAAAATGCTTCCTCTCTCTTTCCGTGAGTTTCTTGACTTTCACGGATATACAGTCAGAGAAACTAAAAATCCGGCCGGCGGAACGCACAGACGAATCTATGATGCAGGGGACGAAAGCTACGAGCCAAATGAGTTGCTGGAAGCATACATGAAGTTTGGAGGTATGCCGGGGATTGCCGATGTGGGGTTAGATACAGATAAGGCACTGACATTATTGGACGGCATATACTCCACCGTTGTTGTTCGAGATATTTTAGAACGGGAAAAGCGCAGAGAGAGGAGGCAGATCACAGATCCGGAGTTACTGAGAAAGATCGTCATATTCTTGGCGGACAATATTGGTAACACCACTTCGATAACCTCTATCGGCAACACGTTGATGTACGGGAAACTTCTTGACATCGACAGACGAAAGGGCACGCCTGCCGTACAGACTATTCAGGCATATGTAGGAGCGCTGCTGGAATCCTTTGTATTCTACGATATCAAACGATTCGATATCAAAGGCAAAGAATACCTGCGCACGCTTGGCAAGTATTATATTGTGGATATTGGCCTGCGTAACTACCTGCTTGGGTTCAGGGATATGGATACCGGGCATATCATAGAAAATATTGTCTTTTTTGAATTGCTAAGGCGCGGTTATGATGTGGCGATCGGCAAGGTCGGCGATAAGGAAGTGGACTTTATTGCCACTAACTCAAGGGAGAAGAAGTACATTCAGGTTACAGAATCTATGAACGATCCAGGAACGAGAGAACGCGAGCTTTCATCCCTTCGAAAAATTAGGGACAATTACGAGAAACTTGTCATTGCCGGGGACTGTAATAATCCAGTTACACAAGATGGGATCAAGCTAATCAAACTAACCGATTTCCTGTTGAATGTTTAACAACAACTTAAAAAGCCGAGCGGCAATGTTGCTTCTCTTCGGATCGGTTTGGACAAGCTGGCTGAGAAGCATATCTACTATCAATTTTACGGCTGCAATGGTTTGACAAAATGGGCGCATATCTTGCTGGCAGCTACGATGGCGAGATCCATAATTTCAATATTATGGAAGAGGGCATAAACGTCGTTAATTAGTGAAAAGTTGCATTTTGCAACTTTTCACTTTCCTACAGATAAATGATTAATTTGCGCCCACAACGAGCAGTATTCCGATAAATTTTGCAGCTGCAATAGTTCGATAAGCTGGACGCATATCTCACGGGCAGCTATGATGGGGAGGTTAATAATTTCAGGCGCTACAAAGGGTTAACCCACGTTCCTATGAACACCATAACTGCACAGCATCAGGCCAGATTCCTGTTTGAGCAGGTGTTGGACAAGGATGCTAACCAGGAAAAATCTGTACAGAAGGGCATGGCCAGCCTCTACGGCAAGTCCAGCCGGAGTGAAGCATTTAGCTTCCGCCCCTTATCCTTGGGGTTTAGCGCATGGACAGCTCCACAATGGCCGAGGTACTGTATACCGGCGATATTATGGATATTGTGGATTATTTGCTCCGGGAAATCGTCAGAAGGGAAACTAGCTTCAGACGTTGTAGAAACT
>Ga0082212_10001957_pt1 | contig 30320 bp, 26 predicted proteins | sample TergutNt197P3_FD_71548 | JGI IMG/M metagenome (GOLD analysis project Ga0082212, IMG submission 71548) | Neocapritermes taracua P3 segment gut microbial communities from Petit-Saut dam, French Guiana - Nt197 P3 | ecosystem: Host-associated > Arthropoda: Insects > Digestive system > Gut ...
GGGCGATGTTAGCTCGCCCGCATATGCAAAGCCGCCAAACAAAAATGAAGTATTGTTGAGGTTTGCGGTTGCTCTGGTAAAGGAGTTCCGAATCGAAACGCACGGCTGCGGTCAAGCCTGTGATGCAGGCTGTGAACCACACACGGAAGCTCCCGCGATTCTCTTTCAAACCGCACGACGCTTCCCCGGATCGCGCCTCCGCGCTGTCCGGCCCCGGTTCTCTCGGGGGAGTACCATTGTCACCGCCATGCCTTGTGTCTGACCTCCCTCCCGATTGGGAGGGAGGTGCGCTCGCGCCCATTACGGACGGTCGTGGCGCTCGACACGGCGGGTGAAGTACCCTGCGTTTCGTTATGACCGGCGTACCCGGTGTTTTTCAAGGAGCAGCGAAAAGCAGTCTTAACTGTGCCTTTCACCTTGTAGCCGTGTGAAGTGGCGTTTTGGTATATGGTTATGAAGAAATTTTCATTAGTTTTTTTATAGCGCCCTCTATTGCTTGCTTGACGCTATCCCGTGAAATGCCCAGCTCGTCAGCAACATCCTTCTGTGTCCGCCCATCCAGCCTTACTCCGCAAAAACTTCTACGCTGTAAGTCCGTCAGTGTTGACAAGGCTGCTTCCATATCTATCTTGAACTCAACCTCGTCCATTGTGTTGCGTCCGCTGCTTATCCAAGCACAATCAGGATCAATCATGTCGATAGCGACGGGGATTCCTGGCGCGTACTTATGATCATTGCGCGTGTGCTTGCGTTCTGCGAGCCATACGGCATAATCCCCGCCTCTGCCATTCTCTCCGAAGTGGACGAGGAATATCGCCGCTTCACTCATACCAGCGTCAAGCCATAAACGGCGCTCACACTCAAAATGGGTGAGTAGCTCTTTACGACGCAGTTTCGTGATATCGACGTCAAATCCGATTTCATCGCCTATTGGGTAGTATTCATTTGTAAACACAGTGTTTCCTCCGTTCGAAATTTTGGAGTTGGTCTAATCGAACAGAGGTAGGCGGTGAGCGACAGCGAGGCCGAAAATATAAAACCCTCATGTGGTTCTATATCCAGTTTGAGCAATTTTTGAAAACGCTTTCCCAAAAATCTCTCGATAGATTTTGTACAGCGTTATCCTCTGCCTACAAAGCTGAGAAAAACAAAAAACGATTGTCGATTTCACTTGAACTCCTTTAGGGAGTCCGTTAGAAGCGGCAACCGTGTGAATGAAAAAGTCCGGCAAGACAGCAACACAATGTTGCCGCTTGTCGGACTCGTAGGCATTGACAGCTACATAGTAGCTGTTGCGGACTCGATACGGTTTTCATGAATGAAACCTGCCCGCCTGCGTCGTGTCAACGTACAAAGCGCGAAGCCATTTATCCGCAGCACCGCAGCCGTTGTCGGGGCGTCTACATTCCAGACGCTTTTTGCAGATTCCGTGAGGGTGCTGCTTGATCGCCGGTTATGGCGATAGGCAAAAAAGTATTAAGTTATCGAGGTTCTGTCACACGTACTTTATGCCAGTCTCTCGTTTGCATTTCGCGCACTTTATATAGCTCTGGCATTTGATATCTGAATTTGCTGGTTGGCGGACGATCTCGACTGTCGTGCCTTCATCAATAACCGCCAGATTCCCGGTGCAGCCGGATGTGGGGCATTTCAATATCTTCCTCCCATTTCGCCCGCTGTTCCTGTTCGCCCGGAAAGAAATCAATGGGTACGAAATCTCCTTGCCCCCGCGAAGTATCAAGCAGATGGATTTCATCTTCGCCTCAGTTGCTTGCATAGCGCTCCCTCCAAACATGATACATGTTATTGCGTTCGCAAATCTGCTAACGCCCTGATGCAGTAATGGCGACAGGATGAACTACGGCTATATCATACCCATCGCCGATAAATGGGATTATTACCTATTATGCTCCACGCGCGTCTTTTATAATGGCGAGTTGCCTGAGACGTATCTCGGTCGCCTTGTGCGATACTCTGAATACGTCGGCGATTTTAGCGACAGCGTTATATCGTATCTCCCTTGGAGTGTCAGGATAGATATAAGGTCTGCCGTTACCGCTTCCGTGAACGAAGTGTTTTGCTGTATAAAGGAAGGTATCCTTTGGCATCAGTATTGAGGCCGCTAAACTATCAGCCTGCCATTCCTCCCAGTCGCTATCGGTTTCGTTATATCGCTTTGCATGCTCCCGCTCGATACTGCTGCTCCTGCAAGCTATCAAAGCTCTGTTTTGCGTCCTGAAATTGAACTGGTTGTTTGCTTGGGAATGGTAACTGCGGTGGAGCAACCGGTGGCTCACCTCATGCGCGATAGTGAACCGCTTACGGGGATTTTTGATTCGGGAAGCGAGCGATGTGTCAATCAGTACATTCCCATCGCTGATTTTTACCGTTACAGGGCGGAACATACTATCGTAACAGTCATATTCCGCATCGCCAAAGGCGATCAGCCCGCTGATCTCACCGTTTGGGGAAAGGTTCTGATACTTGACCGTCAGCCCAAGGCCTTCCTCGGCGATGGCAACAATACCCACCGGCTGCGGGTCTTTCAGCGCGTCCGGCGCATACTCTTTCAAAAATATATACGCAATGTCGTCCATATCGCTTTTTCCCAGAATGTACATGCCATTCTCTTTTTGCTTATAAGGCAATCTCATTAATACACCTACTCGCCATCCGGTGGCTGCTTCATTTGGTTGATTATTTCTTCCCAACGCGAATCAGGCAGTTTGACATCCCTTGCGGTCCTGAGCGCGACACGGGCAAGCGTGGAATTTCCTATATACTCCGCTAGGTCGGGAAAATTGTTCTTTCTGCTTAACCCTGCTAAATCGAAAAATGTGTTTACCTCGTCCCCTGTAATGTGAAGTACCTCAATAAAACTATCAAGTTTCTTTTCCGGAGCTGGGCGGTTCCCTTTCTCAATATCAAATAAGTACGGCCCAGCTATATCAAGTTCGTCGGCGCAGCCACGCAAGGATTTTCCGAGTGCCTCACGTCGGGCTTTTACATACTCTCCAAAGGTCACCGCTTTGTTGGCGCTACCTGATTTTGTATCCATTAACACAACCCCTTGTTAGCTAATATGCGAACATATTAACACATTCAAAAAACTCTGTCAAGAAAAATATCAAATAATTACTCGGATCATCTATCAATGCGTTATTGTGAATGTTGACCGGGTACAGCACCACAGTGAGAGTCCGGCTGCCTGATGCCACTACTTGTTACGAGAATTGCGTCTTGCCAAAGTAGAAATCGTCGTCGCACTCAATATCTGTGGGATCTGTGTATGCGATAGCCGGGAGGACCTTTAAGTATCCGAGTTGCTTTAGCCGGATCGACATAGTAGAACGCGATACGCTCAACCTATTGCACAAATTCTCAAACGCCAGTTTATCAGGGTTGTTCATCCGCTTTCCATATAGTGTTAATCTTCGCTGACCCAACATAACGGCAAGATATTTAGCCGGCATTAACAGGGCTGCCGCCAGTGCGTTCGCCTGCCACTCCCTCCAGTCGTCCTTCGTTTTCAGTTCCCGCAGGGAGTATTCCCCGTTACAGTACCGGGCGTCCATTTCCCTGCGCCTTTCGTCTGGTTCCATACGGTGCAGAAGTTGGTGCGCGCATTCATGGGCTATCGTGAAATGCCTTCGGCATTGCTCGATGTCCGGCGGCCGCATCGGTTTTTTCAACCTCTCATCAACCAGAACCGTATTAGCCGGTACTCGAATAACAGTGTCCCGAAAATACTGGCGCAGCTTAATGTCAGTATCAACATACGTTGTAATTCCGAGTATTTGACCATCATCTGAAAGCCTCGTATAGTCCAGATTCAAACCAAGCTGATGCTCCGCAAACAGTTCAATATTGACAGGCTTGACCCACTCTTTACGGCTTGTAAGCCCTCCCATGAAGCGGGTGAGTTCATTTACTGCCTTGCGCTCAATATCCGTATAGCTTAATTTCATATTCTCCCCCGGCTATCAATCTTTACGTTCCATGAACCACCGGCTGACGCCGCGATCTTCCTCAAGGAACATATACCTGATTCTGTTGCGGATATGTACGGTGTACCGTAATCCCGCGCCGCCTGCTTTGAGCGACGCGGCAGGCCGGACTTCCGTGATTTTATCTATCTCGTAGCGGTTTCCATCTTCCCATATGAAAGACAGCGGGTGAAGCTGCCCGTCCGCCAGCCTGTTCTCATTGACCTCGACATAAACCTTATAATCGCTCTCCATATACGGCTTATAGTCAACTATGTTTTCGTTCAACTCAACCGCTCCTTACAAATAGCCAATAGGATGGATCACATGATCTTCCTTTGGGTTAAGGCTTCCGAGCCTGGGATCGAGCCGGAGCATCGCCCTGTCGATAGCGCAATGCCCGTACTTTCTTCTGATGTCGTCGATAGTAAACTCCAGTTTCTCAGCCCTGTCGCGCCTTTGCTCATCTTCAAATAGTGATAATTGCCTTGTCGCGTCCATAGGTACGAGGTTCGTGCCTCTTATGCCAATACTTCGAAGCGGCTTTTCCCACCTGTGGTTTGCCTGCAAGAGCATCATCGCGGTCGCGCAGAGTTCGGTAGATATATGCGTCGGCCTCGGGAGCGTTGTTTGCCTCGTTATCCAAAGAAGTTCATTATCGCGCAGCGTCACTTCAACAGTCCTTGCCTGAAATCCCAACTCCCGCATACGCTCGGCGACGCTCTCGGCGAGATTCTGGAAAACAATATGAGCGTCCTCGTCATTCTCAAGGTCGCGCGGGCAAGTCGTACTGTTCCCGACTGACTTGATGACGCCCTCCTCGCCTGTCTCTGATACAGGCGACTGGTCAAGGCCGTTTGCGTATGTATGAAGGTACAGGCCCCATTTCCCAAACCAGCTTTGCAGTATCCTCATATCAGTCGTCGCCAGATCGCCAATGGTCATGATCCCGATGCGCTGGAGTTTCTTTTTCGTTGCGTATCCGACCCCCAGCAAATCTGACGCTGGAAGAGGCCATACTACGTCCGGATAATTGCTTTCGGTGATAACGGTGGTTGCGTCGGGCTTCTTAATGTCGCTCCCGAGTTTGGCAAAAATCTTGTTATAACTGACGCCGACAGAAGCCGTGACTCCAAGCTCGCCCTTGACCCGCTCGCGGATCTCGTCCGCGATCACCTCGCCATCGCCGCCATGATGTTTGATTCCGGTGACGTCGACCCACGATTCGTCGATCCCGAATGCCTCGACTTGAGGAGAGTAGTCAGTGAGGATTCCCCGGAACAGCCGCGAGTAGCGCAGATACTTCTCGAAGTCTGGCGGTACGATTATCAGGTTCGGGCATAGCTGCCGCGCTTGCCATAAGGCTTGACCTACCTTTATCCCATATGGCCTCGCTTCATAATTGCGGGCGAGTATAATACCGTGCCGCTGCTCCGCGCTACCCCCTACCGCCACAGGATGCCCCCGCAGTTTCGGGTGGTGGAACATTTCTATACTGGCGTAGCAGTTATTGAGGTCGGCATGGAGAATCGTTCGTGTAGGCACTTCCAACTCCCCCGAAAAAATGGTAGAGCTTGATTATAATTCTATTATTGCTAGATGTCAAGAGGCAAATTCTAATAAATTTAGATTTTCTTCTTGCATTTTCGCCGGGCTTGTTATATAATACCATCAAGGCGGTGGTAAAATGAGCTATGGTAACATACTTGCCCGGCTGAGAAAAGAAAACGGGTACACTCAACCGGAAGTCGCGGAATATATCAGCAGATATTCCGAAAAGCCCTACTCCAATAAAATGGTATCGCATTGGGAAAAAGGCGTGTCCTCTCCTCCTGTTGAGCAATTTCTCTTGCTGTGTGAGCTATACTCTGTACGGGATATTCTGGGGACATTCCGCGGCGTGGATACACAGTACCGTAATCTGTCAAAACTCAATCCTCTTGGAAAGAGCAGGGTTGAGGAATATATTGCGATGCTATCAGGCAATCCAATGTTCTCAGAATCCGGCAGTGGGTTTGTTTCGGAGCTTCCGCGAAAGTACATCAGGCTTTATGACGTACCGGTCGCTGCCGGCGCGGGTACATTTCTCGACAGCGACGCGTATGAGGATTTTGAGGTTGACGAGACTGTGCCGGACGATGCGGATTTCGCCGTAAAGGTCAGCGGTGACAGCATGGAGCCGCGCTTCATTGACGGCCAGGTCATTTTCATCAAAGAGCAGCAAACGCTGGAAGTCGGCGAGATCGGCATTTTCGAGCTTAACGGCGATTCATACGTTAAGAAGCTCGGGCACGGGGAGTTTGTCTCGCTGAACAGCCGCTTTGAGCCGATACGTATTCACGAGTTCGACTCGATTCATATTTTTGGCAAAGTAGTTGGGTAATTGAACAGTAAACAGTAACGGTGTATAATGGCTACAGAAATGAGGAATACCACATATGAGTGAACAACAGAGATTCGGCGGTGTTTGGACTGTAAAAAAACTCAAAGCCGTTGAAGATTATCTCAAATTCTATACAACAGCCCTGAAAGAGCGCTCGTTCAAGCTCTGCTATATCGACGCATTTTCTGGGTCTGGAAACGTAGAACTAAATGACGGTCAGGTTATTGACGGCTCTGCAATCAGGGCGTTGCGGTATCCCTTTGATTTTTACTATTTCCTTGAAATCAACGAAAAGCACAACAACACACTGTATGAAAAGGTCAAGGCATCTCATCCCGATAAGCTGGATAAGATAGAGATTGTCAGCGGGGATTGCAATGTCTTTCTTCAAGGGATAGACCAAATAAGAAGCTGGCATGATTCCGGATGGCGTGGCGTAATATTTCTTGATCCTTACGCCATGCAGTTATCTTGGACATGCTTAGAAAAGATAAGCGAGACAAAGGCGTTTGATGTGTGGTACTTTTTTCCGTTTTCGGCGGTCAACCGAAACCTTCCGATAAGCGGAGAAATCCAAATGGCAAATAAAGATTTACTGACAAAGATTTTCGGGACAACCGAATGGGAGCAGAACATATACAAGGAATCCCCTCAGCAATCGTTTTTTGATGATCTCAACTTAGAAAAGATTCCTGTATATGGTTTGAAACAATATATAATTAACAGGCTTAAAAGCACTTTTCCGACTGTAGCGCCGAACCCTGCGCTATTACTAAACAGTAATAACTCTCCGATTTTCCTTCTTTGCTTTGCCGCAAGCAACCCTGGAAACGCAGCGCGAGGTTTAGCGCTCAAAGGCGCAAACCATATATTAGAGCATATGTAGGGGGGATAACAATGGCACTCAATACTAAAATCGAATGGACAGATAGGACTTGGAATCCGGTTACCGGCTGCACAAAGCTATCCACTGGCTGTGCGAATTGTTATGCCGAAACTATGGCCCGCAGGCTACGGGCGATGGGCGTTGAGAAGTATTCAAACGGATTTGTTCCAACAATACACGAAGATGTGCTAAACGAGCCGGAGAAGTGGAAACAGCCGCATACTGTCTTTGTCTGCTCTATGGCGGATTTGTTTCACGATTCCGTACCGTTCGATTTTATTGACAAAGTTATGGTTACGATAAGGAAAACGGAGCGGCATCGCTATCAGATTTTAACGAAACGTGCTAACCGAATGGCGGAGTATTTTAGTAGATCCGGAGTTCCGGGTAATGTATGGCTCGGCGTCACTGTTGAGGCTTCGTCAGAAAAAGCACGAATTGATTCACTTCGGGGATTGAAAGCCCCTATACACTTCTTGTCATGTGAGCCATTGGTCGAAAGCCTGGGAGCAATCGACTTGACCGGCATTGATTGGGTTATTGTTGGCGGAGAGAGCGGCGTAAAGGCCCGCCCCATGAAGCCGGAGTGGGTTCGTTCGATACAGCAACAAGCATATGAGCAAGGTGTGGCTTTCTTCTTTAAGCAATGGGGAACTTGGGGTTCAGATGGCGTCAAGCGCAACAAGAAGGTAAACGGCAAGGTACTCGACGGTAGAATTGTGCAGATGATGCCGCAACTGGCAATGAGATAGCGCAAGGCAGAAAGTTTATATAATGTTAGCAATGCTTTACATTGCAATTACCACTATGAAAATGCTGATGCAACACATCGTTGCTTGACCAATATTCGACTGATAGGGTATGTTCGTCTTGAAGGAGGCGATGATATGCCAGCGATAAATGAAAACCTTAAACTTCTTCGGAAAGCGAAAGGTATGACCCAAGAAGAAGTAGCTGAACTAATATCTGTTACAAGACAAACTGTATCAAGCTATGAATCCGGACGAACCCAGCCCGATCTTGAAACCTTAAAGCGCCTTGCAGAAGCATATCAAGCCGACTTGAACGATGTGCTTTATGGTGGTAATCGGCTTCAGCGGCGACTGAGAAGGTTCAAAATCGCAGCAATAATTCTCATTACAATAGTCCTTCTCGGTATCTTGACGCGTTCGCTGCTTTTTTTGATAATCAATACCTACTACAAAGTTGCTGACCGTACTCCAGTTACCGCAGACAATAGGGCGTTTATTGATATGCGCTTTGCCCTGAGAAACATAGCTGATGCTGTTGCTCGAACAAGCACATCTATTTTTGGGATAGGTTGTATTGCGATGCTTTATCCTGCAATCACAGTTGCCGATACGATGAAGTCTTGGAAAGCGGTGGTAATATTTTCGCTGTCAATCATAACAATGTTCGCCTGCGCGATTCCATTTGCTGTTATCGACAAGGTGTATCCGACTATCGAGTATCTTTTACCTATTTGGAGCGCGTTGCCGCCATTATTGCTACTTTTTGCAGTTGCTCTATTAGCGGGGGTTCTCAAACGCCGCCATTCCCGACAAGGATGACTAACTCCCATGCCCTATAAGTTGAAGGCACAGTATCGTAATGGTCTTTCAGATTCTAAACACACTGTCCGGAAACCTTGCGCCCCGGACGGTGTGTTTGTGATGATAATGCCAAAAAAATATTTTCAAAAAAGTTGTAGGGATTTTCCTGTTTCAAACGTATTTACTATAGGCGAAGAGATAGAACCCGCTTTCAAACCGGTATAGCCAGTAATGGAGCCAGTCAATACTGGTTGCCAATAAGTGAGCGTTATATAATTTGAAATCTATTCGTCTGAAAAAGAAGGTGACTGTTTGCTTGCATTCTATATAGCCTCGCTCGATACAGAAGCGGAACGAATGAAATTGGCTGACATATACAATGAACACAAGCACGTAATGCTCAGGTACGCGATTTCGGTCACCAAGAGTAAAGAAATTGCAGAAGACGCGATACATAATGTTTTTCTTATAATCATAAAGCACAAGGTGAAGTATTTGTCGCTTGACAGCAGTGATTTACGGAGCAGGCTCATAGTAATGACCAAACATAGATGTATAGACATATTAAGGCAGGGAAAAGACTTCGCCGACGAACCCATCGAAGAAATGGGAGATGCGTTGATGTCGCCGGAAATACCAATAGAGGAACAAACTATTCGAAGCGGTGAGTATGAAGCTATACGAAAATGTGTGGCGTCGCTTGACGAGGCAAGCCGGATCGTCCTTGAGATGAAATATCTTCTCGGCATGACATACAAGGAAATCGGCGATGAACTCGGAATTACGCCAAAGCATGTAGATACCAGAATTATGCGGGCAAAGGAAAAAGTACGAAAACTAATAGTAGAAGGGGGCGAGTTGAGTGAGCGGTAGCATAGCATACGAAGGAGTTTTTGAGACGCTGTTCGGGCAGGCTGTTATTGATAATTTTTATGAAGAACTAGACTCGTTGCCGCCAAATGACGAACTTGCTAAACAGTATACATTTTCGCAGGAACATGAAATTCGGATGAACAAGCTCTTTTCGAGTGTGGAGCGTAAGGAAAAGCTCCAGGCTTCAGTCAGATGGACCAGAAGGATAGCAGCAGTGGTCGTTATAGCAGCAACGTTGTTGTTTGGCTCCCTGATGTTCGTCCCTCAAGTCCGTGCTGTTGTGTTCCAGACGCTGTCAGAATGGAACGAGAAGTTTGTCAGGTTCACGTCAAATGCGCCTGAAGCTGAAAAGACAAACCTTGAACCCGGATACATCCCGGAAGGTTTCGTCGTAATCGAACGCGAGGAGATTCCTGGGATATCAATTATTGTATATGAGAGTACCAATACAGGAGAAACGATCATGTTCCAGTCCTCCTTGGCTTCAGGTTCCACTTCTGTCAATAACGAGGGTATGGTTTATGCGGTGATTGAGGTTGATAGCATCCAATACAATTTGCTCATATCAGAAAATGGAGTGTCTGAAAACTATATTATCTGGGAAGCGGATGACCAGCGTTATGTCATCACATCGACGATTACGCAGGAGGAACTGATAGAAATGGCGTTGTCAGTCAAATAAACACTCTCATATTTAATTAAACGAGGAAATGTGAAATGACAAAACGCGCTTATGGTATAGGAACCTTATCGTTACCATTAGCATTGATAGGCGTTGCGTGGGGATTCACGCTTTATGGGGTTTGCATGGGAGACAGTATTCTTGGAGCCATTGGCCTACGCGCATGGAGTCACGGCAACTCAGGGATACACTTAACAGTTTTCTACTCACTGATATTCCTAATCCCTGCTTTTATGTTGGGTAAAAAGTATAGTGAAAACTTTGGTGCGAAAACCGGAAAGACCGTATCTGGAGCAATAGCGGTTTTTCTGATACTTTCAGCAATGTTTCTTGTGCGGTAGATTATGGGGTTTGACCGGAGGATACAAAAATGAAAAAAGTGTATACGTTTATCATAGCTGCGATTCTTGCCGTTTCATGTACTGCCTGCACTAATAACAGCAACACTTCTGCTGAGACGTTACCAATGAATGAAACGCCGATGGACGACGCGAGTTTAACGCCGAATACGGCTAATCCAAAAGAAAATGATCTTGAAATACCCGAGGAAGCGCTTTTACTTGTTGAAACCTACATAAACGCTTTGAGAATAGGTGTTCATGACGCTGTTAAATATGTCCATTTCAGCGATGACATTACCAAAGATTTCTATCTTGAATCAAACGATTATTTGCTTGATTATAGGATCGAAAGCTCCGAACTTATTAACAACGACTTAGTTGCGTTTACGATACACTCAAGAACAATGGTGACTGATGAGACAGGGCAAACTCGGGGCGAAGGCACTTACATGATGGTGTACAATTTCGTCGCACGGATTGACGGAGATTGGTATTATATAACTGGAGTTAGACATATCCCTGAAGATTTGAAGGACAATTTCGACGAAAGTAAATACAAGTATGATGATCCGAACATTGTTAACTACGAGGATGTTTTGCTGCCGAATCAAATATTGTCGCCTGTTTCAGTAGAACGGATCGGATTTGAGGGCGGCAACATTGGTGCGGGCGGGCTGGTCTGCGGCGGCGACGACGGTTTTATATATTTTCGCAGTGAAAACGATTGGCGGTTATACAGAGCAAAGCCGGACGGCTCAGAAAGAACGAAGGTCTGCGACTGCGTTGGCGAAAACATAAACATTTTGGACGGATGGGTTTATTTCATAAACCACTTTGATGATAATGCGGTTTACAGAGTCCGCACGGATGGTACAGCGGAAACAAAACTTGTTGAGGGGTATTGCGGCGATTTATACGTCGCTGATAGTGGAATGTACTTTGACATACGCAACGAATACAATGTTGCACAGGTCTACCATGCCGATTTAGACGGTGGCAAACTGACAAAGCTGATTGCAGACTGCTATGTCGCGTATTACTATAACGGAAAAATCTATACCAAGAGTGCGACGGCGTACAATTTAGGGGTGTATGACATAGCGGCGGATGAGCAGATTATTCTCGTACAGACGTATGTACACAATGTATCTGTTGACGAAAGCGGGGTTTACTATTGGGCTGTGGACAAAGGTGAGTTCCACTGTCTTGATCTTGATGGCGGCAACGATAGAATTATTCTGCGCGGCGGCGACTTTTTCAATTACACAAGTGGTAGTCTCTATTATATGGGTATTAGTGAAAATGCCAACGGCCCATGCCATGTCACCAACCGCTTGAATTTGGAAACGGGTGAAATAGTGACGCTATACGAGGAGTTGAATGAGTTTTTCGATTCGCACGGAAATCTCATAGGAGTTACATATAAGCAGTTGGAGAACGAAGGTTATGACCCGGATATTTTTGAGTACGTCAAAGGTGAAAGGGTAGGTGAATACGTACTCAAAAGCGGTGGCATTTTTTTTAACGAATACACGAACTATATATATGTTATCGGAGAACACATTTTTATGTGTGCAGGTTTGCGCGAAAGCCTTATCCAAAAAGGCAGCATGGACTGCTTAGTACGTCTGGACGGGGGTTTAATAATATGGAATTAGCCCTTGTACGCGACGGCAACGGAGAAATGTTCAGGATAAACCTCATATATGGATACGGCTTAGCGGGGATTGACGTGTGGATGTTTGAGTGAATTACATGAGGAGCAAAGCCTTCTCTCTTATGATACATAATGGTTACTTTATTGTGCATAATCATCGGAGCATTTCACGCTTGAACACGAGATTTATACAAGGTATATAGACCACTGACTCAGAAAGTGAAGCTGTTACTATGTTTGAGGAAAATAAGCAGAGGAATTTAGGCCTATCCGTTTTCATCCTAAAGCTAATAGCAGTGGTTACAATGCTGATCGATCATGTGGGCTGTTTTATTGGTGAATGGAGTTTAGCACCGTTTTCCATAATAAATCTAATGCGGGCTGTCGGCAGGATATCATTTCCCATTTTCGCTTTTATGATAGTAAACGGTTGGAATCATACCCATGACAGGGAAAAGTATTTTACCAACATGGTGCTTTTCGCGGTTATATCACATATTCCGTTCACATTGGCATTCTACCCTGTTAATAACATGAGATTAACGTCTGGTGAAGCCTCATTTGCTATAGCTCCACTCACTTTAACTTCGATTTTGTCTTATTCAGTATTTATAGTATTTGGCGTTGCAGTATTCTATTTTTTGGTTTTGAGAAAGAAAAAGGAATTATCTATCGTCTTTTTGGGAATTTCATTAGTGTTTGCTTTGCCTTATATAAAAGTTTTCAATGTTTGGATACTGAGCGATAACCTAAATGTGTTTTATACGCTTGCGAGTGGGATATACGCAATTTATTGCTGGGAGTTCGTTACTGCCAAGAAACACCGCATATATGAGTATGTTGTACTATTACCATTGGTTTTATTTTTCTATTTTTGCAGGCCTGTATTCGGAGTGTTTGGCACACTTCTTATTCTTGTATTACACATTTGTAAAGACAGGCGATTACAATGTTTAGCTATCGTTTTATATGGAATTGGGTTCTATGGCATACAATTCAATAATTGGAGCAATGCTGCGACTACGGCATTAGCCGCCGTTCTAGTTTTCTTTTATAACGAGCGGAAAGGAAAAGACTGTAAAGCGTTCTTTTACTCATTCTATCCCGCCCATCTTGTTATAATAGGCTTTATGAATATATACATGAGGTTGTTTGCTTAACAAGCGCATGAGAAGTTAAATCTTCTCTCTTATGATACTGTCTGGTTACTTGATTATACATAATTTCTTTGTATTATCTGGAAAGGGGTACAACATCAGATGAAGCGTGGACTTACCGTTGTTATGGCATTACTTGTGCTACTGTTATCCGGCTGCTCGAATACGACAGAACCGGAGACAAAGGACTTGAGGTTGAGCAGTAATTATGAAATAACAGCGGCGCTTGACCCATACAATAATATCCTTGAATACACTGCGCGCATCCAGATCAGTAATAACGGTCGGAACAGCACTGACGAGCTATACTTTCATCTCTATGGTAATCTTTATAAAACCGAGAGCGAGGGTATAGAGATTATTTCCGTAACCGATGAGAAAGAAAAAGCAGTACCGTTTACGCTAAAAGACGATAACCAGCTTATTCTGTTGACTTTAGGAGATCCTCTCAACAGCGGTGAAGAAGCTACCTTACTCTTTACTGGTAAAGTCATTATTCCCGTGATGGCAAACATATTCGGCGTTGCTCGTGATGGTGAAATACATCTGCCGTTTTTCTATCCACAGTTGGCTTTTTATGATAAAGATGGTTGGAACACCAAGCCTTTGGCACAGGTTGGCGACGGGCGCTATTTAGCGACGTCTGATTATATGCTGACAATTCAAGCTCCGTCCGAATATGAAATTGTATGCAACGGTATGGAATTATCGCGTGATTCACTAAGCGGACAAACAACTTATGTGTTTCAGGCAGATCAGCGCCGAGAATTGTTTATCGCCGCATCTACCGGGTATGTTCATTTAGAACGAATTGTTGGAAACACGAGAATCCTTGGATATTTCAACGAACAGCCCTATGACAGCCCTACTGTTATGGACGATATGAACAGCGTCATGGACGCAGCCGCGTTTTCGCTAGAGTATTACAATCGGGTTTTCATGGAGTATCCTTATGAAACGCTCATAATTGTAAGAAGCGCATGGGCAGTAAAAAGTGCGATAAATAGCATGGAATACTCAGGACTTTTTACGATTGCTGCAATGGGTGATGATAATGGGGAACATACAACGTATCATGAGATGGCGCACCAGTGGTTTTACTTTCTTGTTAGTAATAATGAAAACGCCGAACCCTGGCTGGATGAGGCATTTGCTGAGTTTGCTTCTATCCTGTGTTGGGAAGCGGCAGGGTACACAGAAATTGTTGCCGACTGGTGGGATTTTTATAGAACTGTGACATATGTATATGAGGAAGGAAAAGCGATAAACGTTTCCTACGATGAAGCCGATAATTATTCTAATCTTTTTTATTGCAGAGGCGCATATTTCTTAAAAGAGCTAATGGATGCGATTGGGAAGGACGAGTTTCTGTCAATCCTTTCCGAGTATTGCGAAACCTATGCCAATAAGATCGTAACAACAGAGGATTTTATCAGTCTTTTGCGAGAACGTACGCCGGTAGACGTCGATGATATTATAGATGAGTACATCGTCAGTAATAGCCCATCGTACGGCGAGAGCAATACCAAGCCACCAGCCCCAACGCCCGGATCGGCGCAATCAACTTACAATAATGGCACTGCCATTGTAAGAGACCCTGATAACGACACTGAACCCTCTGTAACTGAACTAGGATCGGAAGGCTTCGCGCTTGTTCTTGATGGAAATACCAGTGTCGATAACACTTTGAGATTAACCTCGGAGTATCAATACTTCTACATTAAGGTTGTAAATACAGGCAGCAGCACTATAAGCATGACCATTGGGAATGATTCTTCATCTCAGTCAGCGAATTTTTATCAGATTCCAACTGGAACATATTGCTTGTGGTCTACTGAGGAATGGCCTGCAACCAGCCAAGCTGTGTCTTTATCCAGCAGTAACGGAATGTCCGGAAAGGCGTATGCGTATTTGTGTAGCACATTAACCGAATCCGAAACACATAGTTGACACATCGCCGTTGTAAAGACTGACAACAGTAGCTAGAGTAGCTTTTCCGTAATATTACGTTACAGATTGTAGGAGTTTAAGCAAGTGAAAAGGGTAAACATAGTGTTGTGTATCGTCGGATCGGTAGGATTGCTTTTCTTCGTTTATGCTGCCGTTACTGCTGGTGATCCATTTGATACCGCAGCGAAGTCACCATTCTGAATTTTATTAGCAACCATGTATCTTGCAGGTTATTTGGGCGAGCAAATACGAAGAAAGCAATAGCACTTAAGGCTTTCTGGCTGCTTACGCTGTTACTACGTCATTATCGAGATTATCAAAATCGTACAATCTGTAGTTGCTACCATATAGGACATAACGAGGCTGCTGTAAACCAAAATCAGATAATCCGTGAACGTGCGTATTTATTTTGAGAAATTTTCTGCTTTTATGTCCTCATGCGCCGTTTTTTTGTGTCTATATAAGTGACGGCCGTTCTTCAGAAAACAGGAATAGGGGTGATTCGCAACAATGATTGACGCAATAATACTTGGCGCTATACGGCGTGGGAGCGAGAACGCACTCGGGCAAATCATAGATAAATACTCTGCTTATGTATGCGTCATTATCCGCAATACTGTCGGAGAAAGCCTAACCCGCGAGGATATTGAGGAAACCGCGTCTGACGTTTTCTTTGCATTATGGCAAAACGCCGGAAATGTAAAGAAGATCAAAGCATGGCTTGGCGCAACTGCTCGAAATAAAGCAAAGAATAAGTTGCGCGAAATCCGTACTGACTTACCTCTCGACGACGATATCCTACCGGACGATATTAAAGAAATTGAGGACGCCATCCTTGAAAACTATGAACGTCAAGCTGTAAAGGACGCAATCCTCTCAATGGAAACGCTCGATCGGGAGATTTTTCTGCGCCATTACTATGATTCCCAAACTGTAGCCACAATAGTAGCCGAAACCGGTATGACAGAAGCGGCGGTCAGGAAACGCCTAATGCGCGGTAAAAAGAAACTGAGAACGATACTCGATAGACAGGAGGTATTCGGCATATGAAAACTATGCAAAGCACCAGCGGCGCATACGCAAATGAGGAATGGTCCGCTGATCGAATAAAGGATCTAACGATGAGCAAAATACATATCTCGTCAACTCCCGCTGATGATTACGCTCCACGCTATTTTGCGAAAAGGTTTGTGTTAGTCGCAGTTTCGGTGTTGCTCTTGTTCGCGCTTGCCACAACCGCGCTCGCTGTCTCTGGTATTATCGACTTTGGTTCTATATTCGAATCTGTTTTCAGGAACAAAGAAGCCGCTCCGTATATCCAAACAAGCGATGACATAACCATGCAACCCCACAAGGCATTAAGTGAAGATGAAGTCACTGTCGAACCGATAGCTGCATTCCTCGAACCCGCCCGTAGCGGAATGTATTTAGAATTGCGTATTTCAGACCCGATAGGAGGAAGATTATCAGATTCACTTATCTTCCTAACCATAAGTGGATTAATGGAAATTCCTCTTAGTACCGGCGATGTCAGCGTGGGGTTAATTGACGCTCACTCCGCTGTCGCGAGTTTATTTATCACGCCCATTGATGCAGGTGATGCAACCATACAAATAGTTAAAATTGCTTCAGGTATCAACTATTATTATGAGGCTCAACCTACTCAGTTTAACATCGGAGAGCATCTAAGCATTGATGCTCCGGTGATTGTACCTGGTGCGGAATTCATCGAGGTCACCGGAATCACGCAAAGTGAAGGCCGGATCACTATCGCGTTTCGAGACTCAGATCCCTCTGCGTATGGTTGGGGTTCGGCATTCCTTGGAGTAGAAAAACCAGATGGCGGGGTTATCTGGGGTGATGGCGTGTCGGCTTCTGCTGATACTGAGATGCGCTATTCATACATTGATATTGGAGATTCAAATCCGGACGATTTGACGCTTGTATGGAACGGCAGCCGGGCAGACTATGTGATTACCGGTAACTGGGAATTTACAGTGTCCGGTGACAACGTACTTGAACCGCGGTTGATTGATGGAGAGTTTGAAGGCAATGACGTCAGGGTAATACTCGGCGCGACAAGCATTGAGTTTCTTATAGAAGCTGACTACCTAAACAATGCGTTCCCATATGATATCCATGAAGCCGATGCCGTCACGATTCTGCTAGAAGACGGAGCAATTATTCACCCGAGGCTCTCCTCCAGCATGAACGATTCTATGACTGCTTCTTTCGCCTACACGATGAACTTTACGAATCCCGATAGCGTGGTGAGTTTGACGTTTTACGGGGCAACGATAACTGAATAGCTTAATGGTGGCGTAAATGCTGGACTCTGCATTTACGCCACCAAATATCAACACATTTTTGTGACGTTGCTAGTTATGGTATTGCTAAGCATTGATTACTATCTCTGTGCTGATACAACCGGTTTGATAGCTGTAGATATCGCAGCTTATGTACGATCAGTTGAAGCGACCGACTTTTCTCCCAAGATGATAGAGACCGCGAAGAAGAAAAAAGCTCCCGGCAATATACAGTTCTCTGTTCAGGATGCAACTTCACTATCGTTTAGTGATGAAACATTCGACGCCGTAATCTTCTCAAACACGCTCCACATAATGTCTGAGCCGGTCAAGGCGCTGTCGCGTATTTCAAGAACGCTGAAACCAAACGGTTTGCTGATTGCTCCTTCCTATTCGCATGGGCATATCCGTAATTCAGCATGGAACCTGAACGCAAAATTCTTGAAATTCATTGGCTTTGAAACATATTCAAAATGGACGCCGGAAGAATATGTAGAATTCATCGCGCAAAACGGCTTCAATGTCGACAGTTGGCAAGTTCTTAGAGCAGCTTTTCCGCTTGTCTATCTTGAAACAAGGAAACCGTAACAACAAGGTTTGGATAGAAGCATTCCGCAGTAGTCACATGCTGCGGAACATATCAAGCGCGCCTGCTATCGCGTCAAGCCCTTCCTCGCTAATCGCATCTAATGTATCGTCGAATTTGATTTCATCAAGGGGATGCCGCTCAATCTGAGCGGCATCTGTGTTGCCGATGCAACCCACATCTACGGCATTAATGTTCATTTGGCTGAGAACTCTGCTTACCGCATCTTCGATGCTCTTTTCATCAACCAAAGCCGCTCGTCGTTTTTCAGCCGTTTTATCACGCCCCTCATAATACAGCACCGCATCAACTATATACTGCGCCTTGCAAAACCTCTCAAGGTTATTGATGATTTCAGCTACTTTTGAATGATTAGGGTTAGCCCTATTGAATTGGATGGTAAACTTCGCCTCCGCTTTTTTGGCAGCCATCACGATCACCCTTTCAGCTTAGAGGATTTGTACAGCATCTCGTATCCTTTCGCATTAGCGGCTATTCTATCAACGAAAATCGGAGATGCGACTTTTCCTGACGCTTCAATCTGCTTTCTGAGCAGAATCGCCCCGCCACCGACAAACACAGTTTTACCTGAACGCAAGTCAACAGACCGTTCGCGCAGCTTGCCAAACAAATCGGAGATGAACACTTTCGCCATTTCATTGACGATTTGCCTGACATTCGCGCCATATTCGCTTTGCCCGCCCTTGATAATGCTATCAATATCGGACTCTTCAAGTAAAATATCCAGTTCAGAGTTTACCTTTGCACAAATCTGATTGTACAGGATGATTACCCCATGCTCAAGCGAGTCGCAGACCGACATGTCAGCCTGCCCGTTCTTTATCAACAAAAAATCAGCAGTAAAGCCTCCTATGTCTATAACAACGGCTTTGCTCAACCCGGCAATACTTCCGTAAACCGGCATTGCAGCAGCGAATGCCTGCGGGTAGGTCGTTACTTCGTCGATATAGATTTTGAATGTCTTTTTGTGGAACTCGAACTCCTCAACGGAACCGCGCTTGAAATACTTCTCAAAGCGCTTATACTGCGCCCCGTAATGCGCCGGTGGCAAGCCTGTTAAAAGCTGAATCCTCATGAGTTCCGGAGTATACTTGCCGGTGCTTTCAATCTCAAACGCAATTGCGAACAGCGTCAGAATGTAAAAGCGATCGTCGGCAAACTTCTCGCGGAGATAAGGGATGCGCTTCTCCGACAGGGAATAATACTTGCCCTGGTATTTCAGGATGTCCTCGCCAAATGGCGGGCGCGTATCGCTTTCGTGCAATCCCGAAGTGAAAACCTTGCCTCCGGCGACTTTTATTTGCTTATTTCCATGATCTACTGCGATTAACATAATTCTCAAACTCCTCAATCATTATTATTCTGCGTACATTGTGCGTGTTTGCACGTACAGCGAATGGCTTATCCCCTTTATGTGCGTACAAGCACGTACATTGTACGCAGACTCATTCTAGTGCAATTACCGATTCCCGATGGTATACGACGAAAACAACCGCGCAGAAGCGGTATTCTAACAACACCTTGCCGTCCGGCGCGGTGGTTTCGTACCCTCTGTCACCGTAAACATTCGACGCTAACATCGCGCCTTTCCACGTCCGACGCGTAGCCAAATTCTGCCGTTACCGATTTGCAAGCAGGGGAAAGATGGCCATGCCATCTTCCCGCTTCTTAGGGGAATCCCCCTAAAACCCCTCGGACGCGCTTGCGCGTCCGTTAAGCGCCACCTTTCGGCGGCGCTGCTGCGGCTGATTTCATCAGCCTATCTGTCAGGCGTTACACTTCGGGCGTGCTCCCGTGTGATATCGCGTTCACGTTCCACGTTCCGCTCTTGTGCGTCCGCGTCGATTCCGAGAATACGCTGAGCGTTGCCTTTGGCGACAAGAAGTTGCTTCATGTTGTCTTTTGCTTCATGATAGCCGCTATATAGTTTCTTTTTATCGGCGAGAAGCGCCGCGTACTCCTGTTTAAGCGCAGCAATTGTAGGCAGTTTCTTTATTCCGATGCTGTCGAAGTGCTTTTTTGCTGCCCTGTGCAGCGTTATATCCGCGCGGTGTTCTTCGTAAAACTCGCGGTTCCATCCAGACGCTTTGTATTTTGAGTAGACTTCGCGGGTTTTACCGTATGTGCCTATGTGCTTTTGCAGTTCAGCTATCTCAGGCAGACGCTTTTCTGCTGCTTTGATCTTTGTCATACGGGCATCGAACTCCGCAGTCGCTTCGGCTGCCTTTTTTATTAGGTCGTCGTAGCAGTCTATACCATTGTCTTTCAGAAACAGTAGTGTTTTTGCCGCTTCCTTCAAGTTGAATATACGTGCCCAACGCTCGTAACCGGCACCTTTACCTTCATGGATTTTCGCCTGAATGTCGATTAGCAGGCTAACTTGCCTGTTAGCAGGTACAACGCGGCTATGACCACCTCCTGCTCCGGCAGACGACAAAGTTCTGACCATACCGAGGCGTTCCCTTATAGCTGTTTCGGTATAATCGCCCTTGAGCGTATCAAGACGAGTTGGCTTGGTTTGACCGGGCGCGAGGAAGGTAATGTGTTTCCGCTTGCTATTAACTGTATAGCCTGTAGCGCGCATTGCCGCGAGGAAATCCTCGAAAGCACGGCAGGATGGTAAAACCTCGTCAATTTTCTGACGCAGACTATCTTGGTATGTCCTTGGCCGTCCGACCCATTCGGCGTAGTTATTGCCTTTCGAAGGTTTCGGATTTTCGATTATTGACAGGCCGTTTTCTATGCAGAGTAAATCGCTTATGCGCCGTACCACTTTTCCCGAACGTCTAAAATCATTGAACTTTCCATCGCAAGTCAGATTTGTTGAGTTGAAAATGATATGATTATGGATATGAGCCTTGTCTACATGCGTAGTCACAACAAAGGCATGTTTGCCCTTAGTAAAAGACATTACCAGGTCGTATCCGATCCTGTTTGCGGTTTCCGCATCGATCTCGCCGGGCTTGAAACTCTGGCGTATATGATAGGCAAGCACATCATGTGTGCCTTGTTTTCGCCCCGTGTTAAGCTCATACTCGCGCTTGGCAAGAAAAAACTCATCGTCGGCGACCCGGCTATCACAGGCATATGCAGTGATAAGCCTCCCGTTGTCGCTTTTTATCGGATTTTTTATGTAGTCGATAATGCCAGAAATCACGGTAGAACCGGCGCGTTTCTTGCCCGCGTGGATCGACTTGATCCACGATGTCGCCACAGTGCATTGAACCTCCTCACTAATTACTCTGTCTTCCGGACAGCTTTCGCAGTATTTCTCTTACCTGCCCCCAAATCTCCTCATACCGTTCTCGCAGTTCCTCTACGTCGGCGGCATAGAAGTTCCCTGTGCCGTTTACCCGTCTGGCGATTTGATTTATATTATTCGTTGCGTTTGAGAGAAGGCGCACCATTTCCTTAACGCCGTCCAGTTCCATGCGTACTATCTGACCGTCCACCGCCATTTTCAGTAGATATGCCCGCAGGCTTTTTACGCCTGCCTGCGCCATGCGTTTTTCGATCAGTTCGCGTTCCTTATCGCTTGCCATGAAATGTATATTATTTTTCCTCGTTACGTTTGCCATTTTTATCCCCCTTCGGAAATCACAAGCAGCGAGGTTTTTATGCCCCGCTGCTTGTGAGTGCTATTTAATGTATACTCGCGGTCAGATGCCGAGTCCGGGCGGTTTTCTGCTTATTGCAGTCTCCGACCTTTCGGGATTGAACGAACGCAGCCCCTCTAATAATGACGGCTTCGCGCTCTTTGCGGATGCGGCTCTTGGTTCGTAAACATCAATCGCATCAGCGCCCCTTGTGTACGGAACTCCCATTTCGTCGAGGGCGCCTCCAATCTGGTTGATGAACTCCTCAGTCTCGCGGTCTTCCGTATCGTTCATCACATCGAAGCCGCCGTCGCCGTCAATGTTCAGGTCGGCGTTCAAGAGCGCAAGCCTCGCTTCTTTTTCCGCAAGCTCTGAGACAAGGGCGAAGGGCTTTTCAAGTTCCTGTTTCGCCGCTTCCTGCTGCTGATACAGCGACTCAAGCTGCGTCTTGGCTCCGGATAGCTTTTTCGGCAGATCCGCCAGTGTATTATTGATGCGTATAATGTTACCGAACGCGTCCTCGCCGAGTACCACCTGATACGTCATGCTGCCCCTCAGATTAGCGCTGAAGGTTTTCGTGAACGTATCGAAATGAAGGCTCATGTCAAAGCCCATATAATTACCGATAGGCGCATCATTAGCGCCCTTAACAGTGCTGAATGCTTCAAGCAGAGCCTTAGCCGCAGGCTCTTTTTCCTTGTATTCCATGCCGCTGATAGTCATACCAGCGAATTTCGCTGTTGCTGTAGCCGCTGCGCCGCTCAACGAGGTCTGGATCGTTGTCAGTTTTTCGTTCAGCGCGTTATACATCACCAGGTCTTTTTCGATACCGGCGATTCGTTCCTTTGCAGCCGTGATTTGCTGCGGGTAACGTTTTAGGAGATCGTCCTCAAGCCGGAAATGCTGGCTCAGATATTCGGATTTCAGCATACGCAGTTTCGCCACTTCCACGTCGAGATTCATCTTTTCTGCTATAAGGGGATTACCAGCGCATAGAGCCTTTATCTCTGCATAACTTAACGCCGTTTCGTCAACGTCGTCGCAGCTACGCGCCGGCGATTTCGAAGTCATGATCTGAGCAATGAACTTTTGCTTCGATTCGACAGTCTGCCAGAGGTAGCTGTCAAATGTGCCGGACGTCGCGTATCTGAATATCTGAACTTCCGCGTTTTTGTTGCCTTGCCTGACAATCCTACCGGCGCGCTGCTCAAGGTCAGCAGGACGCCACGGGCAGTCGGCATCGTGAATCGCGATGAGCCTGTCCTGCACATTCGTACCGCTACCCATCTTGAAGGTGCTGCCGAACAATACGCGAACCTTGCCCTGGCGTACTTTTGCGAACAGTTCCTTCTTGCGGGTCTCGGTGTCGGCGTCGTGGATGAATGCGATCTCGTCCTCCGGGATTCCGCGCTCAATCAGCTTGGCTTTGATATCGTCGTAAACGTTGAAGCGGCCATCTTTGTTGGGAGTGGAGAAGTCGCAGAACACAAGCTGCGTCAGCCTACCGTCTTTGGTTTCGTCCCAAATGCGGTATACGTTGTCCGTGCAGGCGTTGACCTTGCTGCCCTCAAAATCAGGGAGCATGGGGTTCATCAACCGTTGGTCAAGCCCGATCTTTCGTCCGTCCGTCGTGATTTTCAGCATATTATCGACGCGGGCGTCAACACTTTGCGAGTGGACCTTAGCCGCCCTCACGGACAGCTCCTGGACCATCTCCTGTTGTAGTTCGGACGGCTCGACTATGATGTTCTCAAACTTCGCTTCCGGCACCGGCAGATTGAGCATATCGGCAGTCTGGATGTCAGCGACTTCCTTGAACATGCACATTAGCTCCGGCAGATTATGGAATTTTGCAAAACGTGTCCTTGCGCGGTAGCCTGTACCCTCCGGGGCAAGTTCTATGGAGGTCTGCGTCTCTCCGAACGTGGACGCCCACGCATCGAAGTGGACGAGCCGTTTCGCTATCAGCGAATCGTACTGGAGGTATCTCTGCATGGTATACATTTCCGTCATGCTATTGCTGATCGGCGTACCGGTAGCGAAGATGACGCCCCTGTTCCCGGTTAACTCGTCCATGTAGCGGCACTTCATAAAAAGGTCGCTGGACTTCTGCGCTTCAGATGTCGAAAGCCCCGCTACGTTCCGCATTTTAGTGTAAAGGAACAGATTTTTGAAACCATGCGCCTCGTCTACGAACAGGCGGTCAACGCCGAGTTGCTCATAGGTCACAACGTCGTCGCGCTTCTTGGCGTCGAGCAGTTTTGAAAGCCGTGCTTCGAGCGATTTCTTTGTCTTTTCAAGCTGCTTTATCGACCAGCGTTCACCGTTGGAATCCTTTAGCTCGCGGATACCTTCCTCGATCTCCCATATCTGCTCGTTGAGGAGCCGTTCCTGGCGCTCCTTTGACATAGGAATTTTTTCAAGCTGGCTATGCCCGATTATCACCGCGTCATAATCACCGGTAGCGATTTTGGCGCAGAACTTCTTACGGTTGCGCATCTCGAAGTCCTTTTTAGTGGCGACGAGGATATTCGCGCTCGGGTAGAGCCGCAGAAACTCACCGGCCCATTGCTCCGTCAGGTGGTTCGGAACGGCGAACAGTGATTTGTGGCACAGGCCGAGACGTTTGCCCTCCATCGCTGCGCCGACCATTTCAAAGGTCTTACCGGCACCGACTTCATGCGCCAACAGCGTGTTTCCCCCGTAGAGGATATGGGCGATGGCGTTGAGCTGATGCGGGCGCAGGGTTATCTCCGGCGATATACCGGAAAACGTGATATGGCTCCCGTCGAACTCCCGGGGGCGTACCGAGTTGAAGCGTTCATTATACAACGTAACAAGCTCCTGCCGCCGTTCCGGGTCCTGCCATATCCAATCCTTGAAAGCCTGCTTTATCAGTTCCTGTTTCTGCTGCGCGAGGGTTGTAGCTTTCTTGTTGAGAACACGTTTTTCCTTGCCGTCCGCGTCAGTCTTGTAATCATATACTCGCACGTCGCGGAGATTGAGAGTGTCGTCGATGATCTGATAGGCGTTCATTCTATCCGTTCCGTAGGTAACATTCGCAAGCACGTCGTTATATGCCGACCGGCCCTTGCCCGAAACCTGCCATTCGCCGGTGTACTGATGGTATTTCACCTGATAAACGTTCTGCATACGCCAGCTTGTTTTAAGCAGGCTGTGCATGAATTGCTGAACGTAGTCCGGATCTATCCATGTCGAGCCTAGCCGGACAGCGATCTCAGAAGCGTCGAGTTCTTTAGGCATAGCTGCTTCCAACGCCCGCACGTTATCTGCAAATGCTTCATAGTGTTTGTAGTCCTCTGGGAGGACAGCTATCGCATCCGTGTATTTCTTTAATCTCTCCCGCACGTTTCCGGACAGGAAATCATCTGCTGTCCTGTATGTGTATGAGTCAATGTTTCCGTTAAAATGCAAGTCGAGGAATATGACGCCGCGTAAATCACTGAACAGTTCGCCCTCATTTTTACCTGTAAGCTGCGACATGAACTCCATATCGACACAGGCCCTCTCACCGAGTGAGACAGCGAGCGCTTCGCTTGCAGTATCGACGTGGGAGATGGCAACCTTCTGTTTTATTGTCCTTCTGGTGAACATATCGGCTTTGCGCTCAAGCTCGCCGTCCTCGTCGAGTATTTCCAATGACGAAAGCAGATAGTAAGCGCTGTCGGCATTGAATGCCCTGTTGTTTGCCTGTGAGTTTATAAGGCCGTAATCGGCGGTGAAACTGTCGTAGAGTTCGCTCAGTTCAGCCTGCTTCGCTGAAATCGCTTCGTCTCCGATATACTCGTCAAGTTGTAGGTTTATGAGGCCCTGCACACAGTCGCGCAGGGCTATCATGCCCTTGATCCGTTCAATCGTCGTTGCGGGGAGGTCCACAGGGTACATCAGCGAGTTTTCGCGGAAGTATACGCTCCCGCCGCTGACTATCCTTACGAAAAGCTCCCCGTTCACGTCGCCCGGCTCGGCAGCCGGGGCGATGAGGGCATAGCTGAAGTTCCTGACATTCGGGTCGGCGGGTATCGCGTGGTTGTCAACACCTTCGAGGTCGTCCAGTTCCTCAACTGTATACTGCCCCTGAATGTTGAGAAGCGCGGCATTTAGCTGTTCCGCCAAATCCGCGCCCTCTATCGGGTTACACGTAGTGTCCTTCTTGTCGCCGTACATTCGGTCGTCAAACGACATTTTTCCGAGAAGCATTTCCGGGTTATCGGCAAAGTACCGGTTTACAGGAACGCCGTCACCGGTGTAGCCTAAGTGTATCCAATCAGGCTCTACGTCTATAGGCCGGTCGCGTTTTTGCAGGAATATAATGTCCGAGGTCACTTCCGTCCCCGCGTTTTTGAGGAAAGCGTTGTTCGGCAGCCGGACAGCGCCGAGAAGTTCAGCCCTTTGCGCGATGTACTTCCGCACTTCGGGGTTTTGCTTGTCCAGCGTCCCTTTCGATGTGACGAAAGCGATGATACCGCCGGGGCGCACTTGATCAAGCGTCTTTGCGAAAAAGTAGTCGTGGATCTGTAAGTGCTGTTTGTCGTAACGCCTGTCAGCCACGGTATAACCGCCGAACGGCACGTTGCCGATAGCGAGATCGAAGAAAGCGTCGGGCATATCTGTTTTCTCAAAGCCCGTCTCCCTGACGTCCGCTTTTGGGTATAGCAGCTTGGCGATCCGCGCCGTTATGCTGTCCAGCTCCACGCCATATAGTTTCGAGCCGTTCATGCTGTTTGGCAATAAACCGAAGAAATTGCCAATGCCGCATGACGGTTCGAGGATGTTGCCCGACTTGAAACCAAGGCGTTCCACCGTTTCATATATGGAGCGAATCACAGTCGGGGAAGTGTAGTGCGCGTTGAGTGTGCTTGCCCGGGCTGATTCGTACTCGTCCGGCGTCAGAACCGCGGTGAGTTTTTCATGCTCGTTTGCCCAAAGCATATTATCATGGTCGAACGCCTGAGGAAGCCCTCCCCATCCGATGTAGCGGGAGAGTACATACTGCTCGTCAAGTGTCGCTGCCCTCTGCTCACGTTCAATGCTTTTCAGCGCGTTGATTGCGTTAAGGTTGTTGAGGAATTTCGTTTTAGCCCCGCCCTCGCCGAGATGGTCGTCGGTAATTCGGAAGTTTTCGCCTACTGATATTATAGACTTTTCCGTAACTGGGGCTGCTTGCGTTTTTACTTCTTCAAGCTCCCAATCCGATTCTTCAGTAAAATATTCGTTTTCGATGAAAGCCGCCGCATCGCCGGCATCGTCAAGCCCGCCGAGCGCGAAAAACTTGTACAGGCCATCCTCAATCAAGTCATAGGTGACTTCAAATCCACGCTCAAACAGTTTACTGCGCACCTGTTCCTCGAACGATGGAAATATGGGTAGTGAGGATTGCTCCTGCCATTGCTTTTCATACTCAGGCATGATCGGGCGGATCTGTGACTGTATCGGTTCGGGCAGAAGCCCCCAATCGCGCGGCATTTTCCTAAACTCGATGTTCCACTGTGCCATTTCCTCAGCAGAGAGATAACACGCTTCCGCACAGATGACGTATCTGTCCGCGCTGCTTTTTACGAGAGCCAGCGTATCGTGATCCAGCACAGCACCGGCGTCAATTTCGTCCGGGCAGTGGATCAGATAATAGGAGGTCGTGGAGTTGTCATCAGACGATACTATGCTGTACAACCTCTGTGCGAAAGGCTGCGGTGAATACCTTTCAACCGGCTCGTCGTTTTCGCCGAAAACGGCTTCTACTTCCGCAATCACGGCAGGGTCGGTGATCTCCGTAAACTGCGGCTCGCTCTGCGGTTCTGTAACTTGGCTGGCACGGAACGATTCGAGGGCTTCAAGATAGCCCTCGCGCACCTGTTCATCGGTCAGTTTGCCATCCCGGTAATCGTTCATCAGTCGCCAGATGTCCTGAGGGATATCCGTATCGCCCAATATGTCGCCCCAAGGGGTGATCCCGGTCGTGGTGGTTACATAAGTCAGATTCCCGCTTCGCCCGACATTGTACCGGACGCCATCCTTGTTATATCCTATGACGTCGCGGTCGTTGTACAGGTCGAGGTCAAAATCGTATTTAGCCGTTTCCCAATCTAAGAAAAACACGGGGTCCGGTCTTTCAGGCGATACAGAAACGGGTGTTGCAGGGGCGTCCGGGTTTTCGATGCCTTCATGCTCCAAATCAGATACCGGTTCTTCTTCCGACAAAAACTCATCTTCGATGAAGTCGGCGATATCTTCAATGCTGCCCCGCCGCCCGTGCGCATTAAACTCCATTACGCCGGATTCGATCAGTTCCTCTGACGCGACGAATCCGCGTGACTCTAGTTCCTGACGTACCAAATCTGACTGTTGCTCATCAGATATAAGCAAATGGCTGTTTGCCGGATCGTCCCGGAGCAGGTTTTCAAATTCTGCCTTTTCCATCAGCTTCGAGATAAACGGCGTTTCCGGCGAATAGTAGCCTACTTCATGAAATCCGATCCACCTTATGGTATACAGCTTGCCGCCGTCCATGTAAAACGTGTCGCCAAGTTTGTAGTGCGGCAAGTCCTGATCTGTCGTTTGTGGCGCAGGGTCGTCATTGGACGCTTCAACAGTAATAGGCTGTTCTGTGATTACCGTTTCCAGCGTCGGCCTGTTCGCCCATGACTGGCGGAGGACATAATTGAACAGGTCGTCATTGAAATCCTCATCAGTAAAGTACCGGCGAAAGACTTCCGGTTCGTCCTGCTGATGGTCGCGTATCGACTGCTCCAGCGCCCATGTACAGGGATTGCGGAGCGAAGCGCGGCTTGACGCTGACATTAGCGCGTCAGAATAATCACTGTCAGCCATGACGCGCGCCAATGCGGTTTCCGCTGCGGTATTGAAATCAAGCTCAACCCGGTTCCCCGGCGATTGTTGTTGCTCCGGTACTTGCTGTTGCTCCGGCGCTTGCTGTTCCTCCAGTCCTTCCGGTATCTCAGGCGTTTCATCTTCAACAACAGGCTGTTCAGATTTCTCTGTTACAGCGAGCTTCCCGGCGACGACAAGTTCAGCGATGCGTTTATGCACGGCAGGCCATGCAAGGGCCAGTGTTTCAGCAGGCGGGCGCTCCGACATCGGGGTTACAGCAGCAGCGCCGCGCACAATCGCGACTCCGGCACTTTCGCCGAGGATTCCAAGATAGCCCTCCGAACCTTCGAGCGGCTTTATGGTTTCCTCGATCCTTCCGTAAATATCCCGAACAAGTTGTACGGCTTCCCTCGATCTGGGGTTAACTGCAAACCGTTCAACGATACGCGCCTTATCATCGTCAGATATTGTAAGCAGCAACGCGTCGATTTCGTCTTGCGTGATCGGCGAAGAAATAACCGGAGCGTTTGCCCCGGCTTCCTGATTTTCTTTATATTCGATTATCGCTTGCTGCTCCTCAATACCGGGTAAAATAGGCGGCGGCTCAAAGTCGAACAGTGAGAGCTGCTCAGTGTGCCCGGCAGTTGGCTGAGGAATGGCAGGAAGCGGCCGCTGAACACGAGCTTCAACTATGTCCGGGTCCGGCAGATCCTCCAAACCGGGAAACAGGGTATACGTTCCGTCTCGGAACGCGGAGAAATGCTCGAACGCTTGTTTTCGCGCATCAAAGTACCTGTCGTCCTCCGGTGTGTTATCAAACAGATACTTCATATCGCTGAACAGAGCGTCTATGTGGTCGGAGTTGTCAAGCAAACTGTTGATCGCAGCCCATTCGTCCTCTTTTGGGTAATTGAAGTCCAGCTCTTTTGCGAACGGGCGCACATACTCGTCAGGCATGTTGTAGTAGAAGTGGTTTAACTCTCTTGCCAGCGTTAATCGTTCATAGTTGAAGATACGCCCCAGATCATCGCGTGATATATAACGACCGCTGTTGATCAGGCTGTCGAACTTCCGCGCGGCTTGATTCCAGTTAAGGTTAACATTATCACAGTCAGGGCGTTTTAGCGTGATGCCTTTGCCCGGTTCCGCTTCTTCCCAGCCGCCGCCTACCCAACTCCCGCCGCCGTGGCCGTAATGATGCTTCAAAAAATCCTGCTGCTCTTTTGGCGTGTGGTCATTGAGAAAAAATGACAGTATCCGCAGTTTGCGTTCGCTGTAGCTGCCGTTGCCTATCAGAAAACGGTCAACCTCATCGTCGGTGATAAAACGCATGTAATTGAGTTGCTGATAGTCGGCAGCGGGAAACCCGTTTGCCGGCAATCCGGCGTTTCTTACATCCTGTAGTATTCTGTAGGGGTCATGAATAAAGCGCGCCGGAGCTTTAGGGTCTGTTTCCAGCGCGGCGACGTCTCCCTCCAGATGCTCCAGAATAATACT
>Ga0082212_10001958_pt1 | contig 30316 bp, 36 predicted proteins | sample TergutNt197P3_FD_71548 | JGI IMG/M metagenome (GOLD analysis project Ga0082212, IMG submission 71548) | Neocapritermes taracua P3 segment gut microbial communities from Petit-Saut dam, French Guiana - Nt197 P3 | ecosystem: Host-associated > Arthropoda: Insects > Digestive system > Gut ...
TGCTGTGGAGGTATCTGACAGGCGGCGCCGGGGGCGGCGCAGCCGCCGCCAACATGCTGCCGTTTGCGGCCTGCTACTTCGCGCTGACCGCCGCTTTCGGCGTCGCGTGCTCCGCCCTCGCTACGAGGCGCAGCCCGCTCGAGCTCCTGCAGGTCAGGGAGTAGGGGCGGCGCTAGAGGCGAAACAACACAAAAGGCTGTGCGATTTGGTATACAAAACCAAATCGCACAGCCGAAAAACCGTGTCGCGATGTTAAGCGAAATCGGGATTGCTGAGGAACAAGACTGCCGACGCCGGCACAAGGGCGGTTGATTACGCCTGCCAACGCTCACACGAGCTCGATCAGCGCCATCTCCGCAGCGTCGCCCCGGCGCGGTCCGAGCCTCGTTATGCGCGTATAGCCGCCGTTGCGCTCGTCATACTTGGAAGCAGTCTCGGCGAACACTTTAGTCACGACGTCCTCGCGCGTGATGAACGCGAGAGCCTGACGCCTCGAAGCCAGAGTGTTTTTCTTGCCGAGCGTGATCATCTTCTCGGCAAGCGGCGCGATCTCCTTCGCGCGCGTAATCGTAGTCTCCAGTTTTTCATAATCGAGAAAGTCGGTGACCTGCTGGCGGAGCATCGCTCTGCGCTGCGCCGTGGTCTTGCCGAGCTTGCGTGTCCCGGGCATAACGTAAAACCCCTTTCCTTGTTTGCGCCGCTATCCGCGGCAATGGAATAACAGCCGAGCCGACCTTGTTGCGGCAGGCAGCTAGCCGTCGCTGTTCTCGCGCAGCAGGGAAAGACCCATCATGGCGAGCTTGTGGACGACCTCCTCGAGCGACTTGCGCCCCAAATTGCGGACTTTAATCATTTCGTCTTCCGTCTTGGAAATCAAATCCTCGACGGTATTAATATTCGCGCGCTTCAAGCAGTTGAAACTGCGGACCGAAAGATCCAGCTCCTCGATCGTCATCTCGAGCACTTTATCCCTCTGCGCTTCGGGCTTGTCGACGACAATCGCGCTGTTGCTGACAGTATCGGACAAGTCGGTGAAAAGCGTGAAATGCTCGCAAAGGATCTTAGCTCCCAGCGACACAGCGTCCCTGGCGGTGATGGTTTTGTCCGTCCACACCTCAATCGTCAGCTTGTCAAAGTCCGTCACGTTCCCGACGCGTGTATTCTCAACGGTGTAATTGACCTTGTGAACAGGCGTGTAGATTGAATCAATAGGAATCATGCCGATGACAGGCTGCTGCAGCTTGTTTCTTTCCGCCGACATATAGCCGCGGCCCCGGTCAATGGTGAGCTCCATGCTCAAAGACGCGTCCGCGCTGAGCGTCGCGATGTGCAGCTCCGGATTGAGTATCTCAACCTCGGCGTCAGGCTTGATGCTCCCGGCAGTAACCTCGCACTCGCCGGACGCTTCGATATATACTGTTTTCGCCCTCTCGGAGTGAAGGCGCGCCACAATGCCTTTTATATTCAAGATGATTTCTGTAACGTCCTCTTTGATACCCGGGATCGTTGAGAACTCATGCTGGATTCCGTTTATTTTAACTGTTGTAACCGCAGTCCCCGGAAGGGAGGACAGCAGTATCCTGCGCAGAGAATTGCCAAGTGTCGTGCCGTAACCGCGTTCCAGCGGCTCGACGACGTATTTCCCGTAGGACTCGTCTTCCGGCTTCTCAATACAATCAATGCGAGGCCGTTCGATTTCTACCATAAAACACCCTCCATTTTCGTCGTTGCAAACTCAACTTTGCTATCTACTTGGAGTAGAGCTCGACTATCAACTGTTCCTCGACAGGCAGGTCGATATCCTCCCTTGTCGGCGTCGACGTCACCTTCGCCGTCAGCGAAGTCGCGTCGTAATCCAGCCATCTGGGCGGGTTGCGGAACGCGTTTGCTTCAATCGCGGATTTGAACTTATCGAGGCTCCGGCTTTTCTCCTTGAGCGAGATGATCATGCCGGGTTTGACAAGGAACGACGGGATGTTGACCTTCCTGCCGTTCACGAGGAAATGCCCATGCAGTACAAGCTGCCTGGCCTCGGCGCGGCTCATGGCGAAACCAAGCCTGTAGACCGTGTTGTCCAGGCGCGTTTCGAGGATGGCTAGCAGGTTCTCGCCTGTCTTGCCCTTCCGCTTGCTCGCCACATCGAAGTAGCTGCGGAACTGGCTCTCCAGCACTCCGTAGTATCTCTTAGCCTTTTGCTTCTCGCGAAGCTGGGAGCCGTATTCAGACGCCTTGGTGCGGCCCTGGCCATGTTGTCCCGGGGGGTAAGGCCTGCGGCCGGCGGCGCATTTTTCTGTATAGCACCTATCGCCCTTCAGGAAAAGCTTCTGGCCTTCTCTGCGGCAAAGGCGGCAAACTGCGTCGGTATATCTTGCCATGTGGGATTCACCTCCTGCTTACAATCGTAAGCTATACTCTGCGCCTCTTTGGCGGGCGGCATCCGTTGTGGGGGATCGGCGTGACGTCTTTTATCATCGTAACGTCCAAGCCTGCGGACTGAAGCGCCCTAATCGCCGCCTCGCGGCCGGAGCCCGGGCCCTTGACAAAGACCTCCACAGTTTTCAATCCGTGTTCCATTGCAGCTTTTGCAGCCGCCTCAGCAGCCGTCTGCGCCGCAAAAGGCGTTGATTTCCTGCTGCCGCGAAAACCCATCCCGCCGGCGGACGCCCACGAGATAGCGTTGCCGCTGACGTCGGTGATGGTCACCATCGTATTATTGAAAGACGAACTGATGTGGACTGCGCCTCGCTCTATATTCTTTCGTTCGCGGCGCCTGGTTCTTGTCTTCTTACCCTTAGTTGTTGCCATTGCTAGCGATCACTCCCTTATTTCTTCTTGTTGGCTATGGTGCGCTTGGGCCCTTTTCGGGTCCGGGCGTTTGTCTTGCTCCTCTGGCCGCGCACAGGCAGGCCGCGCCTGTGGCGTATGCCCCTGTAGCTGCCGATTTCGGTCAGGCGCTTAATATCGAGCGCCACCGTGCGGCGCAGGTCGCCCTCGACGACATAGCTCCTGTCGATGCACTCGCGGAGCGCCGACTCCTGCGACTCGGTAATATCCTTAACTCTGGTATCGGGGTCGATGCCTGTCTCTTTCAGGATCTTTTTCGCGCTGGTGTGGCCGATGCCAAAAATGTAGGTAAGTCCGATTTCGATCCGTTTCTCCTTGGGCAAATCAACGCCGGCAATACGTGCCATATTATTGAACCAGTCCTTTCTATCCTTGTCTTTGCTTGTGTTTCGGGTTGACGCAAATAATCATTACTCTGCCCTTGCGCTTGATGATCTTGCACTTTTCGCACATGGGCTTGACAGACGGCCTGACTTTCATTACTTGGAATTCATCCCTTTCTATTTTCTTCCGGCGCCCTACTTGCTGCGCCAGGTTATCCTCCCGCGGGTCAAGTCGTATGGAGACATTTGCACGGTGACTCTGTCGCCGGGGAGTATCCGAATGAAGTTCATGCGGAGTTTTCCGGAGATATGCGCCAAAATCGTATGCCCTTTGCCAATATCCACATGGAACATAGTGTTGGGCAGCGACTCGACAACGACGCCCTCCAGTTCTATCATGTCGTCCTTTGCCAACCTTACATACCCCCTTCTGACTGCCGCGCCAGCGTATACTCCGCGAGCGCCCGCCTGACTTCGCTGTTTGAAACCTTATCGCCGCTCCGGAGCCTTTCGGCGATCCAATCGACTGCTTTATCCTCCAATACAACATGCTTATTCTTCTTGCGTTTTGGCTTTTCGACCCTGCGCCCCTTGCCGTCGGCAAGCAGCGAGTATTCTTCTTCCGACCCGATGACCAGGAAGCGCGCGCCGGCGTCGCGGCCGTTGAGCGGTATTACGATGTCTGCTATATCGACTCTCATGGCTCACATTGCCTCGCAGACGGTCAGGATCTCGGGCTCCCCATCGGTTATGAGGATAGTATTCTCGTAGTGGGCCGATTTCAGCCCGTCTGCTGTGACGACAGTCCATTTATCGTCCAGTATAACTATCTCGGCGCAGCCCTCGTTGACCATTGGCTCGACAGCCAGCGTCATGCCCGGCGTCAGCCTCGGATCCGGCCTTTTCCTTGGCAGCTCCACGAAGTTTGGCACCTCCGGAGACTCGTGCATCTTTGAACCCACGCCGTGCCCGACGTATTCCCTGACGAGGGAGTAGCCGTTCTCCTCGGCGTACTGCTGGATTGCCCTGGAGATATCGGAGACCCTATAACCGGGGCGCGCATACTTCAAAGCTTCGAAGAAGCACTGCCGCGTGACATCAATGAGCCTTTGCGCTTCCGGGCTCGCGCTGCCGGCGACGAATGTGGCTGCGCAGTCCCCGATGAAGCCGTCTTTCGCGACGCCGACGTCGATGCTGACGACGTCGCCGTCGAGGAGCTTACGGGGCGACGGAATCCCGTGGATCACCTGCTCGTTGACGGATATGCAGACGCTTGCAGGGAACCCGTTGTACCCGAGGAATACAGGCTTGGCGCCGCGCGAGCGTATAAACTCGTCAACCCTCTTGTTGATGCTCTGCGTCGTCGCGCCTGTGTGCACCATGCTCCCCGCGACTTCCCTCGCGGCCGCCGCTATGCTGCCGGCTCGCCGCATGAGCTCTATCTCACGGGCGTTCTTGCGCTTGATCATATGCTCTTGCCCCCGCTGCGGCCCTTGCCCTGGCTGCGGCTGCGCCGGGAACTTCCCAAAGCCGCCACTATTCAAGGAACCCCTTGTAATGCCTCATGAGCAATTGCGATTCGAGCTGCGTGATCGTTTCCAGGGCGACGCTGACGACGATGATGATCGACGTGCCGCCCAGCGAGATACCGGAGTTTGCCGCAGTCTCGGAGAAGTGGCTGATCAGGATTGGCGTGATAGCGATGATTGCCAGGTACATAGCTCCGAAAAGCGTGATCTTTGTCAGCACTTTCTGTATGAACTCCGACGTCGGCTTGCCCGCCCGGAAACCGGGTATGAAGCCTCCGTTTTTCCTGAGATTGTTTGCTATTTCTATTGGATTGAACTGAACCGTCGAATAGAAATATGAGAAGAAAAGTATAAGCAGGAAGTAGAGGAACGCGTATGGCAGCGTCGTCGTGTTGAAGATGTGGTCCATGGCCCAGCTATCTGACCACCTCGGTACGAATACGACAATTGTCGCGGGCACCGAAGCGATGGACTGGGCGAATATAATGGGCAAGACGCCGGACATATTCACTTTCATCGGAAGATGCGTGGATTGCCCTCCGTACATCTTCCTGCCGACAACCCGTTTCGAGTACTGGACCGGTATCCTCCGCTCCGAGTTCGTCACGATGACGATCAGAACAATTATAGCCAGGGCGCCGATTAGTATCAGCACATAAATCCACCAGTTGCCCGGGTCGCTTATGAAGTCCCTGATCATAGAGCCGACCTGCGTCGGGAAGCGCGCTACGATGCTGACGAACAGGATGATCGAAATACCGTTGCCTATGCCGAACTCCGTTATCTGCTCGCCCATCCACATCAGCAGGGCGCTGCCGGCGACGAATGTCGCGACGATTATCAACGGCGGCCAGAAGCCTGTCGCCGTCGGGTCGAGCATGCCGTTGTTGGCGATCAGGACGTAATACCCGTAACCCTGGAGGATCGCGATAGCTACTGTCGAGTAGCGCGTGATCTTTTCAATCTTCTTCTTGCCGTCCTCGCCGCCTTCTTTCTGGAGGCGCTCGAGGGCGGGTATCGCGATAGTAAGCAGTTGTATGATGATCGATGCGTTAATGTACGGCTGGATTGAAAGCGCGAATAACGATGCGCGCTCCAGAGCGCTGCCCGACATAGTGTTGAACCATGCCAGGATCGTGTTGGAAAGCGACTTGAAGTACTCGCTCATCATCGCGGTATCGACGTAAGGTACGGTAACAGCGTTGCCCAGCCTGTATAGGAGCACCATGAACATCGTGAACAGCAGTTTTTTCCGTATCTCGTCAACTCTCCACGCGTTACGCAATGTCGACAGCAACTTATACCACCTCGGCCTTTCCGCCGGCTGCTTCGATCTTGCGCTTAGCCGACTCGGAGAAGGCATTCGCCTTGACTGTGACTTTCTTCGTCAACCTGCCTTTGCCCAGGACCTTGACGCCATATTTGCACTTAGTCAAGACGCCTGACTCCAATAGCTCATCTACCCCGACCACGGAGTCCTCGGGGAACCTCTCAAGCGACGCTACGTTGATAGCGGTCAGAGGTTTTGCGAAAATATTGTTGAAACCGCGCTTTGGGACACGCCGCGCCAGTGGCATCTGGCCGCCTTCGAAACCGATCCGGACGCCGCCGCCGCTTCTCGCCTTCTGCCCCTTGTGCCCGCGGCCCGCAGTTTTGCCGTTTCCCGTGCCATGCCCGCGGCCTTTGCGTTTGCCGGCGCGCGAAGCGCCCTGCGCAGGTTTGAGATCATGAAGATTCATTATAGTTGATCCCCTTTCTCGTCGTCGCAAACTCCACTTCGCGGCGAACTTCAGTTCGCTTCGCCCTCACAAGTTCGGGCATACGCTCCGTTTCGTTGCTCCTCCTCTTCAAACACGACCCACTTCGTTGGGCTCGTGTTTGATTTTCCTGATAGTTCTTTTTCATTGATTATTTGACACTACCCAGACTTCCTACTCTTCGGTTACGGCGATCAGATATCTGATCTGCGCAATCTTGCCCCTCGTCTGGGGGTTGTCAGGCTGGACAGTCTCGCTGCCGATCTTTCTCAGGCCGAGCGATTTTGCCGTGGCGATATGCTTGTCGAGCCTGCCGTTTAAACTCTTGACGAGTTTTATCCTTAAGTTTGCCATAGACTTATGATCAATCCTTTCGCAAGGTCTTTAGTTGCCGCGGCTCAGTTACGCAGCCCGGCGGCGATATCCTCGACGCTCTTGCCGCGCGTCTTGGCGATTTGCGTCGCGTCGCGCAGCGACCTCAAGCCGAGCATCGTTGCGGCGACGACATTGCGCGGGTTATGCGACCGCAAGCATTTCGTCCTGATATCCGTGATCCCGGCAGCTTCTACGACTGCGCGGACCGCGCTGCCCGCGATAACGCCGGTGCCAGGAGGAGCCGGCTTGAGCAGGACCCTGCCTGCCCCGAAAACCCCGATGACTTCATGCGGGATAGTGCTCCCTGCAAGAGTCACGCTGAGAACGTTCTTCTTGGCGTCCTCGATGCCCTTGCGGATGGCCTCCGAGACTTCACCCGCCTTGCCGAGGCCGAAACCGACGCGGCCTTTGCCGTCGCCGACGACGCATAGGGCTGAGAACTTGAATATGCGCCCGCCCTTGACAGTTTTCGATACGCGGTTGAGCGAAACGACCTTTTCCGAAAATTCAGGCGGCGGCTCGTCTCTTCTGTTGTCCCTGCGGTTGTTGTCTCTTCTGTTGTTGTTGCCGCCGGTGCTGTTATTTGTGTAAGGCATGGAATATCCTCCCCCGTCAGAAAGTCAGCCCGCCCTCGCGGGCAGCTTCCGCCAGTTCTTTGACGCGACCGTGATAAATATATCCGCCGCGGTCGAAAACAACTGAAGTGATCCCCTGTGATACTGCGCGCTCGGCGACCATTTTACCGACTTTGCGCGCGCCTTCCTTGTTTGCGCCGGATATATCGAAACCTTTTTCAACCGATGACGCCGAGCACATCGTATGCCCCTTCGCGTCGTCGATGATTTGCGCGTAAATGTGTTTTTCGCTGCGAAAAACGTTCAGCCTGGGCCTTTCGGCCGTGCCGGAGATCTTGCCCCGCACCCTTCTGTGGCGCCGCTGACGCTGCGCTTTTGTGTCAGGTCTGTTAATCACCTTGTTAATCCCCTTCCTTGTTGTGCCGCTATCAGCGACACCGGAGTCTGGTCCGATTTAAAACCCGTTTGAGTGACTTGCCATCCGGGCTTTACTTGACGCCCGTCTTGCCTTCCTTGCGCCGCACGACCTCGTCGGAATACTTGATCCCCTTGCCCTTATATGGCTCCGGGGGCCTCTTCTTCCTGACGTCGGCGGCAAACTGGCCGACCTCTTGTTTGTCAATGCCGCTGATAATGATCTTGTTCGGGCTGGGGACGTCGATTGCGATGCTGTCAGTCTCCTCGACGATGACCTGATGCGAGTAGCCGAGGTTCATAACCAGCTTCGTTCCCTCTTTCACGGCTCTAAGGCCGACGCCGACGATATCAAGCTCCTTGCGGAAACCGTCTGTCACGCCCACGACCATGTTATTGACGAGCGAACGCGACAGCCCGTGCAGGCTGCGATGCTTCGGCATATCCGACGGGCGCTCAACGAGCAGCATAGCGCCGTCGATGTTCAGCTTAATGTCAGGGTCTATCGCCTTTTCAAGCGTGCCCTTGGGACCCTTGACGGTAACGACGTTCGAGTCCGAGACTTTGATTTCAACTCCGGATGGTATCGATATGGGAGCTTTTCCGATTCTAGACATTCAACAAGCCCCCCTACCACACGAACGCGAGGACTTCACCGCCGACATGAGCCTCCCTGGCTTTCCTGTCGGTCATAACGCCCTTCGATGTTGAAACAATAGCCACGCCAAGCCCTCTGAGGACATAAGGCAGTTCATCCGCGCCGGCATACACGCGCAAGCCCGGTTTTGAAACGCGCCGGAGTCCGGCGATGGCTTTCTCATTGCCGCTGTACTTCAACGTTATTTTGATAACGCCTTGAATACCGTTGTTGATAAGCTGGTAATTCTTAATATACCCTTCCTGCATCAGGATTTCCGCAATCGACTTTTTCATATTCGACGCGGGTATCTCGACCGTGTAATGCTTCGCCGCGCTCGCGTTTCTAATGCGCGTCAGCATATCGGCGATCGGGTCTGTTATATGCATATTGACTCCTCCTTAATGAGAGATACTGCGAAGATCGCGAGGCGAAGCATGGCGGCGAACACCATGAGGTTCCTCATGCGCTGAATTCGTTGTCAGGCAAAGCCGAACGATCGAAGCTGTATTAAGATACTGCGAAGATCGCGAGGCGAAGCATGGCGGCGAATTCACCATGAGGCCTTGCGAACGCCGGGGATTTGCCCCTTATACGCCAAATTCCGGAAACAAATGCGGCAAACACCGTAGTCGCGAAGGTAAGCGTGAGGCCGGCCGCAAATCTTGCAGCGGTTATAGCGGCGCGAAGAAAACTTAGGCTCGCGCTGCTGCTTTAAGATCATCGCTTTCTTTGCCATGTTCTATTGACCAATCCTTTCGCTAAACTTGCACGAACGGGGCGCCGAGATACGTCAAGAGCTCCCGGGCCTCCTCATCTGTCTTCGCGGTGGTGCAAATGACGATATCCATACCGCGCAGCTTTTCGATCTTGTCGTAGTCGATTTCGGGGAAAACTAACTGCTCTTTGAGCCCGAGCGCATAGTTGCCGCGCCCGTCGAAAGAGTTGGGGTTGATCCCGCGGAAGTCACGCACGCGGGGCAGAGCAATGTTGAGCAGCCTGTCGAGGAACTCCCACATCTTATCCTGCCTGAGCGTGACCTTTACGCCGACGGGCATACCTTCGCGGAGCTTGAAATTCGCAACGGACTTGCGCGCCTTCGTAACGACAGCTTTCTGCCCGGTCACTGCGGAAATGTCCTTGATAACCGCTTCAATCGCCTTTGCGTTATCGCGCGCGTCGCCGCAACCGACGTTCACGACGATCTTGTCGACTTTGGGTATCTGCATCGCGCTTTTATAGCCGAACTTCTTCATCATCGCGGGAGCGACCTCTTCGGAATACTTCTTTTTCATTCTGGTCATAGTAAGGTACCTTTCAAATCTCAGCGCCGCACTTCTTGCAGACCCGGAACTTTCTGCCGTCCTCGTCGAAGCTGTGCGCAGGCTTTGTGGGCTTGTCGCATTTTGGGCATACGCGCATGACCTTGCTGGCGTAGATGGGGGTTTCCTTCTTGATGATGCCGCCCTCTTCGCCCTGCTTGCGGGGCTTCTGGTGCCTCTTCGCGACGTTGACGCCCTGAACGAGGAGCTTTCCGCCTTTGGGATCGGCGCGCATGACCTTGCCCTGCTTGCCTTTATCCCTGCCGCTCAGTACGACTACGGTATCATTTGTCTTTACATGCATACGGGTTTCCTCCTATATGACTTCCGGAGCCAGGGAGAGTATCTTCATATACTCCTTGTCGCGGAGCTCGCGGGCAACCGGCCCGAATATGCGCGTACCCCTGGGGTTCTTATCCTCCCTGATGAGCACTGCGGCGTTCTCGTCGAAACGCACGTAAGTCCCGTCGGCCCTGTGGACGCCTTTCGCCGTGCGGACGATGACAGCCCTGACGACCTCGCCCTTCTTGACGGCGCCGCCGGGAGCGGCTTTCCTGACCGATGCGACGATAACGTCGCCGATGCTTCCGTATCTCCGCTTTGAACCGCCGAGTACGCGGATGCACTTAATCTCTTTCGCGCCAGTGTTATCCGCGACTTTGAGATATGATTCCTGTTGTACCATGCCGATACCCCCTTACTTCGCCTTTTCGACGACCTCGACGAGCCTCCAGCGCTTATCTTTCGAGAGAGGGCGAGTCTCCATGACCCGGACCCTGTCGCCGATCCTGCATTCGTTGTTCTCGTCGTGAGCTTTCAGTTTGTATGTCCTTTTGATGATCTTCTTGTAGAGAGGGTGCGCAGTCCGGTTCTCGACTGCCACGACTATGGTCTTGTCCATCTTATCCGACACGACTTTGCCGACTCTCGTTTTCCTTGAAGACGTCCTTGAATCACTCATTCAAACTCCCCCTAAATTCCGAGCTGCTTCTGGCGAATGACTGTCTTGACTCTGGCAATGTCTTTCCTGACCTGCGCAATCCTGATTGGATTGTCAAGCTGATTCGTCGCGTGCTGCATTCTCAAGAAGAAGAGATCCTTTTTAAGCCCGGAGAGCTTCTCCTCCAACTCATCCCGGCTGAGATCGATAACCTCGCTTGCCTTCATATCAAAGCTCATTCCTTTCGCTGGTGTGGTCTTTATTGCTCGCTCTCATCCCGCATGACAAACTTCACTTTGCACGGAAGCTTGTGGCCGGCGAGGCGGATCGACTCGCGCGCTACTTCCTCGGTGACGCCTGCAATCTCAAACAGGATCCTCCCGGGTTTTACGACGGCCACCCAGTAATCGGGGGAGCCCTTGCCGGAACCCATCCTGGTCTCAGCCGGCTTCGACGTCACAGGCTTATCCGGGAAAATCTTAATCCAAACCTTACCGCCGCGCTTCGAGTAGCGGGTCATCGCGATACGCGCTGCTTCGATCTGGTTCGAGGTAATCCACGCCGGCTCGAGAGCCTGCATCGCGTACTCGCCGTAAGAGATAGTGTTGCCCCGTGTGGCCTTGCCTCTCATGCGGCCTCTTTGGGTCTTGCGGTGTTTAACCCTTTTCGGTATAAGCATCAGTCGTTGCCTCCTTCCGGACGCGCGGCGGGCGCGGAGCCTTGTGCGCCGCCCGTTTGGGCGCCGCCCTGTGGGGCGTTACCCTGCGGGGCGTTACCCTGCTGCGCGCCGCCCTGCGGGGCGGGGGCGCCCGCTTGCTGCGGGGGTCGGCTGTCGCGGTTGTAACCGCCCTGCTGCGGGGCGCGGTTGTAGTTGTTGTAGCCACCCTGCTGAGTCGGGCGGCTGTCCCTGTTGTAGCCGCCGCCTTGCTGCGGCGGGCGATTGTCCCTGTTGTAGCCGCCGCCTTGCTGCGGTGGGCGGCTGTCGCGGTTGTAGCCGCCACCCTGCTGCGGCGGGCGGGAGCCGCCGCGGTTATTGCGGTCGCGCCTGTCCCTGGGCGGACGCGAAGTATCCATGGTCCTGGGGGTCGTCCGGAGCGTCTGGCTCAGGATCTCGCCGTTGTACACCCAAACCTTGACGCCGATGCGCCCGTATGTGGTCGCCGCTTCCGCAAAGCCGTACTCGATGTCGGCCCTAAGGGTCTGCAGCGGTATTGTCCCCTCGTGGTAAGTCTCGCTCCTGGCAATCTCGGCGCCGCCGAGCCTGCCGGATACCATGACCTTGATCCCGCGCACGCCGAGCCTCATAGCGCGGCTCATAGCGTTCTTCATGGCGCGGCGGAAACCGATGCGCTTCTCCAGCTTGGCCGCAATGCCCTCTGCGATGAGCTGGGCGTTCGTATCGGGGTTCTTCACTTCGACGATCGACAGCGCGACAGGCTTGCCTATCTTCTTCTCGATGTCGAGGCGCAGCCTCTCTATCTCCGCTCCGCCCTTGCCGATTACGACGCCCGGGCGGGAGCAGTGGATGAAGATGCGCACCCTCGCGTTATCGCGCTCGATCTCAATCCTCGGCACACCGGCCGAAAACAGCAGTTTCTTCAAATACTCGCGGATTTTGTAATCCTCAATGATGAGGTCGCCTACCTTGTCGGCCCTGGCGTACCAGCGGGAATCCCAGTCCTTTATGACGCCGACCCGGAAGCCGTGCGGATTAACCTTCTGTCCCATGCGTTCCCCCCTAATCCTTCTCCGCCACGACGACGGTTATATGTGAGGTTCTCTTGTTGATACGGAAAGCCCTGCCCCTCGCCTGCGGGCGGATTCTTTTGAGCGTCGGCCCGGGGTTGGCGAAAGTCTCTGAAACATAGAGGTTGTCCGGGTCCATATCATGGTTGTTCTCCGCGTTCGCCACCGCGCTCTTGAGCAGCTTGAGCAGAAGCTCCGAAGCTGCCTTCGGCGTTTGGAGCAGGATGGCTCTCGCAGTCTTTGTGTCCTTGCCTCTTATTAGGTCGCAGACAATCTTGACCTTGCGGGGCGAGATGCGCGCGTACTTGAGATGGGCTTTCGCTTCCATAAAGTCCGCCCCCTTATCTTGAAGTCTTGCTGCCCGCGTGACCTCTGTAGGTGCGCGTGGGCGCGAATTCGCCGAGCTTATGCCCGACCATGTCTTCCGTAATGTAAACAGGCACGTGGCGCCTGCCGTCATGTACTGCTATCGTATGCCCGACGAAGGTCGGGAAAATCGTGCTTGCGCGGGACCAGGTCTTAAGAACCTTTTTTTCGCCTGAGGCATTCATATCATTGATCCGCTTTAAAAGCTCGGGCGCGGCAAACGGTCCTTTTTTGACGCTTCTGCTCATATAGTAAGTAACCTCCTACTTCTTTCCGCGGCGCTTGACGATATATTTATCTGAAGGGTTCTTCTTCCTGCGCGTCTTGTAACCAAGAGTCGGCTTGCCCCAAGGCGTCACCGGGCCGGGCCTGCCTATCGGGCTCTTGCCCTCTCCGCCTCCGTGCGGGTGGTCGACAGGGTTCATCGCCGAGCCGCGGACAGTCGGGCGGATGCCCATGTGCCGCTTGCGCCCGGCTTTGCCGATGCTGATGTTCGCGTGGTCTGCGTTGCCGACCTGGCCGATCGTAGCCATGCAGTTGCTGCGCACGAGCCTGTACTCGCCGGAGGGCATCCTGATCTGCGCCATCTTGCCCTCTCTTGCCATAAGCTGCGCGGAGGTACCCGCGCTCCTTACGAGCTGGCCGCCTTTCCCCGGGTAGAGTTCGATATTGTGGATGACCGTGCCGACGGGGATGGAGGTGATGGGCAGGGCGTTGCCGGGCTTGATGTCGGCGGTTTTTGAAGAAATGACCGTGTCGCCCGCAGCGAGGCCGACAGGAGCTATGATATACCTGCGCTCGTTGTCCGGGTACTCGATAAGCGCGATATTCGCGGAGCGGTTCGGGTCGTACTCCAGGCGCAAAACGGAGCCGGGAACGTCGAACTTATTGCGCTTGAAGTCGATGAGCCTGTATTTGCGCCGGTTGCCGCCGCCCTTGTGGCGGACTGTGATACGCCCGTAGCTGTTGCGCCCGGAGTGCTTCTTGAGCACCTGCGTCAGGCTGCGCTCGGGCTTTGCCTTTTTGTCGATCCCGTCGAACCCCGAAACGGACATGTGCCGCCTCGAAGGGGTCGTCGGCTTATACTTTCTGACAGACACTGCACTTTCCTCCCGCTAAACCATACCTTCGAAGAATTCAATAGTCTTCGAGCCGTCCGTAAGCCTGACTACGGCTTTCTTCCAAGCCTTCCGGCTGCCTTCGGGATAACGTCCGACGCGCTTTATCTTGCCCTTCATGTTGAGCGTCGTGACTTTGTCGACCTCGACCCCGAAAATCTCTTCGACGGCGTTTTTGATTTCAATCTTATTGGCGTCGCGCGCCACTTCGAAAACGTACTTTTTGATGTCGACGTGTTCCATCGACTGTTCGGTGATGATCGGGCGAAGAATTATATCGAATGACTTACTCATCAGGCGTAAACCTCCTCGATCACATCGAGCGCAGCCTTGTCGATGACGAAAGACTGCGCGTTCATGATATCGTATGTGTTGAGCAAAGATGCGAAAGTCGTCTTCACGCCCGGCAGGTTCCTGGCGCTGAGGACGACGTTTCTGTTTATTTCGGGCGTAACGACGAGGGCTTTGCGCGAAGCGCCGACAGCTTCAAGGAACATCCTGAAATCCTTTGTCTTGATCTCATCCATCTCGATGCTGTCGACGATAATGATGCTGTCGTCGGAGGCCTTGATTGAAAGGGCCGACTTGAGCGCGAGCCTGCGGTATTTCTTATTCAGCGCAAAGCTGTAGTCGCGCGGTTTCGGGGCAAACGCGACTCCGCCGTGCGTATAGTGCGGCGCGCTGACAGAGCCCTGACGAGCGCGGCCTGTGCCCTTCTGGCGGTAAGGCTTCGCCCCGCCGCCGGAAACCTCCGCGCGGGTCAGCGCAGATTGCGTGCCCTGCCGTTTGTTTGCCAAATGGTTCTTAACTGCAGCGTGGATAGCCGTGATATTCGGCTCGACGCCGAACACGGAGTCCGGGAGGCTGACCTCCCCGACGGCCTTTCCCGCCATGTTATATACTTTATATACCTTGCTGTCCGGCATTATAAGGTCCATTCCTTTCGTTCTAATTCAGGCACCAAACCGATTAGGCGTTCTTGACAGTATTCTTTAACCACACCAGACCGCCCTTGGGACCCGGAATTGCGCCCCTGACGGCGATCATGTTGAGAGCAGCATCGACCTTGACAACATCGATATTCTGAACCGTGACCTGCTCCGCGCCCATATGGCCCGCGCCGATCTTCCCCTTGAAGATGCGGGAAGGATCCGTGCCCGAACCCATAGATCCGGCGTGCCTGTGGACAGGGCCGCCGCCGTGCGAGGTCGGAGTCCTGCCGGCATTGTGCCTTTTTATGACGCCCGCGAAACCTTTGCCCTTGGAAGTGCCTGTAACGTCGACTTTATCGCCCTCGGCGAAAATGTCAGCTTTCACCTCGTCGCCGACGCTGTAACCGGAAACGTCGTCCAGGCGGAACTCCTTGAGGTGCTTCTTGGGGGAAACCCCCGCCTTTTTCAGATGCCCGAGCTCCGGCTGGGTGAGCTTGCGCTCCTTGATGTCCTGAAAGCCGAGCTGGATCGAATCATAGCCGTCCTTTTCGACGGACTTCTTCTGCACGACGACGCAAGGCCCCGCTTCGATCACGGTCACAGGGATGACCTTGCCGTTCTCGTTGAAGATCTGCGTCATACCGGCCTTCCTGCCGATAATTGCCTTGACCATACTATTGAATCCCCTTTCCTTACCGGGAGTTCGGTCCGTTCCGGCGAAGCCGGGCTCCGACGGTTTATATCGGAGAGGACCACTTGTTCCCGGAGCTTGGTTATTGGTTGGCTGCGGCCGGACTGCGGCGCGCCGCCAACATGACCCCGGAGTTCTGCGTCATCCCGGGCACCGTGCCTAGCACGGCGTTGCCCCGGGATCCCCTCGGGTTAGGCTCCTACCTACAATTTAATCTCTATCTCGACGCCCGCCGGCAACTCAAGAGACATAAGAGCCTCGACAGTCTTCTGGGTCGGGCCGATAATATCGATCAGCCTCTTGTGCGTGAGCCTCTCGAACTGCTCGCGGCTATCCTTATACTTATGGACGGCGCGCAGAATCGTGACGATCTCCTTTTTAGTTGGCAGCGGGATAGGCCCGGAAACCCTCGCCCCCGACCTCTTTGCGGTCTCTACGATAGTAGACGCCGCCTGGTCGATTAGCTGGTGGTCGTACGCCTTGAGCCTTATGCGGATCATTTTCTTGCTGGTTGCCATGGTGCTCCTCCTGACATGCAAAACATTGTTTTTACACACAGTACGGAAGGGAAAATTTCTGCACACACAGCCGTGCGTATCATTTCGCCCGAAAACCAAAGCGGACGTCAATCCGCCTCGGGCAAAAATAAGAATCTCCCCGAACCGCCCGATTGCGCGCCGCACGCGGCGGCGCCGGACATACTCCCCGGAAGTTACCAGGAAAACCCTGCAATCTCCCGGATCATCGCGCATTGCGACGGCAGGCCTCGCCTAAAGTCGCCGGAGTAGAATACCAGAAAGATTCCCGCTTGTCAATAGGGAATTTTAAAAAATTTCACTTCCGTAAACTACACTAAATTGGCATCGGTTTTAGAGCCATTATAGTGCATTATAATGCCACGAAGCCACGAACTGCCACTTCGAGATTGACGGCGCGGAAGGGTGCCTGAACAGTTACACGTCCTCATAAGAGTAATATTACCAAACGTTTGCACAAAAACATTGACAGCCAATGGCTCCATGCGTTATAGTTTACCACAAGGAATGCCTATGCCTAGGCAGCCTGGCACACCTGCAAACTGAATACTTTAGTAACCATCTTGAGTCCTGCGCTCCGGCATAGCGAATCCTTTACCGCAGACGCAGGGGAATCGGGTGAAGCGCGTATCATGGTTCGACCGACAAACCATTATAGTGCGCCATTCCCGAACGGTACCGCCACTGTAAACGCGTAGGATCAGCTCGTTGACTACCGTCAGCCACTGGGTTCCCAAAAGTTACGGGGAACATCGGGAAGGCAGAGCAAATTCGTGTGGGAAACAAAGCCCCGCAATCGCGTGAGTCAGGAGACACACAGGAGAGGTTATGTCAGCGGGAATGCGGCCGCGGCAACAATTATAGTTGTCGTGGCATTTTCTGTTATGCCTCATCCGATTTCTCGCCGGATGGGGTACCAGCCCGGCAAGAAAGGAGACATGATGAGAAAAAGGCTATCGCTTGTTTTAGCGCTCATACTGCTCACAGGGGCTCTGTTATCCGTTTATACAACGCCAGCGCAAGCCGCGGGCATAGACAAGGCGGCGCTTAACTCAGCAGTCAATAAGACTGCGGGATATATACTCGGCACGGTCAAAAACCCGCAGGTCGACTCCGTAGGCGGCGAGTGGGCCGTCATCGGCCTCGCCCGAAGTGGTTACGACATACCTGACTCATACTTCGAGGGTTACTACAGGACTGTCGAGCGCTATGTGCGCGAACATGGCGCGATCTTGCACGATAGGAAATACACGGACAACAGCCGTGTTATCCTGGGACTCACGGCAGCGGGATATGACCCGCGCAATGTGGCGGGGCATGACCTGACCGCAGCGCTCGGCGACTTTGACAAGACGGCCTGGCAGGGGATTAACGGCCCGATTTTCGCGCTTCTGGCGCTTGACAGCATGAATTACCCCATCCCGATAAACCTTGAAGCCGAGACTCAGGCGACGCGGGATATGTATATAGGCGAGATGCTGCGCCGCCAGCTTGACGATGGCGGCTGGAACCTTACAGGCGGCGCGTCGGACGACACGAGGGGGCAGTCCGCAGACCCGGACCTCACAGGCATGGCGCTGCAGGCTCTCGCAAAGTATCAGGATAAGCCGGAGGTCAGAGCGGCGACTGACAAGGCTGTGCTATGTATGTCGCTGATGCAGGACAATCAAGGCGGTTACACGAGCAGCTTTTCCGGCAACTCATCGGCTGTAGAAAGCGCCGTTCAAGTCCTTGTTGCTTTGTGCGAACTCGGTATTCCTGCTGACGACCAGCGCTTTGTGAAAAACGGTAAGACGCTGATTGACTGCATTATGAGCTACGCCAACCCGGACGGCAGCTTCAGGCACGCCAATGACGTGCTGCATACGCACGATGGCAGCGGGAAAGACCAGATGGCGACGGAGCAAGCGCTTTACGGGCTGGTGGCGGCCGGGCGCGCGCTGGAGGGAAGAAACAGCCTGTACAGGATGGGCGACGCAGTGCAGCGCGGCGAGTTCTTGCCAATTGGACAGGAAACGCCTTCGGGTGCGGGGCTGCAAGGCATGCAAGGCATGCCGGGTAAAGACCCGGACGTGAGCGCCATGCCCGTGACAATCCCCGGCAGGACGTTCCCCGACGTACAAAACCACGCTAACCGGGCTGCTATAGAAGCGCTCGCGGAGCGAGGGATAATAAACGGTAAAAACGGCACGTCGGACGACGGTACCCCCGCCTTCGTTTTCGACCCCGACGCGACGATGACACGCGCCGAGTTCGCGGCGATAGTCACGCGAGGATTGGGCCTGCCGGAAAAGACGTTCCTGCCGTTCAACGACGTTCCGGCGACGGAGTGGTACGCCACTGCGATAGCTACGGCGTATTTCTATGAGATAGTGACCGGGATCGACGCCGAGACATTCAAACCGGGAGGCACGATAACGAGGCAGGAAGCCGCCGTAATGGTAGCCCGCGCGGCGAAACTCTGCGGCATGGACACCGGCATGGGCGAAGTTGCAATACGCGATACTCTCGCGCCGTTCGGCGACTACCGCACTGTGGCGCCGTGGGCGGCGGCTGCGATGGCGTTGTGTTATGACGCCGGAATACTCGACGATACGGAGTTCGACATTGGGCCGGGCGTTGCTATCCGGCGTTGCGAGATAGCCGAGATGCTGTATAGGATGCTGGCAAAAGCGGAGCTTTTGTAATCTGCATAGGCAGTCGGGGTTCGATCCCCGACTGCCTAAGCGCAACAGGAGGCGGGATGAAAAAGCACAAGAACAAAATCATAGCCGCAGTCGTAATAGTGGCTGCGCTGTCGACGGCATGGTTCTTTGGCGGGAACTACAACAAGCGCGACAGCGATAATACGTCCGCAGTCGCCGCGCAGACGCCGGAGTCGCCTATGCAATCAGCCGGCGCCGGGGATGCGGCTGAGCCTTCCGCACCCGGGGCGGCGCAACAGTCGCAAAACACAAGCGCCGCGCAATCGCAGGACCAACAACTTGCGCCGGAGCACAGCAGCCCCGCCCAACCTGCCGGAAGCGGCGCCCAAGAGCCCGGCAGTGAGCCCGGCGATGATGGCGTAGACGCACAGGACTCCGCACCTGAAGAACGCGAGCAGTCCGGCGAAGCGATTGCGAGCGAAGAGGAGCGAGTAGCGAGCGAGCAGAGCGCGGCCGAAGAAAACGCGGCGCAGAGCGAGTCTGGTAGCGATGAAGCGGCGGAGCCGCCGTCTACAATGGAGGCCGGCCCATCAGCCGGCCGGGACACATATCAGACCAGTCCCGTACCGAGCGGGCGACCGGCGCCGGTAGAGCCGCAGGACGCGGAGGTCGGCGATGGTTCCTTCACCGTGACGCTCTCAGTACATTGCGACACGATACTCGACAACATGAACCTGCTGAATAATGAAAAACACGAGCTTGTCCCTGCTGACGGCGTTATATTCCCTGCGACGGCCGTGACCGCATACGAGGGCGAGAGCGTGTTTAACATACTCCAGCGCGAAATGCGGCGCGCAGGTATACACATGACATTCCGCAATACTCCCATATACAACTCGGCATATATAGAAGCCATTAACAATCTATATGAGTTCGACGTGGGCGAGCTGTCGGGGTGGATGTACAAGGTGAACGACTGGTATCCCAACTACGGCTGCTCCCGGTATCAACTGGAGCCCGGCGACGTAATCGTCTTGAACTACACCTGCGATTTGGGGCGCGACTTGCCCGGAGCCGGCTGGATCGCCGGAAACCAGGCAGGAGAGTAGGGCAAGACAGGGGGACGGTTCTCTTGTCTTGGCTCGCCAAGACAAGAGAACCGTCCCCCTGTCTTGCTTGCCGTCTACGCCAGCGGGTTGTAGTTCCTCAGCGGGTAGATGCCCGAAAGATCGACATAGCCCGCGAAACGGGTCCTGCAGCCAGTCTTGTCGAGATGCAGGAAATCGCCGTCATGCGACACGCCGTAACCGAAAGCGCAGTCGTAACCGGTGCGCAGGTTACGGAACAGGGAATCGATGATGCCCTCCCATTTATGCTCGACCCAGCTCATGCAGTAAATATCGTCGCGGAGCTTGATGTACTCGCACGGCGAACTCCAAACGGCGCTCCCCGCGCGGTTCCCGGGGCTGCCGGGCTTATCGTTTGCGATGATAGTCCATGAGTAAGAGTGCGGAGCGTTGTAGATATGCAGCGAACTCATGGTGTCGGACCAGTACTGCGTGAACGCGCGGCCGAGCAGCTCGTCCGTGAAACCGTGGCGGAAAATGCGCGTAGGAACGACGCCCTCGGCCTCGAACATGCCGAAATGGTAGTGGGGCTCCACATCGTGCAGGTCATACTTATTACCGAGCTTGCTCCTGATGCAAGTCCCAAGGCCGTTTTTGAAATCAAGGGCGAAGACCATGTGCGACGGGGGATTTGAGCCCGAGCGGTAGAACGCGAAAACGATGAGATCCTCATCCAGCTCTGCGGCGCGGTACTGCTCAGCATGCCACACGCCCTCGCCATCCACTTTGTACTCAAGCTCCGTGACGGAGTTGAAACGCATCTCAACAGTCAGGCCGTCGTCGCTGCGGAAGGCGACGGTCTTTCCGACGCAATAAGCCGTATCCTCCGGAACCCAGGAAGAAATCATGATCCTCTCGGCAGTCCTCTCCTGGCTGAAAATCAGCGGATCTTTGGCAATCCTGTCCACGTCCTCCTGCGTGATCTGCTTAGTCATGATGCTGGGGCGGTAGGAGTAGCGCGCGCCTTTCACGGAGAAGTCAAAACGGGAGCTTATGAAGTCCGAAAGTTTGTCGCCCCTGTCGTTGAAATCGAAAAACGTAGCGTAGCGCCCGAGATACTTGCCGTGCCCCTTGTATACCGTGTACTCGAACGCGCTGTTTTCGTCGATGCCCATGGTCATGCCGATCTTCTTCATGCTGAACAGGTCAAAAACCTCCACGGACAGCCGCCCCGAGAACTCGACTTCGCCGTAGCAATGGATATATGTGTGCTCGTCGACCTCGAAAAGGTCAGAAACGAACGTGAGGACGTCGCCGCCGTCAGGTGTGTCCAGCTCCACGAAAGTTGTAAACAAAGAGGAGACATAAGTCGTCAACCATTTCTTGCCCCGGTCTTCCTTCCACTTGATCATCGCGTTCTCAAGCTGCAGGGTAATCTTCGGGCGCTGCTCAGGCGGCGCCTTGCCATCTCGTTCGATATAGCCAAAGTAACATTGGCGCTGGACCTCGCGGTTGACGAAAGGCTTCATCCCCCCGGCCTGGCCCATCTGCACGAGGCCTTTCTTCGTATCGGGCACGTCGCCCTCGTAATCGATGAACCACATTTCATAGGCGGTCACGGCGGAGGTATCCCAGTTGACTATGATCGCGTAACCCTTTTTCGTACCGGGGACCATATGGGTCAAGAGCGACCAATCCTTCATTGACAGCGCGGCGTAGTCGCAGGATACGGCGGCGGCGCCGTTTTCCTTCAGGTTGAGCTTCGTGTCGCTAAGGAACTCATACTCAAGGACAGGGCCTTCGACCGGGAGCTTGTCGAGGACGATTTTCAGCGACTTGCCCGCGAACTTGCCGCAAAGAGCTGCGGCGCCTGCCGGGGGCGAGGCTTTGGCGAGGACGTCTTCCACTTCTTTCTTGTTGAGCTGCTTGTAATCCAACCTAAACATAATACCGCTCCTTAACCATTTTATGGTCCGCCCGACAAAAGCACGCCCGCCTCTTTTTGGTGCTTCTCCCGCCAGACTTCGCCCAATATGTTGGGTAATACACATAGTATTACCGCAACATATTGGACTCGCCTGACGAAAAAATCACTCAAAAATCGTCAGACGCGGTTTTGTCGGGCGAACCATTAATTTGTAACTGCCGTTATTCTAACAAAATTCGCGCCACAATTCAAGCATGGAAAATTTCTGCTTATCCGTAAAACCGAATCGTGTTATAATGCATCTATATAGCATAATGCAACCCGAAAAAGGAGTTATCAATATGAAACACATATCAAGAAAGATCACATCTGCGGCGCTGACGGCAGCCCTGGCCCTGTGCCTGCTTGCGGCGACGCCGCTTACGGCAGACGCGTCGCCGGCCTCAGACCTGGCGACAGCAATAAGCGACTTTGACACAGGCGTCGCGGCCAGGCTCAGCGCTTCGGCCAACGGCGACGTCGTCACAGTCACCGGGCATGTAAACGGCGCCACGCAGCAGCTCGACCTGCCCATGCCGGAAGGCGTTACGGTAGTATGGCAGGCCTTGTACGGCGGGAGCGTGCCCGCCCACGGAAGCCTGGTAAACATCAGCGGCGGCGGAGAATTCATAGTCATGCCGGGAAGCGCGATCAACAACTATGAAAACGGCGCCACGCTTAGCATGCTAAGCGGAACGCCCAAACTCACCGTCAACGGAGGGCAGATCGGGGTTGTGACATCGGGCGTGGCAATAAACGCAGGCGTCCCCGGGTCAACCATTGTGATAAACGGAGGCGATATAGCAGGCGGGAACGGAACTGCGATATATATGTTCTGCGAAGGCGCCAATCTCACAATCAACGGCGGCATCATCCTAGCCGAGAGCGCGATTGCCATCGTCGGCGACGACGCAACGGTAAACGTTAGCGGCGGAGAAGTGAAAACGTTTCGCGGGATCGCGCTTGGCGTAGACGGCAAAAACGCGCGCGTCTCTATAAGCGGCGGATATGTGGGCACGGGATCCGGCGAGGAGGCGTTCGCGCTAGCCCTTGACGGCGAAGGCGCCGAGGTGCACGTCAGCGGCGGAATCATATCTGCGGGCAAGCGCGCGGCAATCGCAATCAACGGCGCCGGTTCGGCAGTAACCGTCAACGGCGGCTTCGTCTTCGCTTACGGTACGGGCATAACCGGCGAAGGCAACGTGATAAACATAGCGAGCGGCGCGGAGCCGGTTATAAGCGGCGAAGCCGTCGTCTGCGCGTGGGACAAGAAGGATACGCAGGAAGCCCCCTACGCCGGCTACTCATCGACCGACCTGATAATACTGCCGGAAAGCGCGACGGTGACATGGCATTACGTCTATATGCCGACCGGTTTGGTGATCAGCACTGTCGACAAGACAGGAATGCGCTACGAAAACGGAGCTAACAACGGTTTCATCATCAGGGAAGACGTCATGGTCAGCGGAGGCAATCTGTTGGTAATAGCTTTCTATACAGGCCCGGGAAGCTACGTCGAGCCGCAGTATCTGGAAGAAGGCCCGGAAGCGAGAGTTGCAAGGCCGCCGGACCCGACGCGGGCAGGATATGCTTTTGCCGGCTGGTATACGGCCTCCACAGGCGGGGAACTGTACGACTTCGACAGCGTCGTCACAAGTTACCTCAATCTCTATGCGAGGTGGGTTGAAGTCGAAGAAAACTGCATGGCGAACTTCGTCGAAACGCTTCCTTACGCGAGCGGGCAGTTTTCGGACGTCGACGAGGACGCCTGGTACGGCTTGAACGACCAGAAAGCCGTCGCGACAGCCTATACGCACAAGCTGATGCAAGGCACAGGCGCTGACGCGTTCAACCCGCTCGGAAACGTCACGCTCGCGCAGGCTATCACTATTGCAGCGAGGGTGCACGCTATCTACTCGACAGGGGATTACAACTATTTCAAAGAAGGCGCCACATGGTACCGGGTGTACGTCGACTACGCGCTTGAAAAAGAGATAATTGAGTCGGGCGACTTCGCCGACTACGACCGCGCTGCGACCAGGGCGGAGATGGCGTACATCTTCTCGCGCTCGCTGCCGGCGCATGAGTTCGAGGCCAAAAACACCGTCAACTCACTGCCGGATGTATCCGCCGCGACGCAATACAGCGACGCAATAACAATGCTGTACAAAGCGGGCGTAGTCACGGGCGATGCAAGCGGGGCTTTCCATCCCGGCAATAACATCACCCGCGCCGAAGCGGCAGCAATAATCTCCCGCGTAATCCTGCCGCCTTTGAGAGCGGAAGGCAGGACATACGGGGAGCCATTGCCGGTAAGCTGATACACAAACACAAACGCAGAAACGAGGAAACCGCCATGGCAATGACGCAGCAGCAGATAGAACTGGTCGCCGCAGCGCAAAACGGCGACATGGGGAGCTTTGAACAGCTATACGCAATATACTACAATAAAGTGTACGGCTTCTCGAGAATGATCCTGAAAAACGCGGCCGACGCGGAAGATGTGCTGCAGGAAACATTCATCACCGCATGGCGCAAACTGGACACGCTCAAAGCGCCACCCGCGTTCCCCTCATGGCTCCAGGTAATCGCGAAGAACCTGTGCAATATGCAGCTCAGAAAGAAGAACATTGCGATACTCCTTGACGCCGAACAGGACATCGAAGACTTTGACGTGAGCGACATTGACGAACCGCTGCCCGCCGTATACGCCGAGAGGGCCGACCTGAAGGAACGACTCGGGAGGATAATCGACGGCCTATCCGAAGTGCAGCGCCAGGCTGTAGTGCTATATTACTTCAACGAACTGAGCGTCGACGAAATTGCCGACATCATGGAATGCAGCGCGAACACAGTTAAAACAAGGCTGTTTCTGGCACGAAAGGCGATCCGCTCCGAGGTCGAAGAGCAAGAGAGCAAGAGCGGCGAGAGATTCTACGGGATCGTCGGCATACCGCTGCTGCCGTTCGCGAAAATCATTTTGTCCCACATGGAGCATATCGCGATCGATCAAACAATCGCGGATGCATCCCTGGAAGCGATCGCTGCGACAATCTCGAGCGACGGATTGGCGGCGGCCGGATCAACATCTGCGGCCGCAGAACTAACCGCTATGGACGCGGGGAGTGTGGGCGGCGCAGGCAGCGCGACCACCGCATCCGCGGCGGCGGGGATAGACTCCGGCGCAAGCAGCATAGGCGGCACAGCCTTGGCCGCGACTAAAGCAGCCGGAGGCATCGCCCTGAAAACGAAGATTCTACTGGGAATCGCCGCAGTCGCTGTACTGGGCGCGGCAGCGGCGTTGATAATTCTGACAACATCGAGCGGCAGCGAAAAGGGGAACAGCGGGGATGAATCATCGCCGGTCTCGGGATCTTCAGCATCCGGAGAAATGCCGACACAGAACGCCGCAGAGCAAAATCCAACAACTGTGCCGTCTGCGCCGGGCACTACGAACGCCGACGCCCCGGGCGACGCCCACGGCAACGGCGAAACGTCCGGGCCCGCAGCGAGCCAAGACAGCGGCGAACCCACCTCCGGCGACAGCGCAACGACAGACCCGAGCGTCGAAACCTCATCGCCTGCACAGGGCCAACCGCCGACCGGGCAGAACCCTTCCGGCAACCCCTCGCTCTCCCCGGAGCAGTCCAATCCCGGCGCTCCGGAGCAAACGCCGCCGGACACATCGACATCTCCTGCCAGCCCGGAGGTTTCGCCGGGCGCACAGGAAGAAGAGACGCCAACGGACGACCCGGGCGAGGGCGGTGAGCAGGGAACCGGCCAGCAGGGAACCGGCCAACAGGGAACCGGCGAGCAAGAGCTCCCAACGGGCAATGCGGTAGGCGGCGGGGAAGAAGAAGCCTCGCCGGACTTCCCGCAGGAAACCCCTTCCGATGACCCCGCGCCGGCTATTACGGACAGCAAACTCTACGAAGCGGTCGCCGGCTTGCCGAAAGGCGACGCCGTACGGACGCTGTGGGCCATACTGTACGGCTTTTGGACCACCGACGACTATCAATTCGCAGGGTTCACCTACAGTATGGGTGCTCCAACCATCGAGTTCGGATATCTGCGGTCAGAATGGTTCATCATCGGCGAGTTTGTTGGCGCGACTGCTATAGGCGACTATGCCGTAACGCTGACTTTCTTTGTCCCGGCGCAGGAAGCAAATGTGCTCTACGACAGCAGGGATGAGATGTATATAGACGTCCATCTCGACGCGAGCGACAAACCCGCTGATGGTACTATAAAGTTGAGAATCGCGATTCAAGGCAACGGAGGCTGGTACCGCTACACATGGAAGGCGACCAATCTCGAAGGTACATGGTGATTATACAAACCTGCTTAAGTCGACAAGCTGCACGAACTCAGCCCTATAGCCGAAAGCATCGCCGCCGATGTTATCAAAAGCGCGCGCAATCACGCTGTCGAAACTTGCATCGCCCTTGTATGCGGAGTCGCCGAGCAGCAAACCCCATTCGACCACAGCGGACGCGAAGTTGAAAACCTCGCTCGGCTGAGCATCCGAAAGCCCGGCGACAACAACCGGATCCATAAGCACGCTGGAATCGCTGCCGGGAACCTTGTAGCGCAGCTCGACGCGCATGAACTCGCCGCTGCCGGACGTCTGCGCGGTTTGGTACGTCAACTCCTTCGACTCGACTTCGCCGGCGCCCGACGGGATAATCTCATAAAACGCGATCATGCTATGCCCTGCGCCCATCTCGCCGGCATCCTTTGCGTCATCGGCAAAGTCCTCCGCTTCGAGCAGCCTCTTCTCGTACCCGATCAGGCGGTAAGCCTCAACAGTCTCGGGATTGAACTCCACCTGGAGCTTGACGTCGCTTGCTATGGTGAAAATCGTCGAAGTCATATCGTCGACGAGCACCTTCTTAGCCTCCCTGAGATTGTCGATATACGCATAGTTGCCGTTCCCGTGCATCGCGAGGGTCTCCATTTTATTATCCTTAATATTGCCCATGCCATAACCGAGGACGCTCAGAAAAATGCCGCCCTCGCGCTGCTCGACGATCAACTCCTCGAGGCCTGACACGCTTGACACGCCCACGTTGAAATCGCCGTCCGTACACAGGATAACCCTATTGTTGCCGCCTTCTATGAAGTTCTTCCGCGCCTCCTCATAGGCAAGCTGTATCCCGCCGGCGCCATTCGTGCTGCCGCCGGCCCTGAGCCCGTATACGGCTCTTTTTATTGTCTCCTTCTCGCTGCCGGAGGTCGCTTCGAGCATAGTGCCGGTCCTGTTGGCGTAGACAACTATTGTCACCGTGTCCTGCTCCCTCAGCTCGTCGACCAGCAGGCACATCGAACGCTGAACGAGCGGGAGCCTGTTCGCCGGGAGCATCGACCCGGAAACGTCTATCAGGAAAACAAGGTTGCAAGGAGGCAAATCTTCCTTGTCGATATCGTATCCCTGAAGCGCGATCATCGCCAGATAGTGATCCTCGTTCCATGGGCAGGGCTGCATCTCAGTCGTGACCTTGAACGGGTCGTCGCCGGCAGGGCGCTCGAGGTCATAGCGGAAGTAATTTATCATCTCCTCGATCTTCACCGCGCCGCTGTCCGGCTTCAAGCCGCGCTGCAGAGAGGACCTGATGAGGCTGTACGACGCTGTGTTCACGTCGAGCGAGAATGTCGAAAGCGGGCTGGTCAAAGGGGAGTGGAAGCTGTTCTCGCCGCTTGCCAGATACTCCTCCGTGTTGTGGTAGCCATAATACATTCCGCCGGGATAAACATCCGATTCGTAATACAGGCCCGCGCCGCTGCCTCCGTCGAGGATGCTTAGCGGAGCCGCTTCCTCGAGTAAGTAGGTTTCTCCTGAGGTCTGCGGCATATACTGGGGGGCTGCGTTGCCTTCTCTCGAGTCGTCATTACTCGCGGCTTCGTAGTAAATGCGCTCAAGCTCCTCGAAGTCTCGCCGTTCCAGAACGTTGTAGATAATCTGCGCGACCTCGCCCCTTGTTATGTGCCTTCCGGTGATTGCAGGCACGCCGCTGCTGATGCCCTCGTTCATAGCGTATGTGAGATAATCCAGCGGATATGCCTTCAGGCTGCCCCGGACCGCCCTGACGACTATCGTAATCGCCTGTTCGCAGGTGATTTTCTCATCCGGGCCGAAACGCCCGTCGCCAAGCCCGTTGACGAGTCCCATGCTCGCGGCGGCTTCGATGTACTCTTTAGCCCAATGGGCGTCGACATCCGCAAACGCCGGCGCTTCCTGCGACGGGACGTCGGGTTCTCCTGTCCCGAAAACTGCCACGGCAAGCTTGCAGAACTCCGCGCGGGTGATTTCGGCATCCGGCCTGAACGCGCCGCCGCCGTCTCCTTCGAGTATGCCTTCGGCAGTCAGGTATTCGATAGCCGCCCGGTGCGGCGTGTCCGCTTGAACATCAGTGTACCGGGCACTCGCAGCTATGTCCTTGAGCGCAATCGTGCCGGTCGACGTGGCAAGCAGAGCAACAGCCGCCAGGAAGGTACAAAATCTTCTTCTCATAACATTTAGAGTCCTTTCATTTACTTAAAAATAAGACGGCGCACGGAAAGAAAAGTTCCATGCGCCGCATGTAAGTCACCTGTACAGACCTCCCATGTTCAGGACAGCTCGATCACGAAACACTCGCGGTTGCGATAGGTGGTGACCCCGAACTCAACGAAGACATAAGTGTGCATATTGATATATGACAAAATCCGGTCGCCGTCTTCATCCGAATAACCGTAATACTCAAAGAAATTCTGCTCCAGCATATGCGAGTAGACGTTGATCAGCGTATCCGCGTCATCCGTGAAATCCTTCATATTGTAGTAGTATGTCGTACCCCAATACGTCTCGACGACGCTGAAAGGAGTTATTTGATAGAACGCGCCAAGATCCGGAGCGGGGTAGAAATCGTCGTAATACTCGATATCAATAAGAATCGAACCCATAGGCACGCACTCATCGCGTTCCAGCTCTGCAAGCAGGTTGACAGGCATAGCAAGGTTGATGTTCTGCCCGTCCACAGCAGTCGCGCTGGTGATGCCGACGACTCTGCCCCGCGAGTCGAGCAAAGCCCCGCCGCTGCTGCCGCTTGAGATTGGAGCGTCGATCTGGATGTACTCCACGCCCTCGATCTCGCGAAGCGCCTGGGAGACAATCCCTCTTGAGTAGGAAGCCTGCAGCCCGAGCGGGCTGCCCAGGGTGTAGACAGTAGCGCCGGTCTTCAGCTTATCGGAATCGGCAAGCTGCAGCGTCGCGAAAACATGGGACGCAGCGCCCTCGCCGGCAGCCTCGCCCTCGCCGGCAGCCTCGCCCTCGCCGGCAGCCTCGCCTTCTCCTTCGCCGGCACCCTCTTCGCCCTCGGCGTCCTCTTCAACCACAATCTCGCCGATCTGTATCACAGCGAGATCCATCTTCCTGCTGAAATCATAGAGCCCCTCAACGACATGCACATCGCCGTTATCCAAAACAATCCTGGCTGAAGAACCGCCTACGATGACATGGTAGTTCGTCACGGCGACGCCCGACTCGTCGATGAAGAAACCGCTGCCCGTCTTCAACAAGTCTCCGTCCTCATCGAAAATCTCGATGTAAAAGACAGCAGGGGAAGCAAGCGCGTAGATCTGCTCGCCGGTAAGCTCGGCCGAAAGCTCGAACTTCTCGCGCGTGCCGGCCTCAGCGATGCGCAGCAGCATCGTTGCAGCCTCCGCGCGCCGTAGGGTCCTGCCCGGGAAGAAGTACCCCTCTTCATCCGCGCCGGTAAGGACGCCCGCCCGGTAGAGCCTGTAGACGTCAGGGCCGTAGCTGTAGCTCTCGGCGACGTCGGGAATCGCTCCGTCGACGATGCGGTTGATTGGAGCGAGCGCCTCATCGGGCAACGCTCCTCCGACAATAACGGCAAAATCAGACCTGGTCGCGGGGGAACCGTAGTTCCTGTACGCGGCAGCCGCAAGCCCCTGCTCTTTGCAGTACTGCGCATACGGCGCGTACCAGGGCTCGCCGGCCTCGATATCCGCAGCGCTATCGCTGTAAGTCATATGCAGGCAGGCAGCAAGCTTTATCGCCTCGGCGACTGTGAGCAGCCCCATCGGGTCAAACCTCTCGTCGCCCTTGCCGTCCATGAGACCGAGTTCAAAAACCCCGGCGACCCCCGCGTAATACCACTCGCCGGCTCCGACGTCCGCAAACCTGCCGTCATACTCCCTGACTCGGCTAAAGTTCGAAAGGCTCTCCGCCGCCGACGACGGCAGAGCCGCACCCAGAACGAACAATAAAGTCAGCAGCAACGCCGCGAAACGCTTTAACATCTTGATGTCAACCATACTTGAAAATCCTCTTTCCTTGTAATAATCACACTATACCATTTCAAGGCGAACTAATCAACTTCATAGTTTGACAACAACCGCCGCCTGATATATACTGGAGAAAAGGCAACTGTTCAGGTACCCCGTCCAGGCGCTATATTTCATTTCGTAAGCGCAACCTCGTCGCTGCGGATTACACTAAGACTCGCGTCACAGCAAGCTGTAACGCTCGCTC
>Ga0082212_10001959_pt1 | contig 30299 bp, 32 predicted proteins | sample TergutNt197P3_FD_71548 | JGI IMG/M metagenome (GOLD analysis project Ga0082212, IMG submission 71548) | Neocapritermes taracua P3 segment gut microbial communities from Petit-Saut dam, French Guiana - Nt197 P3 | ecosystem: Host-associated > Arthropoda: Insects > Digestive system > Gut ...
CAACATACGTTCCCATATGAGGTTGTTGCAGTTAAACCCTGAAAAATAAAATCTTTCTTCAAAGCCCCGTCAGTTTGCTATGCCTGTTAAACCGCAATATTTAATCGGGGGAGGGATAATTGAGCGGTTTGGAAGACCCGAAGTGTGGAAGTTAGAGGATATTTCGGTTTTATGGTATGTCGGAAACTATAGCCGTTGTGAAGTGGTATATATGGAATGCCTCGGTTTACAATACACACAAACACACTATCCAGTAAAAGCTGCAGGTTATACTATTATTTTTGGAACTAGTCACGAGGCGTATGTCCACAATGATTCCAACTTCTATACAATCAATGAGGCATATGATGCCAAACTTATCACCAAAAGCGATGTGTACAACATAGGAAAGAAGCTTGATCCAGACTTTACAGAACGAAATCCGAAATAACAATTTAGATGCTAATGATGGTCAACACAAAAGCAATGCCGTAAAGTATCAAAGCCAAAGAATACGATAAAGCGACGCAGAAAGGAATAATTTAACGCCTAAATATAAACCAGCAGAATCGGGGTTCTAAAGAGTCTTGGAATCGGAAGTAAAATCTATTTCTTCATTTTGAAAAACATTTATTCAGCATGCCACTCTATCCAACGTGAACCGCTGCTATTTCTTTTTCGTATCGAAGCTGGCAGCCAATTCCTCAAACAAATGTTTTTGTTCTTTAGTGAGTTTACCTGGCGTGACTACAGTTAGACGCACCAGCTGATCACCCTTGCCGGAACGGCGGAAGTGCGGTATTCCCTTTCCCCTAAGAGTAAAAACGTCGCCGCCCTGGCTACCTGCCAAAACTTTGACAGTTGCATCACCATATAGTGTCGGCACCAACACGTCATCACCCAATGCCGCTTGGGCAAAGTTCACTTTCAGATTATAAATAATATTACTGTCTTCGCGCAGGAAGAACTTGTGTGGTTTGACACGGATATTTGCCAACAGGTTGCCAGGCGTGCCGCCGCGTTCCCCTGCATGTCCCTGCCCGCTCATCTGCATACGTACACCACTATCAACCCCTGCCGGAATGGTAATGCTGATTTTACGCTCAAAACGCTCATGTCCGCTACCGCGGCAGTTAGTACAAGCGTCTGTAATCACCTGACCGCTGCCAGAACAACGAGGACAGGCTGATACATTGGTAAAACGCCCGAATAAACTTTGCTGTACACGCTGCACACGACCACTGCCATTGCACTCAGAGCACGACTGTGGCTGTGTACCAGGCTTCGCACCACTACCGTGACACACCGAGCAATTCTCGCTGCGCATTATACGGATTTCTTTATCTACGCCCAATGCCGCTTCTTCAAAGGTTAAATCCAATGAAACCTGAATATCCTCACCGCGTACAGGGGCGCTGCGACTGCCGCTGCCATCGCTGAAAAAATTGTAAAAGTCCTCAAAAATACTCCCCATGCCACCAAAGCCGAATCCCTCAAAGCCACGCGACGAGCCGTCCACGCCGGAATGCCCAAAGCGATCATAAGCCTGACGCTTTTCCTGATCACACAGCACCTGATAAGCCTCGCTTGCTTCTTTGAATTTATCCGCTGCATCCGCACCAGGATTTTTGTCAGGATGGTACTGGAAAGCAAGCTTTCTGAAAGCCTGCTTGATCTCATCATTGCTGGCATTCCGCCCTACTCCCAGCACTTCATAGTAATCCCGTTTAGCCGTCATGTGCTTTCCTATTTAACCTTTCTGTTTTCCTTGGAGTAATAATCAAAAAATACAAATGCAAAAGCCATTTTGCGCGCCCATGACGGCGTAGCACGATGGCGCATAATATCAACCATATACTGCGATACCGATTTCGACCGACTGGCGCTATTCTTACGCCTGACCATCACCTCAGTTTGTGCCAAACGGCGATTATAGGCACGGCGGCGCTCAGGGTCTCCCAGCACCTCATACGCCTCAATAATACCCTTCAACTTACGATTAGCCCACTCTTCCCTGCCCGGATTATGATCCGGGTGGTAGCGCATAGCCTTCTTGCGAAAAGCCGCCTTGAGTTGCTGCGGAGTAGCGTCGCGCCGCACCGTTAGCACCTGATAAAAATCACTACTTGCAGCCACCTGACATACACCATCCTAAAAGTTAGGAAAGAAGGGCTGGAAGCAATATCCAGCCCTTCACCCATATTACAGAATTATATTACATTGCACTTGGAATATAAAGGCTAGACCTCGCGGAATTCGCCTTCCACGGTACCATCATCCGATTTGTTATCGCCATCAGATGCCTCGCTGGCACCGGGCTGCTCGCCATCCTGCGGCGCAGACTGCTGGGTTTGTTCATAGATGTGGCTGCCGACTTTCTGCATCGCCGCCGACAACTCATCCGTGCTACTCTTCATGCGTTCTACGTCATTTGCAGATATTGCCGCTCTGACCGCTTCAATCTTGGTATTGACCTCGCTTGCGATATCCTCAGGGATTTTATCTTTGTTGTCACGCAGTGTCTTCTCCGCCTGATAAGCCATATTGTCCGACAAATTGCGCGTCTCAGCCTCTTCTTTGCGCTTATTGTCTTCGGCAACATGGGACTCAGCCTCTTTTTGCATGCGCTCCACCTCATCCTTGGAAAGACCTGAGGAAACCGTGATGGTAATCTTCTGTTCTTTGCCAGTTCCCTTATCGCGGGCTTTGACATTGAGTATGCCGTTGGCATCCACATCAAAAGTCACCTCAATCTGGGGAACGCCGCGTGGGGCAGGCAAGATTCCATCCAGTACAAATTTGCCCAACTGACGGTTATCCCCGGCCATGGAGCGCTCGCCCTGCAACACGTTGATTTCCACACTGGGCTGATTATCCGATGCAGTACTGAACACCTGGGTCTTGGACGTCGGTATGGTGGTATTGCGCGAGATAAGCGGTGTAGCCACACCACCCATGGTTTCAATACCAAGAGTCAACGGAGTAACATCCAGCAGCAACACATCTTTGACCTCTCCCTTGAGTACTCCGGCCTGAATGGCAGCACCAACAGACACAACCTCATCGGGGTTGACACCCTTATTAGGCTCTTTGCCAAAAAGTTCCTTTACCTTTTGTTGCACCAGCGGCATGCGCGTCTGACCGCCAATCAATATTACCTCGTCAATCTGCGCCGTCGACTTACCTGAATCTGAGATGGCCTGTTTACATGGGCCAAGCGTCTTCTCCACCAAATCCATTACCAGCTGCTCCAGCTTAGAGCGTGATAGCGTGATGTTAAGATGCTTGGGACCGGAGGCATCTGCTGTGATAAATGGCAGATTGACTTCGGTGGACTGTACCGTAGAAAGTTCTATTTTTGATTTTTCCGCCGCTTCCTTAAGGCGCTGCATGGCCATCTTATCGTTGCGCAGATCAATACCCTGGTCGCGTTTGAACTCATCGGCCAACCAGTCCATGATGCGCTGGTCAAAATCATCACCGCCAAGGTGAGTATCACCGGCAGTGGATTTCACCTGAAAAGTGCCCTCTCCCAACTCAAGAACAGAAATATCAAAGGTTCCGCCGCCCAAGTCATACACAGCAATGGTTTCGTCCTTTTTCTTATCTAAGCCGTAAGCGAGGGCAGCTGCGGTAGGCTCGTTGATGATACGCAATACTTTCAGTCCGGCAATCTGACCGGCGTCCTTGGTAGCTTGACGCTGCGCATCATTGAAATATGCCGGAACTGTAATGACAGCCTCTGTCACCGCTTCCCCAAGATAAGCCTCTGCATCGGCTTTTAGCTTCTGTAAAATCATGGCCGAAATTTCAGGTGGTGTATAATCCTTGCCACCCATGGCCACACGCACTTCATCATTGGCACCGCGCGTCACTTTATACGGCTTGCGCTTGGCGTCGTCCTCAATAGAAAGTTCGCGTCCTGCCGGCTCACCCCACTTGCGCCCCATGAAGCGCTTAATTAGGTAAATGGTGTTTTCCGGATTAACAATCGATTGACGCCGAGCCACCTGCCCGACCAGACGCTCACCGGTTTTGCTTACCGCCACTACCGAAGGCGTGATATTGCCGCCTTCAGCGGAAGGAATGACCACCGGCTCACCGCCCTGCATGACGGCAATTTCACTGAAAGTAGTCCCAAGATCAATACCAACTGCTTTTCCCATTATTTTTTCTCCTTTTTGTTGTTTGCTTTTGTTTATAATTAGCTTAGGATTAACCTATTTATTATCCTCGCCATTACCTACCATTACCTTAGCTGGTCTAAGTACGCGCTCATTTAGCATATAACCCTTTCCCAACTCACCCACAACCATGCCATCCGGTCCGGGAACGCTGCTGACCGCTTCATGTACGCTAGGGTCAAAAACCTCGTCCTGCGCCTTGATACGACTCAATCCCAATACTTCAAGCACATTTTCCAGCTTACGGGCAATACCATTAACGCCTCCCACCCACGGATCAGATGCCATTTGCGGCGGGACATGCTCTGCTGCCCGCTCAAAATCATCCAGCACCGGCAGTATTTTGAGCATCATATCTGCATTGGCATACCTGATGGCATCCAATTTGTCCAGCTCCAGTCGTTTTTTATAGTTGGTAAAATCCGCCTGACCGCGCTGCCATCCGTCAAGATACTCCTGTGCTTTAGCTTTTGCTGCATCAAGTTCTTGGCGCAATGCTTGCATGTCTTCAGAAGAGTCTCCATCTTCCTGTGCATGACCGGTTTTCTCGAATTCAGACATATCACCCTGTTCAAAACTCATCATACTTCCACCCTGCCAAAATTAATTGTTCGTCACATATGAACGCCTGCCCGAGGTACCGCCATAAAGTTCGGTCACCAACAGGCTAATAAGCGAAGAAACATAACTTAGCACTGCAATAGTGCGCTCATATTCCATACGTGTAGGACCCACAACAGCTATGCTCCCCAAAGGAGCCCCGGGTAAACCATAACGGCTGATAACTAGGCTGCAATCGTGCACAGCCTCTTCTTTGTTTTCGCGCCCGATGACGACACGTACGCCATAATCCGCCAAGTCGTGCAATGTCATAAGGTCCACCAGTTTCTTTTGCTCCGCCAGACGGATTAGGTTTAACAAGCGCGACCCCTGACTAAACTCAGGCTGGTTAATCAAAAAATGCCAGCCTTCCAGAAACATTTCCTGACCGCTGTGCGAGTCCTCTGCCTGTAACATACGTAGCACATGCTGCATTATGAGTTGCTCAATCCGGCTTAATTCTGCAATCTTCAGTTCGATTTGCGCCACGCTTAGTCCGGTAAACAGGCGATTCAAGTGCCCCGCCATGACAGTGAGGTCTTCCTGTGTCACAGCATCTTCTAAACTCACAAGTTGCTGGCGCACCTTAGCACCATGCAAAACCAGCACAACCAACACCAAATGCGGCTGAATAGACACCATCTCCAAATGCTTATACTGCGTCGCCGGAGAGCGCGGCGTGGTGACAATTGCCACGTTTTTAACCTGCTGCGACAGCAGTGTTACCGCCAAATTCAACCACTCCTCCAGTTTGTCCTCCACCTGATGGAACAGGTGGTTAATAAGGAACTGCTCCTCAAGCGGAAGTTCCGGACCCTTCATGTTGGCTACATGGTAACGATAACCTTTATCGGACGGCATGGAGCCAGCGGCATGATGCGGACGCACAATATAGCCTTCCTCTTCCAGCCGCGCTACATCGTTGCGCACAGTAGCCGAACTTACGTCCAAGCCGCACTCATCTAAAACGTTGGATGAAGACACCGGCGCAACCCGCAAAACATACTGGCGGATAATGGAACTTAGTATTAATTCTTCCCGTGGTTTCAGCATAATTAGCAATCTATCGATGAGATTGCTAATACTAACATGTCTAACACTTCTTTGTCAAGGGGTATGGATTTGTCCAAGGCTATAGTAGCCATCTATCTGCCGCAAAATAGCCTTTTCTTTTTCGCTACAATTTTTTGATACGGATAGCAGTTGTGCTATGCTATAGAAAATCATTGTAGCGGAGATTACGTGAGACCCGGATTTGGGCAAATTGTCCTCATCATAATCATAGCCTGCGGCGTTTTATTGCTGGCACGCAGTTCCAAGCGCGGAACAGCGAAATCCGCATCGCGAAAGACGCACACGCGACAACTTAATCCCGCCAGCACAGAAGAACCAGCCGCTATGACAGTACGCCAAAAACGCCTGCGCTGGCTGGGGATTATCCTCATAGTCGCAGGTATGGTAGCGCTGGGGATTCTATTGAGTTCTATCATCAACTTCATCTTTGTTCTGTCTGCCGTAGCTGGGATTATCATACTTTCCGGCATCGCATTCATAATACTTTCCGCTCGTCGCTAGACGCTTGACAGTCTGCAAAATAGATTGTTAAACTGCCTATCAGTTAGGAGAAGTGGTTCATTATGCAAAAAGTCGGCATCGCCTATCATCCACTGAATGCGAGAGCACCAGAACTAACCAGTCGCCTAAGTGCCGTATTACAGGCGCATGGGCTGGAGTATTGGCAATGCTCGGCATGGAATACGGCGGAATTGCGCAAACATTTTGAAGGCACAGACGTGATACTCACCATAGGCGGTGATGGTACCATTCTGCGCGTCGCGCAGGCACTGGACGGCGAACTCATCCCTATTGCCGGCATCAACCTTGGGCAACTGGGCTTTTTAACTGAAATACAACCGGATGAAGGCAGTGAAAAACTGCTGACGCTGCTGGCAGGCAAGGGCTGGTGCGATGAACGCGCCATGTTGGAGGCAGAATTGCGCCAAACAATAAATGGACAACCTCAAACAATGCAGTTCAACGCCTTAAACGATATAGTCATGGCACGCGGTGCAATCGCCCGTATCGTGGAAATCACTGCCAGTGTTGACGGAGCCGTTGTAGATACCTATAAAGCTGATGGGGCACTGGTCGCAAGCGCCACTGGCAGCACAGGGTATGCCCTCGCAGCAGGCGGTCCTATCCTCAACCCAAACTCGACAGATATGTTGCTTGTTCCGATACTGCCGCATGTATCGCTGCAACATCCGCTGGTGCTCAACTCCACAAGCGTCATTACTCTTAAACTCTCTACCAACAGCCCTGCCACGCTCTCCATTGACGGTCACATCAGTATTGAACTTTTAGACGGTAGCAGTGTTACCGTGCGCAGTAGCACCAAACGCACACATTTTCTGCGTATTGACCCGCCGGGACACTTTTACGCATCCCTAAGCCAAAAATTAAAAAGGACAACCGTATGACGTATAAAATTGAAAAAGCTAAAATTGAGGATGCCCCTGCCATACAGGAAATGGTCAATTCTTTCGCCGAGACAGGAGAAATGCTGGGGCGCCCCCTGTCTGAAATCTACGAAAATTTGCGTGATTTCTATGTAGCACGCCAGGGCGGCAGTGTTATCGCCTGCGCAGCACTGCACATAGCATGGAGCGATATGGCCGAGGTAAAAAGCTTAGCCGTCTGCGAGAAACATCAACGAAAAAGAATTGGGAAATCATTAGTCGAAATCTGTTTGAATGAAGCCAAAGAACTCGGCATTCACAATACCTTTGTCCTGACTTATGTCACCTCATTTTTCCAAAAATGCGGCTTTATGGAGGCAGACAAGGCCGTTTTGCCGCACAAAATTTGGGGCGAATGCTATCGCTGCCCCAAATTCCCCAACTGTGATGAGGTAGCCATGGTTTATCGGGTTAAGTGATGGGCGAATATCGCACACTTTCCAGCAAACCTATATATTCCGGAGTCTGCGTCAGCCTGCGTGTGGATGCCGTTCAGTTGCCATCTGGACAACAGACTAAACGGGAGGTTATTGAGCACTGCGGAGCAGTTGCCATCGTAGCACTGGACCCTACCGGGCACATACTACTGGAAAAACAGTTCCGCCACGCTACTGGTAAAGAGTTGTTTGAAATACCGGCCGGATGCATTGACCTGAATGAGACACCGGAGGAAGCGGCAAAACGCGAATTACAGGAGGAAACCGGTTTTTGCCCCGGGAAGCTGGAACGGCTGGGCGGTTTTTATTCGGCACCCGGATTTTCCAACGAGTATTTACACCTGTTTCTTGCCACCGAACTTTTCACGTCACCTTTAACAGCCGAAGACACGGAGGAAATAAGTGTGATAAAGGTGTCATCCCTTGATGCGATTGAAATGCTGCGCCGAGGTGATATTGAAGATGCCAAAAGCATCGCCGGATTGCTTTACTATTTCAAATTCAAGGGCGACTAACCAACCTCTAGTTATAAATTAACTGAAATTCTCAGACGCACAAATACTATCATGCCCACCATTTTCATGTTAGAATTAAAACTGATATGCGAGAAATTACCTCAGACGAAATCAGCAAAGCCGTTGCTCTCTTGGCACAAACAAGCAACTTTGAACTTGGGGGCGACATCTTAGAACTCCTGAAAAAAGCCCGTTCAAGCGAGGTTTCCCCCGTAGTGTGCGATGTATTGGACAAGCTGCTGGACAATGCCCGCATAGCCAAATCAGAAAGCATGCCGCTGTGCCAAGACTGCGGAACAGCTGTAGTGTTTTTAGATATCGGTCAAGATGTACACGTCACAGGCGGGGATATCTGCTCAGCTATTGCCGGTGGCGTGCGGCAAGGTTATCAGGAAGGCTACCTGCGCAAATCCATGGTTGAGCATCCGTTTTCCAGCCGTATTAACACCACAGATAATACGCCGCCTGTTATACACACTGAAATTGTACCGGGTGATAAAATCAAAATCAGCTTTATGCCCAAAGGCGGAGGTGCTGAAAACATGAGCCGCTTGGTAATGCTAAAACCTGGGGCTGGTAGCCAGAGCATTATAAATGCCGTGACCTCCGCTGTAGATGAAGCTGGTGGCAATCCATGCCCACCACTTATTATCGGGCTTGGAATTGGAGCCACTTCAGAAAAGTCCATGCAAAACGCAAAGCGGGCACTGTTGCGCCCGGCAGGTCAGCCCAGTTTTGACCCTGAAGTAGCAGCCCTAGAAGCCCAAGTGCTGGAAAGCGTGAATAGGCTTGGAATTGGTCCTTTGGGTATGGGGGGCAGCATAACTGCAATGGCAGTACATGCTGAAGTGAGACCATGCCATTTTGCCAGCCTCCCGCTTGCTATAAATCTGCAATGCCACAGCGCACGACACACCGAGGTAATACTTTAGTGGTCACGTGGAATATAACCTCTCCTTTTGATGAAGCGACCATAGATAAGCTTCATGCAGGGGATTTGGTCGCAATTTCAGGCACCATTTACACCGCACGGGACGCCGCTCATAAACGCCTGATTGATTCACTCAATAATGAAATCCCTCTGCCTTTTGATTTACAAGGACAGACCATTTACTACATGGGACCGTCTCCGTCCCGTCCGGGGCAGATTATAGGGTCATGCGGTCCGACCACCAGCGGGCGCATGGATGCTTTCACCCCGGCACTGCTGCGTGCCGGGCTACGTGCCATCATTGGTAAAGGAAAACGATCGCTAGAAGTAATTGAATCCATCAAAAACAACCACGCCGTTTACCTCGTAACATACGGCGGAGCCGGAGCACTATTAGCCAAAAGCGTACGCAGAGCCGAAATAGTCGCATATTCTGAGTTGGGGGCTGAGTCTATTATGCGGCTTGAAGTGGAGAGTTTTCCGGCTGTCGTGGCAAACGATGCTCACGGCGGAAATTTATTTGAAGAACAAATCGCCAAATACCGTCGCATTTAGGAGAATGATATGGAGGACTGCATCTTCTGCAAGATTGCCGCAGGCATAATTCCCAGCAATAAAGTATTTGAGGACGAGTTGGTTTTCGCTTTTCGCGACATACATCCCATGGCTCCCACCCATATTCTTATAATTCCTAAGAAGCACTACCAAAATCTGTCAGCGCTTGATGCAGCAGACCAGACATTGCAGGAATATCTACTGCATATCGTAAATTTGATAGCTCAACAGGAAGGTTTAGACAAAGGCGGATATCGCGTGGCCATAAACTGCGGAAAGTGGGGTGGACAGGTAGTGCAGCATCTGCACATACACCTATTGGGCGGACGTAAGCTGGTAGACGAACTGGGATAGCAACTACCGCATATTTTCACGCTTAGCGCGTTTTACAACAGCCGACCAAATGAACAATCTTTTGGTCGGCTGTTTAGTATCGGTTTAATTATGAGCTTTAATAGTTTTTGGCGACAATCTGAAAGTAGCTTTGCGGATGGCTGCACACAGGGCACTCACCGGGAGCATCAGTGCCTTCATGAAGATGCCCGCAATTGGCACATTGCCAAACCTGCTTTTCGACCCTCTTGAAAACCTGACCCTCCGTAACATTTTTCAATAGCGCAAGGTAGCGCGCTTCATGTTCCTTCTCAATTTTGGCAACAGATTCAAACAGTACGGCGATTTGCTCAAAACCCTCCTCGTGTGCCTCCCGTGCCATTCTGGCATACATGTCAGTCCATTCAAAATTTTCGCCGCTGGCTGCTGCCTTTAAATTGGCTACCGTACTGGGCACAGCACCATCGTGAAGCAGCTTAAACCACATTTTTGCATGTTCTTTTTCATTGCCCGCTGTTTCCAAGAATATTGCGGCTATCTGCTCATAGCCATCTTTTTTTGCCTGTGAAGCGAAATAGGTATACTTGTTTCTAGCCTGCGATTCGCCCGCAAATGCCTCCATGAGATTTGCTTCTGTCTTGGTTCCCTTTAAGTCTTTCATAATTACTACTCCTCCCGCTTTTTATTTTCAACTAACCCTTTTGGGGTTCTGTTTATAAAGGCCGCATTTCCAATCCTCAATATGCTTTTGGATTGCCAAAAAGCTTTTATCACTTATGCCATGCTCAATTTTACAGGCATCATTTACAGCTGTTTCCCTATCCACTCCCAAATAAACCAACCAGTCAGAAAACAGCATGTGGCGGTCATATGTTTTTTGTGCTATCTCACGCCCGCTGTCAGTTAGCGTTATATAACCACCTACGTCAATCTCAATATGCCCACTCATTCGCAGCTTTTTCATGGCGATACTGACGCTTGGTTTGGAATAAACCATCTCATTTACAATATCGATGGAACGTATCGGTGTGCCGTCATGACCTAGCATCAGGATGGTTTCTAAATAATCTTCCATCGATTCAGGTGTTTTCAATACTATCTGCACCTCCAATGCGATTATTGATGCCAAGTCATAATAACATAACCACACCTAAAATCCAATATATCAAACCGAACCCTTGGTCTTGCCACGCGCCTTAGTCAGTGCCGGCGCATGCCAAAGTTAGTTTTTACTAACACCAGTTCAGCCGAGCTGCAAAATACCAACGCATTGAGCATCCACAAAGAGTAGACATACGAATGCGTATACGGCTATAATCAAGTTAAGTGATACTGCGTTCATTGATACAGGCATTCGCCATGATGCAGACAGGAGGATACATATGTCTATTCTGGAGTGCAGGGGCCTTACAAAAAATTATGGGCAGCGGCGCGCACTAAACAGGGTTGATATTACCGTTGAGCCTGGGCGTATCGTTGGATTGCTTGGTCCAAACGGAAGCGGCAAATCGACTCTAATCAAATTGTGCAACAGCCTTCTGACGCCAACAGCCGGCACAATCCGCATAAACGGATTGGCTCCCGGCATTGAGACAAAAAGCATTGTTTCGTATCTGCCGGATGTCACATATTTGAACAACTGGATGCGCGTGAGCGACCTATTGGACTTCTTCGCAGATTTTTACACGGATTTTGACCGCAACAAAGCGCTGGATATGCTCAAGAACCTGAGAATTGAGCCGCATAATACACTGAAATCCCTTTCAAAAGGCAATAAGGAAAAGGTGCAGCTAATACTTGTTATGGCGCGCTCAGCCCTATTGTATTTACTTGACGAACCTATCGGCGGTGTCGACCCTGCCGCACGGGATTACATTCTTTCAACGATAATCAAAAACCGCAAACATGCGGCATCAGTAATCATATCGACACACCTGATATATGATATTGAGCAAGTGCTTGACGATGTTATTTTTCTGAAAGAAGGCAGCGTAGTGCTTGCTGAAACTGCGGATGAGTTACGCAGGCAATGCGGGACATCGGTTGATATGTATTTCCGGGAGGTATTCAGATGTTAGCGAAACTGATTAAGTATGAATTTAAGGCTACCGGACGATATTTTCTCCCATTGTTCGGCACGATGCTCGCAATCGCGCTCATAAATCGGCTTTTCCAATTGCTCACTCACGTCACACGAACCAACCTTGCCACGCCACAAGCCATCAGTATCTCACTTTCGCAAATGCTGTTTACGGCAATAATGGCCGTCGCACTGGTAATCACAATCCAGCGCTTTAACAAAAACCTGCTGCAAAATGAAGGTTATCTTTCATTCACGCTGCCTGTAAAGGTCGAACATCTGATACTCAGCAAGCTGTTGACTTCATTTACTTGGTATATCGCAAACGCTATTGTTCTTGTGATTTCAATGCTACTAGCCTACAGCATAAATATGAGTTTTTCAGATATCACCAACTTTTTCAATGACATTTTCAACCTTTGGTTTTCTTCAGGGGAATCGTTTCTAATTGGCGTTGAGCTTATCATAGTTTCAATACTCGGCACATTTAGCTCAATCCTTCTGATTTACACATGCCTCTCTCTCAGCATGTTAGTAAACAATCACCGCTGGCTGTTAGCATTCGGCATGTATTTTGCATTTTCCACAATTGAGCAGCTATTCGCATCGTTTGCAGCAGTGTCATTGATACTATTATTAAGCGACTCAAGTTGGTCCCCGTTTGCAATATCACAATTAGTTGCATCAATTGGCATAGTCTTTTTGCTCACACGGTGCATAGGATTATTTTCTTTAACACTCTATATGCTGCGGCGCCGCCTGAATTTGCTGTAACACACGTTCAGAACAAGATGGCTAAAACCACAATAGCTATAGACAAAATCTTACGGTTGTTGTCGTAAGTCTTCCAGTGCATCCTGTAAATCGGATGGCAATGGTGCAGCGAACTCCACTTCTTCCCCCATTGCCGGCAAAAAGAACCTGAGGCGCGCGGCATGTAAAAACTGCCGCGCCACTAGGTTAGATTTGGTTCCATATACAATATCCCCCACCACAGGGTGCCCTATTGATGCCAAATGTACCCGTATTTGATGCGTGCGTCCTGTTTCAGGACGCACCTCCAACAGCGAATAACCAGAAAATTGCTCAAGCGTAGTATAAGCCGTACGTGCAGGGCGACCACCGGCATCAATAGCCATGCGCTGGCGACGCATGCGATCGCGCCCAATAGGCGCATCAATAACACCGCCGGACTGTTTTGGTTTACCGCACACCAATGCTATATAGTTTTTTTTTACCACGCGCGATTTGAACTGAGACGAAAGATTAGCCAAAGCCGATGGCGTTTTTGCAATCAATATCAGCCCTGACGTGTCCTTATCCAACCTGTGCACAATGCCCGGGCGGGCAGGGTTATCACTTTCGGGGAGGGCAGGAAGATGTGATAGCACAGCATTTACAAGTGTGTGTACCATGCTTCCCGGGGCAGGATGGGTGGTCATACCAAAAGGCTTGTTAACCACCAATAAGTCGGCATTCTCGAATATTATGTGTAATGGGATGTCCTCTGCCGCAATATCGCTTGGCATCGGCGGTGGTATGGTAACACTAATACAGTCGCCTGCTTTCAGCTTCAGCCCTGCACGGACAGGTTTGTCGCCCAGCAGCACGAAACCGTCGGCAATCATTTTCTGAATAAAACTGCGCGACAACTCCGGCAGATGCTGTGCAAGAAAGACATCCGTGCGCAAGCCTGCGCTATCAGCTGTCAGTAGCTTCCGTTGATTCACAAGAATGCTCCGCCCCGGATGCGCGTACAAGATTGAAAGCCAAGAGGATACTGCCTACTACCAATGCTGAATCAGCAATATTGAAATCAGGGAACATCCCTACGCCTATGAAATCGGTTACATGCCCGATAAAAACACGATCAATCCAATTGCCTATCGTACCGCCGAGCATCAATCCTAAGGCCGCCACCGAACTTCTCCAGCGCAAAAAGATAAATCGGCGGCTGAATATCAACGCAATGTACAATACTGCAAGCGCTCCCACGCTGGAAATAATGCAAAGGAGAAGGCGGGAATTTTGGAGAATACTGAAAGCAGCGCCGGTGTTGCGGAAATGCGTAATACGAAAAAAACCATCTTCAGGCCATGAGCCATACAGCGGAATATTATTCTTCACCAAAAACTTAATGAGTTGATCCAGCGCTGCAACAACCGCAGCAACTGAAAAGAACAGCCATGTACTGCGTGAAATCTTAACGTGCATTCTTTCGGGCATCACTCATACAAAGTTTGGCAGTAGGCATAGCTTCCAAACGCACCGCCTCAATAGGCTGCCCGCACTTTTCGCAAACACCAAATGTCCCAGCCTCAAATTTCTTCAAAGCGGCTTCAATACTCGCCAGCTGATCCATAACACACTGTTCCTGGGCCACCATATTCTCCAAGTCGGCTGTTTCCGTAGCCTCCTCTTCCCGTTTTCCAAAAGGACTACCCTCGCGGCGATTGTCTGATGAGCGCATGGCGCGTATTTCATCCAGCTGCTCACTCATACGTTTGCGGTCCTTTTCCAAACGCTGCTGAATTGGTTTGTAATTAACATCTGTCATAGCATTCTCCTCAAGTGCGCTATGTCGCTACTCAACATCCAAATACCTGCCTTGAATCAGAACTGAGGTACTGTGAAAAATCCAGTTTCACAACCAGTGTTAACTGACAAGGAATGTACGCACCAACCACAGACACAGATGAATCAACAATACCCATCGTCCGCAAATGGCACGATAAGCAAGTGTAAACTATTTTTAAGCATTATTCAAGCCAAAAAGCTATTTTGCTTAGACGACAGACCGCGCGTTTGCCGCCACATGCACCGATGAGTATAATTAAGACGCTTTGAATACAATGGTTGACTTATCCGTACAACTGGCACCGCGTAACAAGCGCGGGCTAAAACTTGCCAATCCCGTAATGGCGGCCTCAGGAACCTTTGGCTACGGCGATGAAATGAGCGCAATATGCAACATTAAGCGGATTGGTGCCATTATATGCAAGGCCACCACACTCAAGCCACGTAGCGGCAATGCGCAACCAAGAATCGCAGAAACGCCAGATGGCTTACTCAACGCCATAGGATTGCAAAATCCGGGGATTGATGCCCTTGTCCGTGATAAAGCACCAATGTGGGCTGGCTGGCACGTGCCGGTTATAGTTAACATTGCCGCAGAAAGCATAGATGAGTACGCCGAATTGGCTCGGCGGCTGGACAATATCCCCGGCGTTAGCGGACTGGAAGTTAATATCAGTTGCCCCAACGTATCATCCGGCTGCATTGAGTTCGGTGCCAATCCGGCTTCTGCCGCCTCAGTGACGCAAGCTGTGCGAGAGACCACCTCCTTGCCTGTCATCGTCAAATTGACGCCAAATACCAACAACATCGTAGAACTAGCCTGTGCGGTTGCCGAAGCGGGAGCTGACGCAGTTTCTCTCATCAACACACTGAAAGGAATGTCCATAGACATCAAAAAACGCCGCCCACTCCTGGCAAACACAAGCGGAGGATTGTCAGGTCCGGCAATAAAACCCGTAGCATTGTACATGGTATATCAGGTATCCGCCGCCGTAAAAGTACCCGTGATTGGCGGAGGTGGCATCATGACAGCACAAGACGCGTTGGAGTTTATAATGGCAGGTGCTAGCGCGGTAGAGGTCGGCACAGCCACCTTTATCAATCCTACTGCCACCACAGAAATAATTGATGGGCTCGAAAGCTACTCTCTCGAAAACAATTTGAGTTGTCTTGACTCCATAGTTGGTATTGCCCATAAGAACTGAGGAAACGGCCTCCATACATTTGCATGTTTTCGGAATAATCGCCACATAACGCATATTACACAAACACAACTGTTCTGCTATAATACTTGTTCCCTATTTCTCCATAGTGAGGTGCACGAATATGTCCAATAAAGAAATCTTTCGCATGCTTGAAAAAGATGCCAAGCTTACACCTGAGCAAATCGCTGCCATGACCGGCTCAAGCGTCGCTGAAGTGAGCCATGTCATCAAGCAGGCAGAAGACGATCGTGCCATCATAAAGTACAAGGCTCTCATCAACTGGGATAAGGTTGGAAATGAGCATGTATGGGCACTTGTCGAGGTTAAAATTACTCCGCAGCGCGAGGTTGGTTTTGATGCCATCGCCGAACGTATCTACAAATTTGACGAAGCCCGCACTGTCTATCTTATGTCCGGCACCTATGACCTAGCAGTGGTCGTTGAAGGACGTACAATGCGGGAAGTAGCCGAGTTTGTCACGCATAAACTGGCGCCTATTGAGGGCGTTACAGGCACTGTCAGCCATTTCGTACTGCGCCGCTACAAAGAAGACGGCGAAATATTTGATGCCAAAGAGGAAAGCAAGCGCCAGGCGGTTATTCTTTAGCAGGATATTTTAATGACTACCATAAGACCAGTTAGTCCATCCGGAAAGCCCATTATATCGCAGCGGGTCAATAGCATAGCGCCATCAGGCATCCGCAAATTTTTCGACCTGTTGGCCTCTATGAAAGACGTCATATCGCTTGGAGTGGGAGAGCCGGACTATACCACTCCATGGAATATCCGTGAAGCTGCAATCTACTCTCTTGAGCGCGGTCGCACAATGTACACGTCCAATCTGGGCATGCCGGAATTGCGCAGGGAACTATCGCGTCATTTGGAGCAACGCTGCGGATTGCATTACGACCCTGACGACGAACTATTGATTACTGTTGGAGTGAGTGAGGCGCTTGATCTTGCCATGCGCGCTACCATCGACCCAGGTGATGAGGTGATTATGGGCGCTCCGTGTTACGTGGCATACCCTGCATCTGTAATCCTTTCGTCGGGGACGCCGGTTATAATACCCACCTATGAAAGCGACTGTTTTGAAATAGACTCATCAAAAGTTGAGGCTACCGTCACTGCAAACAGCAAAGCCATCCTCAGCGGTTATCCCGCCAATCCCACAGGGGCTGTGTTGCCCCGCGAAAAGATGCTTCAGATTGCCGACGTGGCACGCCGCCACGACCTGCTTGTTATGTCGGATGAGATATACTCGCAGTTGGTTTATGGCATAGAACATACGTGCTTTGCCTCATTGCCGGGCATGCAGGAACGCACTATTCTGCTTGGAGGATTCTCAAAAGCATACGCCATGACCGGATGGCGCATCGGTTATGCCGCCGGTCCACGCGAAATCATCGCTGCCATGACCAAAATTCACCAGCACACCATCATGTGCGCCCCCACCATGGCACAGATAGCCGCATTGGAGGCATTGCGCGACAGTAGTGGCAGTGTTGAAGAAATGGTGGCTGACTATAACCACCGCCGCCAGATGTTTGTCAAAGGATTGCGCGATATTGGTCTTTCATGTTTTGAGCCAAAGGGTGCTTTTTATGCCTTCCCCAACATCAGCATCACGGGTATGAACTCAGAAACATTTGCCGAAAAATTGTTGGCAGAGGAGAAAGTTGCAGCCGTACCAGGCACAGCTTTCGGCGAATGCGGCGAGGACTACGTACGCTGCTGTTATGCCACGTCGGTACCTGAGTTGGAAGAGGCATTGGTACGCATTAAGCACTTCGTTGATAAGCACCGCTAAGCAGCACCTCTGCTTAAATAAGCAGGGCATCTTCGCTCTGCTAGATAAGACCCATTTTGCTTCTGACTTCGTTTAGCGTCCTCTTGGCAATAATCTGTGCGCGCTGAGCCCCATCCAGCATCACCTGCCGCACATACTTAGGGTCAGCCGCCAATTCGGCACGACGGGCACGCAAAGGTGCCAAATCGCGATTAATCGCCTCAGCCAGAGCACGCTTGCAATCCACGCAGCCTATTTTGGCATCACGGCAATCGGTCTCCACCTGCGTCATACATTCAGCCTCAAAATGTCTGCGCAATTTGAAAACATTACAAACCTCAGGGTGTCCAGGGTCAGAGCGCAACCTGCGGGCAGGGTCAGTTACCGCCGACATAACTTTTTTCGCGGTTTCTTCTGCCGTGGCCGCCAGTTCAATATGGTTTCCCAAACTCTTGCTCATCTTGTCTTTACCATCAAGCCCAACCACCAGCGGGAAATTAGTCAGTTTGGCTTGCGGCTCAGGGAATGTTTCTCCAAAATGCTCATTGAAGCGGCGGACGATTTCACGCGTCAATTCCAGATGTGGCAATTGATCTTCACCAACAGGCACCACATCAGCCTTGTATAACAATATGTCGGCTGCCATCAACACAGGATAACCCACCAGCCCATAATTCACATTCTGCGGATGTATGCGGGCTTTTTCTTTAAACGTAGGTACGCGTAACAACCAAGAAAGCGGTGTTACCATGCTTAAGAGAGAGAATAACTCATTGATTTCAGGAACGTGCGACTGCACAAAAATAACGGATTTCTGTGGGTCCAGTCCTGCTGCCAGCAGATCCAACAGGGCTTCATATATGTTCCCTTGCAGCTTGTCTGTGTCTTCAAGCGTAGTTAAGGCATGTAAATCCACGATACAATAGACACAATCATACTCATCCTGCAGCGCCACATAATTCTTCCCCGCACCCAAATAATTCCCGATATGCAACCGTCCGGTTGGTCGCACCCCCGAAAAAACACTCTTCTTCATAACGCTCCTTTAGCTGCGAAGTTTAACATAGTAGTATGATGATGACCAGTTTTTGCGCTCAATGTAAAGCATGAACTCTGCGCCGCAAAGCCCTGAAGCCTGTCTATGCTTCACTGAAGCTACGGCACCGAAATGCCGTCTGCGATTTCAATGCCCTTGGCTTTTCTCTGCTGCGCCAACTCGCGTGTTATACGCTCCTTTTTATCTCCGGTCAGATTGTAAAAGAAAATCGGCACCATACAGACCAGCAGTGAAATAGCCGGAATGAGCGACACAAGTGAAAACATGCCGCCGCGTACTGCAGAACTCAACTCTGTCACGTTTACGGTGTTGTCAATGCCAATGTTATGGATATCAAGTCTAATTAACATATACATCAGCACGATAGACGACGTTGCCACTGCATTGCCAAGCTTCTGCGTAAATGTCATACATGCCTGTCCAATGCCTGTATAACGCACACCTGTCTTCCACTCCATGTAGTCCAGCGCATCCCCGATCATGGGATACACCAGTGCATTAATCGCACCAAGTGGTATGCCAGTCAATACCAGTAGCGGAACACAAAGCCAAAAGCGCTCATACCCGATTAGGTACATTCCAAAGCTTGCCGCGCTGCCCAAAATGCATGAAAAGATAATTATTTGCTTGTAGTTAAAACGCGGAATCAGCATAGAAACCACCAGCATTGTAACGAGCATCCCCAGCCCAACCGCAATGGAATACACCAACGCAACAGTCGATATATTAGCCTGTAGTGCGCTTTCAATATCCTCAGTGCTTAATCCATCCAGTGACGGACCGATGTAAACGGCATAGCGCGCCACATGAATTGCGCCGGCCTGATACAGGTAGCGTCCGGCCGCCAGTATGCCCATTATAACCGTCAGCATCAGCGGCTTGCACCTGAAAACCAACCTCAGTGCCTCGGATGTTCCATTATCCCGCTTTTGCGGGAGGGGAAGTGCAATACGTTCTTTGACCTTGAGGGCGCGCAGATATAAAAATATGCCAACACCAGCAGCAATTAGCGCCACGATTAAGTATTTGGTACGCTCAAGTTCAAGACCGCCTTGGCTTATAAGATTCGGCAGAAGGTATCCCAGACCCATAAACAGCGCCGCCGGCACGGCAACACCGACGCCGTTTACCGCAGTAGCGAAAGAAAGCAGCTTTCCGCGCTCTTCCGGCTTGGGCGTCATAATATTCGGCAGGCTCCAAAAAGGTACGTCCGTGATTGTGTAAGCCATTCCCCACAAAACGTAGGTTATGACGGCGTATACCATTTTCAGCCCCATAGAGAGGTCCGGGGCGCAGAAGATTAACAGAGTCAGGACTGCAACCGGCAAAACGGCCATTTTTATATACGGTTTCATTTTGCCGCTTTTGAGCGAATTGCAGTCAATAATCATGCCCATAATGGGATCGCTTACGGCATCCCATATACGCGCACACAACATAAGAAAAAGCACAAACAGCGGTCCCACACGCAGGACACTTATGTAAAAGTCCGAAATGAACGATGACATAAGACCATATATCATGCCGTTGCCCAATGCCGCGATGCAATAGGCACGGAATTCAGATTTGGGAATAACGCCGTGTGACTTTGTTAGATTCATACTCAGTTTAGCCCGAAAGGCGACCTTGGGATTATCCTTTCAAGGTGTCACTATGCTCCGCTCTTTTCTTACCTTAGGATATTATACCAGCAAAACATAAAGCCGCATCATACATCAGTGAGAGCACGCAGTCGCAGCATCACATCATCAATTGTGGCATCATCCGTAGAAGCCCCTGCCGTCACTCCAATTTTCTTCTTGCCACAGAGCCACAGCGGATCAATATCAGAGGCTGTTTCAATCTGGTAAACATGCGCCACTGTGGCACACAACTCAAGCAGGTGCTTTGTGTTGGCACTGTTGCGTCCGCCGATAACAAACACTATATCCGAGCCATCAGCCATTTCAAGGGTATCTGTCTGGCGGCGGCGAATATCATGGCATAAAGTATCTATGACGTGGATTTCAGCATCCTTTACCAAAGCAATATCCACCACTTCCTTGACGAAAGCAGCAAATGCCTGCGGAATTTGCGTCGTCTGCGACAACAGACCAAGCTTACGCGGCATGTCCTGTATGTTGCGCAACGCCGCAGCATCCAGTGTCGCCATACCTTTGCCATCGGCCCAACCCAATATACCCCTAACCTCAGGATGCTCTCCGTCCCCGTATACGATGGTGTAAAAACCTGCTGAAGACAGGCGCCGTGCCGCCACCTGTGCGCGCCTAACAAAAGCGCATGTAGTATCTATGACATTTAAGCCACGCGCCTCAAGTTCCGCTGTCACCTGCGGACCAACCCCATGGGCGCTAATGACCACTGTATCACCTTGTATTTCTGCGGCACTATCAATGATACGCACGCCACATCCGGACAGCTTTCCCAACACCTGCTGATTGTGCACAAGCGCCCCCAACGTTTCCACTCCACCATGCTGTTGCGCCACCTGTGTAACCGTATCCACTGCGCGACGCACGCCCATACAAAAGCCGATATGGGCCGCCTGCCGAATTTCAGGCACCATAACACGCCACCTTTGGCAATTCCAAACATATCATGCGCCAAATTTACCACGAAACCACCGGCTTGTAAAAGTACATACGCGCATGTCTTTCCAAATTGACAATAACCAGTAGCGACACTTATCATTAAAGTCCGTGGCATATTTGACTGCAGTGCCACAGTTTGTTCGTCGTTCGTCTGTCAAAGGTCATGACACGGAGGCAATATGCCATTTAGAATTGGGGCCACTGAAATCATTGTAATCCTGGCCATAGCGCTCTTGATTTTCGGCATAGGCAAACTGCCGCAGGCAGGATCAGCTTTAGGCAAAACGATGAAAGCATTCCGGACAGGGCACGTTGAAGACGATTTTGAAGACGACGACGATAACGATGAAGAAGAAATTAAGCCCCGCTCAAAAGCCCTTAGGAAAGGCACCAAGCACTAATCAGCCACAGCATTGTCTGCACCATCCTGTACACCCCGCAGAACTTTTGTATCACGAGGGCCCACGCCTGCTATTACTCAAACAAAATTGACAGATAACCGAATTGGCGCTAACATGAAATGTAATTATCTCCAATAGAGGAACTATTAAATGTCAGATTCATGGCGCACATGCGATGCTTGCGGCAGACAAGCCGAGATAGGTCCAAACCAAGATATTGGAGATGCTCTGCGCGGTTGGGTGATTATTTCACGGCTGCGCGGCAAGGATTCCTTCGAACGTTGCAGTTTCTGCTCTATATGCTGCCTGCAGCAGTGGGCGCAGACACAGGTCGCCACAATTCCGGATGTCTTTTTGCATTCACTGAGCGACAGCCCCTGCAATCTATAACTCCACCATAAAAACGTGTTTCCTCTCGCTCAGAGTGCCTGTCATGTTTTTTACAAAGGACAGTTTCCTCCGAAACTGATATCAATAAAAGTCTATTTGCCAAACATACGAATATGAGCAATTCATCAGCAATAGTTCAGCGTATTAACAGCTTAAAGCAACAGCGGCGAGCTATTATAATGGCGCACAACTACCAGCCGGGCGAAATTCAAGACGTCGCCGATTTCGTAGGCGATTCGCTTGAGTTATCACAACAAGCAGCCTTGTCTCAATCAGACGTAATTCTTTTCTGCGGAGTTCATTTCATGGCCGAAACAGCCAACATCTTATCCCCGCAGAAGACTATACTACTGCCTGAGCCCAATGCAGGATGTCCTATGGCCGACATGGTTACCGCCGAAGACCTGCGGAGCAAAAAGCAGGCGTTGCAAGGCATACCGGTGGTTTGTTATGTCAATTCGTCCGCAGCGGTCAAGGCTGAAAGCGATATCTGTTGCACGTCAGCCAACGCCGTCAAAGTGGTACAAAGCCTGCCACAACAGGAGATATTGTTTGTGCCAGACCAGTATCTGGGTCAGTGGGTGGCGTCACAGATCGGCAAAAAACTGCATTTGTGGCCCGGGTTCTGCCCTGTTCATGCCGGCATCCTGACACAACATATACTGGAAATGAAAAGGGATTATCCGCAAGCCAAGGTAATAACTCACCCTGAATGTCGCCTTGAGGTAAGCCAATTGGCCGATGCAGTTCCATCAACCAGCGGCATGTTGCGCTATGCCAAGCAAACTGATACCAAGCAGATTATCGTAGGAACAGAGAGCGGCATCATTCATCGCCTGCAAAAAGAAGCGCCGGACAAAGAGTTCATCCCTATAAAACCACAAGCACGGTGTCCTGACATGAAAGTCACCACTTTGGATAAAATATTGCGCTGCCTTGAAGATATGCAACCTCAGGTAATTGTGCCAGAAGATATACGCGTGCGTGCCTATGCTGCAGTGGAGCGCATGTTACAGGTAGTATAACGTATCAGTGGTTAGCTAAACTCCTGTAAACTGATAATTCTTATAGCTGTTGTTGCAACAAAAGAAAAAAAGGCTTAAGCTATACTTGCGTCTAAGGGATAAAAGCATGGAAAAAAGCACAAAGAAGACAGTCGTTTCAGCAGTATGGATTTTCGGTTTAGTCCTACTGGTTACATCTGTTATTCTGTTTATTATTTCCATTGCAGCCCATAATCAATCCCTACGGGTTCCAAGTATTATTCTTTCCGTTGTTGCGACCATTTTGGGTTTGGTAAGAGCAATAATCAGATAATCCCCAGAGGTAAGCCCCTGCCATCTGTCTTGCACCAAGCAAGCATATATGCTTAAATATCGGGCTGTGGATACCTTTATCGGCTTGGATGTCGGCTCAGTCAACGTTAAATCCTGCCTTATTGCAGCCGACGGCACACTCCTGCACAAAGCCAGTGTTCGTATTACAAGCAATGCGGAAACGGCCTCCAACGCAGCCGTCGTGCAACTGGATGGTTGGGACAAGGCAAAAGGCTTGGGGGTTTCCGGCTCAGGTCGCACACTGATAAGCCAGCCCGATACAGCTGTTTTCACGTCCCCTTTGGCACTGGCCACCGGAGTGCTGCAAGAACACCCTGAGGCACGTTGCATCATTCAGCTTGGTGGGCAGAACTCTCTCATTGTGCAGCTTGAGGACGGTCTTAACAAGCCATGGAAAATAGCCTCCAACCCTCTTTGCGCTGCCGGCACAGGACGCTTTATCGAACAGCAAGCCTATCGTCTGGGACTAAGTTTGGGCGATTTTTCGCGCCTGGCATTGGAGCACAGCGGCACAGCCCCGCGTATTGCTGCACGCTGCAGCGTATTCGCCAAAAGTGACCTTATCCATCTGCAGCAGAAAGGTGTTGCATTACCCGCCATGCTTTATGCATTGTGCCAGTCTGTTGCACGCATGGTAACGGCACTCCACCCGGACACATTTATTGAGCCCATATACATTGCCGGGGGATTGGCCCACAGCCCTGCCATTATTCGGGCGCTGGAAGAGGCTTTCTCGGAAAAAAACGGGGGTGCTGTTAAGATAAATATTGCGCCAAATCCTGATTTCAGTGAAACCTACGGTGCTGCGCTGTTGGCTCGCCGCCAGACTGCGCCTATTCCACCTTTCCCTTTGTCAAATCGCACAGAGCAGCAATATTTCCGCCTGCCGCCATTGCCGCAGAAACAAACCGATGCAATTCCCGCAACTCCGCCGGTCATTAAGGCGTCCGTAGACGGCTACCTTGGCATTGATGTCGGCTCAACCAGCACCAAAGCGGTCATCATGGATGCCAGCGGGAAAGAGGTACTGGCAAAAAACTATATCATGACATCGGGACGCCCCGTAGATGCCGTACGTCAACTATTGCGCAATCTGCTGCAGCAAGGCGCCGGCATGGTAAATATACGAGGCGTCGGCGTTACCGGTTCGGGACGCTACCTCGTTGGGCATTTTATTGGAGCCGATTTGGTGAAAAACGAAATCACGGCGCAGACGCGTTGTGCGGCTGAGATAGACCCGAATGCCGACATCATTGAAATCGGCGGGCAGGATTCAAAACTGGTGCTCAAACGCAAGGGAATAGTCGTTGACTACCAGATGAACAAAGCCTGCGCCGCCGGCACAGGCAGTTTCATTGATGAGTTGGCTGAAATGCTGGGGCTCAAGGTTACCAACGGTGATTTCGCTAAACTGGCCTTTCTGGCACCTTTTACCATTGATCTCGGCACACGCTGCGCTGCCTTCATAGGTCAGTCGGTGGCATTGGCACAACAGGAGGGAGTACCCCTTGAGGTCATCGTTGCTAGCTTGTCCGGTTCCATAGCCAAAAACTATCTGTCCAAGGTAGTGGGACATCGCAAACTCGGGAATAAGGTAATTCTTACAGGCGCCGTATTCTATAACGAGGCGGTTGTGGCCGCTTTCCGCGAGCAACTGGGAGACAGGCAGGTGAGTGTCGCTCCGCATCGTGAGGTATCCGGCGCCATCGGTGTAGCACTGCTGGCAAGGGAGAATCAGGAAACTCAACGCAGCAACTTCAAGGGATTTCAACAGGTCGTCGACCAGCCGTGTGAGTTAAAAACATTCGTATGCCAATCATGCGATAATAACTGCACTATCACGCGTATGGCATTAGACGACGGCAAGTCCACTTATTACGGCAGCCGCTGCGACCGATATGACAGCCTTAGCGCCACAAAAAAACAGCTTACTGCATTTGATGAGCGTGAAAAACTGCTTTTTGCAGGCTACAGGGAAGATGCCGGGCACGGACCGCTTGTCGGACTGCCGCGCGCTCTTTTCACATATGATTTCGCACCTTTGCTCATCGGTTTTCTTAACGCATTGGGTGCCCGCATACTCCTTTCCGGCAAAACCACAGCTTCAATCATGACCAAGGCATCCGAGTTGGCATACAGCGACAGTTGTTTTCCGCTGAAGCTGATGCATGGTCACGTTGACAGTTTGAAAGACAAATGCGATTTCATCCTATATCCGTCAGCTTTGCGCATCGGACGCAAGGAGGGCGACCATAATCAAAAGTATTCCTGCCCACTGGTACAGGCAGCCCCATTCATCGTGCGCCAAGTACTGAAACAGGGAGATAAGATGCTCTCCCCGCTACTGGATTTCAGCCTTGGTGATGACGATGTCATAGCCAATTTGGCGCAGGCAGCCACCGAGATGGGCTTCAGCCGAAAAGCCGGCAGACTGGCAGCACAAGCCGGTATCGACACACAAAACGATTTCTACAAAACCAGAAGCGACTCCGGGACCGATTTGCTGGAAAGCCTTAAGAGTAGCGGGCAAATCGGCGTTGTGATTCTTTCGCGCGCTTACATGGCACAGGACTCAGGTGCCAATCTGGGCATTGCCGAAACCCTTGCTAATTTGGGAGTTGTTCCCATACCAATGGATTTTCTGCCGCTTGAGGACATCGATACAGCAGATTACTCCGATAGGCCATACTGGTCATATGAAAGCAAGCTGATTGCCGCCTCCGCCATTATTTCGCGTATGCCAAACGTATATGGGCTGGTAATTACCAACTTCGGCTGCGGACCGAACTCATTTATCCTACCGGTACTGGAGGATATCATGGGCGATAAACCCATGGGGCAAATGGAAATTGACGAACATGCCGCTGAGGCCGGGCTTATAACACGCCTGGAGGCATTTGTAGACACTATCAACAGCTACGCCGCAGGACAGCAACCACAAAGTCCTCCTGCCATAATACGCCGCTCCAGTGGCGCCATAAGCATCACCAATAAAACATTCGTTGTGCCGCGCATGGCGCCTTTCGTCGACGCTCTCGGAGCAGTGATGCAGTCCGCCGCCTGCCGCGTACAAATCCTGCCTGAGCCCAATGAACAAAACCTGCTGCTGGCCAATCGCGTCACATCAGGCACAGAATGTCTGCCTTACCGCATAACACTGGGGGATTACCTGCGTTTTTTTGAAGATGAGCAGGCAGACCACAGCAATGCGCTGTTGGTGATGGCCGGCTCATACGGACCATGCCGCTTGGGCAAATATGCTTTGGAGCAGGACCGCGTGCTGCATGCGCTGGGATATCCTGCACAGGTGCTCACAACCATTTCCAACAATGCCTACCGCGACATAAATCTGGGCACAGGCGCACTGCGCTACGGTCTGGGAGCCATATTCGCTGTGGACTGGCTGGAACGATTGCTATGGCGCACGCGCCCATATGAACACATGTCTGGACAGGCTGACCTTCTCTTCCAGAAACACCTGCAAAGCATGGTTGAGTCCTGCCGCGTGCGCAAGCCACTCGCCCCGCTTTTGCGCCGGGCTGCGGACGACTTCGCCGAGGCGCACGACCGCAATATTCCGCGCCGCCCTTTGGTAGGTATCAATGGGGAAATTTTCCTGCGCACCAACACTTTCAGCAATAATAATCTTGTACGTGAATGCGAGAAAGCCGGATTGGAAGTGGTTGTTTCGCCTATGAGCGAATGGATTAAATACACGTCTTTGCGCAATCTTGAAGACCAAATACGCTTCCGCCGCTGGAGTAAAATTCCGGCTAGTTTCATAAAACACCGCATCGTTGAAGGTGACGATGCCAAACTGCTGAATATTGTAAAAAATACGCTGGAGTTACGTGACGAACCAAGCGTGGCAGATATACTGCATCAAACAAAACGCTACCTGTCACCGCGTTGCGGTAGCGAAGCCGTGCTTAGCATCGGTGCCGGCGTACACTGGATGGCATCGCCTCATTTCGCTGGGGTAATTTCAGTCATGCCACACGGCTGCATGCCGGGCGGCATTGTGGCATCTATGGCAGAGCATTTTTCAGCGGAGTATCACAAACCTTGGATTAGCCTAACTTATGACGGCATCATGGAAAACAATAACCAAACAAAAATCACCAATTTTGCCGAACTCATCCGCTATTGTGCCCAGTTCTCAAAGTAATTTGACCTATACACCCAATTGCATACTAGGTAGCAAAACGCTAGAATACCTGAAAAGTCTATGTGCTAACGCTCCGGTCTATGCTGGATTTTTACGGAAAGAGGGTTGTCATGATTCGCCATCCACATTTTGAAACCATGCCGCGTGCGGAACTGGAAAAACTGCAGTTGGAGCGGTTAAAAAAGACCGTTGCCTACGTCTATGAGCGCGTGCCATTTTATCGCGACAGCATGCAAAAACTCGGTGTAAAACCGGATGACATCCAAACATTAACCGACGTCGCAAACTTGCCTTTCACCAGCAAGCTGGATTTTCGTGATAACTATCCTTTCGGACTTACGTGCGTACCACAAGACGAGGTTGTATGCGTACACGCATCATCCGGCACAACGGGAAAGCCCGTTATCGCGCCTTACACACAGAAGGATGTTGACACATGGGCCGAACTTGTTGCACGTTCACTGGTCTGCGCCGGCATGACGCGTGAGGACACCTTGCAGAATGCTTACGGCTACGGTATGTTCACCGGAGGTTTAGGTTTGCACTACGGCGGCAAGCAGCTTGGAGCAACTGTTGTTCCAGCCTCAACCGGCAACACCAAACGCCAATTAATGATGATACAAGACCTGGGCACAACGGCTATCTCCTGCACGCCTTCATACGCCCTGATTCTGCATGAAACAGCACAGGAACTCGACATTGACCTGTACAATGGTAGCCTGCGGCTTGGCATACTGGGGGCCGAGCCGTGGAGTGAAAATATGCGCGCCGATATTGAAAACAAGCTGGGAATTACGGCTCTCAGTATATACGGACTTACCGAAATTATGGGTCCCGGTGTGTCCATGGAATGCCCTCACAAAAACGGCATGCACATTTGGGAAGACCACTTCCTGGCGGAAATCATTGACCCAGTCACAGGCAAAACACTGCCATATGGCGAGCAAGGTGAGTTGGTCATCACGACACTGACCAAAGAGGCTCAACCTGTGCTGCGTTTTCGCACTAAGGACATCACTCGTCTTATTACTGAAACCTGCGCCTGCGGGCGCACTATGGCACGCATGGTACGCATCACCGGACGTAGCGATGATATGATACGCGTGCGCGGCGTTTCTGTTTTCCCGTCACAAATTGAGAGTGTGCTTCTTACAGTCGAGGGAATTGAACCGCAGTATATGATTGTGGTGGACCGCCAGAATGCTTTCGCATCCGATGAGCTTGAAATATGGGTGGAGGTTTCCGAGAGTATTTTTTCGGACAAGATGGCACAGATGGCAACATTGCAGATCAAGTTACAGCGCGAACTCGACAGCGTCCTTGGTATTAAGGCGCGTATCAAGTTGGTGGAACCACGTAAACTGGCGCGCACCGAAGGTAAAGCCAAGCGCGTTGTGGACCGTTCTGAGTTGCCACAGTTGTAAAAACAAGCGGAGGATAATCATGAAAATCAAACAAGTATCAGTCTTCGCCGAAAATGAACAGGGACGCTTACTGGCCATACTAAAAGCACTGGAAATCACATGCGTCAACCTGCGCGCCATATCTGTAAGTGAGAATGCCGATTTCGGCATCGTGCGCATGATTATGGACAATCCGGAAAAAGGTGCTGCAGCGCTTAAACAAGCCGGTTTTACCGAACGCACCGATACATTGCTCACCGCTGAAATTCCGGACGTGCCCAACGGCTTGCTGAAATCTGTAGTACAACCTCTTTCAGACGGCAAGGTTAATATAGATTATTTCTACGCTTTCCTGGAGCAAGAAGCCGGCACTGCACGTATTGTGCTAAAAACAAGCGACGATGAAAAAGCGGAAATGCTTCTCAAAGCCTGTACCACTTAATTGAGGCTCAGTTGCAAATTACAACCAACTGAAACTTTGAATTCTAGTAGTACTAAGATGGCAGAATTGTGCTATTCTATGGGCAACATACATTCATTTTAGGAGGGTTCCATGTCAAATAGCAGTTCATCTCGGTGGATGCCTACCGCCGGCGGGGTGCTCAACATTGTGACGGGGGTGTTAGGTCTTATCGGCGGGAAAGCCTGTGCCATAATTTGCGCAGTGCTCCAATCCAATAAATCTAATATCGACATTGAAGATCCAGAAGCATTCACTTTCATGATTGCCATATTATGGATCGCTTGCGCCATTACGTTCATTCCCAGCATCATTTCCATCATCGGTGGCGTATTTGCCATCCAGCGCAAGAAGTGGGGATGGGCTTTAGCTGGAAGCATTTGCGCCATATTATGCTCCACCATCACTGGCGTTCTCGCCTTGATATTCATCGTCATGGGAAAGAAAGAGTTCTCCGCGCAAGAAAACGATATATAATTTTTTCTCTCAGTTTCGTAGGCACAGCACCGCCTACATTTCTAGGCGGTGCTTTCGTTTAACATTAGTTGCCACCATGTTTTTATTGTGGTCTTTTTGTTCTTATGGCGAAAATGCTCATGCTGAAATTTCTGCTACGCAAACAAACATACTGGGGAACAAAGATTGATGGCCGCATGGAAGACGAGACAGTATGGCTTTCCCTTAGATAGTGTGGACACGTGATAAAAACAGTAGTATACTCCAAGGTATCACATATTGGAGTAGCTAACAAATGAAAAGCGCACAACACAGGCATGATATTTCCGACG
>Ga0082212_10001960_pt1 | contig 30290 bp, 27 predicted proteins | sample TergutNt197P3_FD_71548 | JGI IMG/M metagenome (GOLD analysis project Ga0082212, IMG submission 71548) | Neocapritermes taracua P3 segment gut microbial communities from Petit-Saut dam, French Guiana - Nt197 P3 | ecosystem: Host-associated > Arthropoda: Insects > Digestive system > Gut ...
CAATGAGAAGTAAGTAGCCATGCCCATGCCCGAATAATGTGGCATGAAACCAGTATCATAAGGCGTGGCGATTGGTACATACTCGCCGGTATCTATCAGCAGGCTTTCAAAAACCGCGCTGATTTTGCCGAAGATTCCCTTTGTCGCCTTGTTTTCGCCGCTGCTTGATAAAGACAGCAATTTTTCTTTCTGCGCTGAGCTGACAATCGTTTTCACACTGAGGTTCAAGATGAAAAGCCGATCCTGGTTTTCAATAAAAAACTCGTAACTTAGCTCGTCAAACAAGCGGACGGTCAATCCCAGCATTTCTTCCGCAAGCAGACGTAGTTTTCCCATCGCCGATGATGATAATTGGCAAAAAGCGCCGAGCCGCTCTGTTTCTGAAAGGATATGTTCGATTCCGTTTTTCTCGGTGTAAATGTCGGATTTCATAGTCGCTACCTCCCTGTTATATAGCCATCAATAATTATAGCATAGGCCGCTTATTTATAAAAGTACCAATTGCCCAGTCAAAAAAAACTAAAAAAAAACAGTCAAAAAAACCAAGGACTTAACCGGCGGCAGGTCGCCCGCAAAATTAGGGTTCACCGACAAACAGCTAATGGTCATGCGCTTTATGTGTGAAGGCATGGGGCTTAAGCCAAACGGCGCTACCGGTTGTTTGATGGAGGTAAATAAAGGATGAGTGAGGCTTAATCAGAAGCCTGCATCAGATCCATATAAAAATTTGCCAACGCCACTTTGATATAAGGCATCACCCAGATTAATCCGACGCAACAGGTAAAGACGCTTAACAGCAAAAGGGGAACAAAAGATAACCATAGCCCAAATAGCCTCTTTTTATGGCCATTCATGACTTGATGGCTTTTTAGTAATAGTTCTTTCGCACTTTTGTTTTCAAAATCTAAGAGCAAAAAGAAGCTCTGCGAAAACACCAATGAAATGAAAAAATAGACGGAAATCCCGGCGAGATAAAAAACAATCATCATCGGGAGATAATCCGTTTCGTCACTATTTTGATAAAGCATGCGGAAAATATCGGCCGGCAAGGTCGCAACTACTTGAACCCCGATTAAAACAGCTTGGATTTTCACAATTTTCTGCGGATGATAGGTGAAGCCGTACAAAATGTCATTCAAATATATTGGCTCTTTACAGGATATTTTTAGGGCCATAAACAAAATGCCGATATTCACGATGCCGAGAAAAAGACTGATGATGAAAGAGATTATCGTCGAAAAAATGAAACCCAGAATTCCATCTGCGCCGACAAGTGCCGTAGAAAAAAGCCGGACCATAACCGTAATTATCAAAACCGAAAAAAAAGCCATGGCGGCAATCGGGTATTTCCCAAGTAATTGTCCCCTAGCCATGCTCCTTAGCACGGCGGGAGAGCGATATGTGGACATAGTGGTTCCTTTTCTTTGTATAGGAAATAGGAAATTACGCGAACCAATTAAATCATTACGGGAGAATTGCTTCAGCAATTCTCTTAATGCGTCGCTTGCGACGCTATTTTAGACTGCTTCGTCAAAGTTCATCCCAATGATGGCAGTTGCATCCGTTTGCTTCTTGAGTTTTTGATAGGGATTTTCTTCATCGCTATATCGAATCTTCGTCGTCGTCGTGCCGCCGGAAACGTAACTGCGGCCGCATTCACTGCAAATCGACATATGAATCGATACATTTGCTGACAAAACCTTCCCGTTATTCATCGCCGCTTTTTTGTAAGCATTCGAGACATGCTCTTGCTCGTGCGCCCTTACCGCACCGTGAGCAGCACCGGGAGATATTTTCGTCGGTGATTTAAAAGAAACATTTTCATCAGAGCCGTCCTGATACTTGCGGTTGGCGCAGGTCTGGCACTCGGAAGGATCGACTTTGCCGGGTTTTGCCGTCCCGTCAACGCCCGATTCTTTGCCGATCCCCTTGACCGCCTCGGTATTTTCAGCACCACCAATCACGCCGGAACCGGGGACATACCCAGCAACGTAAGGGTTGTTAAAGCCATATGCTCCGAGATTACTGATTCCATAAGACATACATAAAACCTCGCGTGTTAGCCAAAAATAGCTTTCGTATCATTTATATCGGCTATTCTTAGCAAAAACTTTAGGGTTAAATACTAATTAAAAGAATTTAGGAATTGTCTCATCACTTCTTCATATGAAAAACCTCCCTGCGGATTCATCAGGTCAATTTGCTGTGCCGCTTCCATTAACCGCTCCGGATTATGAAAAATAACCAATAAAAAAATAATAAGTATAAAAACAGAAACGAAAAATCCGGCGGCGGAAAAAGCAAATCCCATTTTTGCATTGTTTGAAAACTTTTTCTCGAAGCCTTTGGATAAAAAGGCAAAAATCAATCCTAACCCACCTAACACAATGGAGAAGTATAGTGTCCACAAAGTGACAACGGAAAGAATTCCGATGATCATCGCGGCCATTGCCATCGTTTGACCGGTCGGATGTGTGGGCTGGTCGTAGTAGCCGTAATTTTTTTTCTGATTATAAAAATATTCCATATTGGTATTATATCATGTTTCCATAAAAAATGCATTAATTTCTTGTAATTCAGTACTTATTTCACTATAATAAAAGTTGCAGCAATAATGCGTCGTAAAATCAAAGAAGGACAATGAATGGAAATCAACCTCAAACTAAAAGATGAATTGAAAATTGAAAAATGGCAGGTAGAAGCGGCGGTGAAACTAATTGACGAGGGCAACACCATTCCCTTTATCGCCCGCTATCGCAAAGAAGTGACCGGTTCGCTCGATGATGAAGTTTTACGCGCTTTATCGGAGCGTCTCATTTATCTGCGTAATCTTGAGGAAAAAAAGGCTCAGGTCTTAGCTTCGATTGAAGAGCAGGGGAAACTCACTGATGAGCTGCGTGAGCGGATTCTGGCCGCTGAGACTTTGGTGGTGGTCGAAGATTTGTACCGCCCTTACCGGCCGAAACGCAAGACGAGGGCCAGCATCGCCCGTGAGAAGGGACTTGAGCCTTTGGCGGAATATATCCTCGTACAAGCGGCACTAGAGCCGATTGAAGCCGAAGCTGAGCAGTATGTTGACCCGGAAAAAGAGGTGCAAACGGTTGCCGATGCCATTCAAGGCGCAAAAGATATCATTGCGGAAGGCATCTCTGATGATGCGGACCACCGTATCTATATCCGTCAGGCGACCCTTGACGAAGGAATGATTGCCAGTACCGCCAAAGATGAAAAAACCGCCAGTGTTTATGAAACGTATTATCAATACGAAGAACCGCTTAAAAAAATCGTCGGGCATCGTGTTCTTGCCCTAAACCGCGGCGAGGCAGAGAAGATTTTGACGGTCAAACTCAGTGCTCCCGAAGAACGGATCATAACTTATCTGGAAAAGCAAGTCATTACGAAGCCAAACCAATATACAACCCCGCTCTTAAAGGCGGCGGTTGCCGACAGTTATAACCGCTTAATCGCCCCGGCCATCGAGCGTGAACTTCGCAATTATTTGACGGAGACGGCTGAGGACGGCGCAATTACGGTTTTTGGCAAAAATCTGGAACAGTTGCTCATGCAGCCGCCGATTACCGGCAAAGTTGTCTTAGGCTGGGATCCGGCTTTCCGCACCGGCTGCAAACTGGCCGTGGTTGATTCAACCGGCAAAGTCATTTATACCCGCGTCATTTATCCGACCGCTCCGCAAAATAATATCAATGAAGCCAAAACCACGTTGACTGAGTTGGTCAAAAAATATGGGATTCATATTATCAGTGTCGGGAATGGCACGGCTTCCCGCGAATCGGAGCAAATTATTGCCGGAATCATTAAGGAGCTCAAACTGCCGCTTCAATATGTTATCGTCAATGAGGCCGGAGCCAGTGTTTATTCGGCAAGCAAATTGGCGACGGAAGAATTTCCAAAACTGGATGTCGGTGAGCGCAGTGCGGCTTCAATCGCCCGGCGTTTACAAGACCCGCTGGCAGAACTGGTCAAAATTGATCCAAAGTCGATCGGCGTCGGCCAATATCAACACGATATGAACCAGAAGAAATTGAGTGATGCCCTAGCCGGCGTGGTCGAAAACTGTGTGAACAAGGTAGGGGTCGATTTGAATACTGCTTCGGCTTCCCTCCTTACGTACATATCGGGAATAAATAAAGTGATTGCCAAGAATATTGTGGATTACCGCGAACAAAACGGACGTTTTACCGATCGAAAACAGCTTTTGAAAGTCGCCAAGCTAGGGCCGAAGGCATATGAGCAATGCGCAGGTTTCATGCGGATTACGGATGGCAAAAATCCCTTGGATGCAACCAGCGTCCATCCTGAAAGCTATCCGGCGACGATGAAAATACTGGATAAAATGAACATGTCTTTGGCGGATTTGAAGAAAACACATGCAGATAAAGCGACAGGTATAACAATAAACCATTCGGGGCGAAGCAGCAGTGACGTAAAAACACTCGCAGCAGAAATTGGCATTGGTGAAATCACCCTAAGCGATATCTTAAAGGAATTAGAGAAACCGGCCCGCGACCCTCGTGAAAATATGCCGACCCCGATTCTAAGGAATGATGTCCTTGAGATGAAGGATTTAAAGCCCGGCATGATTTTAAAGGGTACGGTGCGAAATGTCATTGATTTTGGCGTTTTTGTCGATATCGGTGTTCATCAGGACGGGCTTGTCCATATATCCCAGATTGCCAACCGCTACTTAAAACATCCGCTGGAGGCGGTCAGTGTCGGCGATGTGGTCGATGTCCAAGTGCTGAATATCGATGAAGCCAAGAAGCGGATTGGATTGACGATGAAAATAGCTTCGCAAGCTATAGCGCATTTTGGCGCATTGCAACCCTCGTAAAATTGCGTAAAGAGCAATTTTACTTCGCGGAATAGTCGGCCATGAACTGTAACGAAACATTCTAAGTCGTGAAATGCTTCGTGCTATGAAAAGGAGAATTTATGTATAAAGCAAACGAATCCAGATATGAAAAAATGATTTACAACAAGTGCGGCCACAGCGGTCTTAAGCTGTCAGCCATCTCGCTTGGAATGTGGCACAATTTCGGCTCGGTGAACCAAGAGGAAACGATGAAGGAAACCCTTTTTGCCGCCTTTGACCTTGGCATCACCCATTTTGACCTTGCCAACAATTATGGGCCGGCTTATGGCAGTGCCGAAACCAATATGGGGCGGATTCTGAAATCGGATTTGAAGCCGTACCGAAATGAGTTAATCATTTCATCGAAGGCCGGTTATGACATGTGGGCGGGACCCTACGGTGCAGGCGGCTCGCGGAAGTATTTGATGGCAAGCCTTGATGACAGTCTAAAACGGATGGGACTTGATTATGTCGATATTTTCTATCATCATTGCCCCGATTCGGAAACCCCTTTAGAAGAAAGCATGCTTGCGCTTGATGCCATCGTCCGTCAGGGTAAGGCACTCTATGTCGGGATTTCCAATTATAGCCGGGCAGAAACCGAAAAGGCGCATGCCATTTTACGTGACCTTAAGACACCTTTTATCATCCACCAGCCATCTTATTCGATGTTAAACCGCTGGATTGAAGAAGATGGTTTAAAAGATTATTTGGCAGAAAATGGAATTGGCTGCATTGCTTTCAGTCCCCTCGCCCAAGGTCTTTTGACCGGAAGATATCTGAATGGCGTTCCCGCCGATTCGCGAATCAGCAGCCAGAGCATCTTCTTAAATGAAAGTGATTTGGATGAAAAGCGGATGAACACAATCAAAGCCTTAAATGAAATTGCCGGAAGCCGCGGCCAGAGCTTGGCGCAAATGGCACTTTCATGGGTACTCCGCGATGGCAAGGTCACTTCGGTCCTGATCGGTGCCAGCCGGGCAGCGCAGGTGGCGGAGAATGTAAAGGCACTTGAGAATATTCGTTTTAGTGATGAAGAGCTTAATAGGATTGAGAGGTTTTTATGAAAATTAAAATCGGAATCTGCGGATATGGCAATCTTGGCCGCGGCATTGAGTCAGAAATCAGTAAAAATGAAGATATGGAGCTTGTCGCCATCTTCACCCGGCGCAGGGCAGCGGATGCGTTGAAAGTAAATAGTGCGGTTTCCGTTGTGCATCTGGATGATATTGCAGAGTGGCAAAGCGAATGCGGGCAGCCGCGAAAAATCGATGTGATGATTATGTGCGGCGGTTCGGCTTTTGATCTGCCAATGCAGAGCCCGGCGATGGCGAAATATTTTAATATCGTCGATAGCTTTGATACCCATGCCAAGATTCCGGAGCATAAGAAAAATGTCGGCACCGCCGCCGAAGCAGGTGGCAATATGGCAGTGATCTCGGTCGGCTGGGATCCCGGCCTCTTTTCCCTGATCAGGCTCTATGCCGGGGCGGTCATCCCAAGCGGGGCGACCGGCAGTTTCTGGGGGTATGGGGTAAGCCAGGGTCACTCCGGGGCGATCCGCGGCCTCTCCGGGGTCGTTGATGCGATTCAGTATAGCATTCCGCAAGAAGATGCGATTGAAAAAGCCAGACAGGGTAAGGCGAATGACCTGTCGCCCCGCGACAAGCACAAACGCTTATGTTATGTCGTGGCCAAAGAGGGTGCCGATCAAAAACGGATTGAGCAGGAAATAAAAGAAATGCCGAATTATTTTGCCGATTATGACACGGATGTCAATTTTATCACGATGGAAGAGCTAAAGAAAAATCATTCGCGCCTTCCTCATGGTGGCTATATTATCCATGCGGGAGAGACGGGGGATGGGAATCGGCAGATGATTGAATTTACTTTGAAGCTTGATTCTAACCCGGAATTTACGGCATCGGTGATGCTTGCTTGCGCCAGGGCGGCTTACCGGATGAATCAGGAAGGGATGGTTGGGGCGAAGACGGTTTTCGATATTCCGCCGTCTTACTTATCTCCTTTAGGTGATGACGAGGTAGTGAGGTTGCTTTTGTGACTTACCGTAGTCCGTAATCAAGGTATATAATTCTCTCCGGCGCTACGGCCTAATCGGCTATCGCTTACAGTTTTCTCTTCGCTAGAAGGCGGCCTAAGGCTTCTACGAGAAATATATACCTTGATTACTCACTCCATTAATAGCGGAGATTAATTTTGTACTTAGAGTAAGGCAGATGATGTTCTCTTGCAGTCACCTTGGCCGTCTTCTAGCGAAGAGAAAACTGTAAGCGATAGCCGATTAGGCCGTAGTGACGGAAAGAGAATATCATCTGCCTTACGGAATGAATTATACTAAATAAATTAATTTGGTGAATCTTAAATCTTAAATATCAAATCCCCTTAAGCACCTTAATCGCCCCATCCACATCAAAATCCTTGAGCGCATCTTTAGCATTATTAAGCACCGCATTGATCTCGCTGCCAAAATCAAATTTCAGCACCTCACTGATCTCAGCCATCGCCGTATCGGCATCGAAATCGTTGGCGGCTACCAGTGCCTTTTTAATTTTTTCTTTTAAGAATGCTGTATCACCAACGGTCTTTTCGCTACCAGCATCCCCACGATCAGGGAAGACAGCGGCCAAGTTCGCGTGCAATTCGCGTAGACCAAATAAAAATCCGGGGAAATGCTCTTCGCAATAGGCAGCATCTTCGCTTTTGGAGGCGGCTTCCAAAGAAGCGGCGATTTCGGAAAGGTTCATCATGCCTAACGTAGAAAGGGAAGATTTCATGGCATGAACCGCGATAGCAAAGCCTTTTAAATCCTTGCTTTCTAAAAATTCATTCAGCTTGTCGCCTTCGCTTTTAAGCTTATCATAAAAGACTTCCATCATCTCTTGGTACGTATCTTCAATTCCGGCAAAACGGCTAAGTCCGACCTCGGTATTGATCTCGTCGATTTTGACCAGCGCCGATAAAAAATCAGAGTCAACTAAAGAAGCGGCCGGACTGATGCTTGCGCCGGATAATTCGGGAGTTTCGGTTTCAACAATTTTGTCAGAGGGCAGATGATCATAAAGGGCATGAGACATCTCGCTCATCTCAATCGGTTTGGTGACAAACCCGTTAAAGCTGTTGGCAAGAAACATCTCCCTTGCTCCCTGGATTGCATTGGCAGTTAGGGCGATGATCGTCATTTTTTCGTATTTTCCGCCCATTTTGCGGATTTCTTGGGTGGTTTCGATTCCATCCATTTCCGGCATCATGTGATCCATGAAAACGATGTCATAATCTTTTTTTGCTACCATTTTTAGTGCTTCTTTGCCGGAATCCGCAGTATCAATATCGATTTCGAACAAGTTGAGCAGTCCTTTGGCAACTTTCAGATTCATTTCATTATCATCAACTACAAGAATATCAGCTTTGGGTGCACGGAACTTACGCTCGGTTTGAACCTTGTAACTGTCGGCAACCGCTTTTTCATCCCCAAGTATTTTGGGCACAGTGACAGTGAAGGTCGTTCCTTCGCCATAAACGCTGCTGACAGTAATGTCGCCGCCCATCATTTCGGCAAAGGTTTTACTAATAGTAAGACCAAGGCCGGTGCCGGTGACATTACGGTTTTTGTGTGTGTCAGCTTGGACAAATGCCACAAACAAACTGCCCATGTCTTCTTCACGAATGCCCATTCCGCTATCCTTGATGGCAAATGAAATGATATCATCCGTAACGGTAATCTTCATCCGGACATACCCTTCATTGGTGAACTTGATGGCATTGGAACAAATATTGGTGAGGATTTGGCGGAGCCGGACATCATCGCCGTAGAGGAAGCGGGGCATCTCACCTTCGGTTTCTAAGATGAATTCCAGTTCTTTTTTGTGGGCCACAAAATCAAACATTGATTTTAGGTTGTGATTGAATAAATCAAAGTCATAGTCAACGGGATCCAGTTCCATTTTGCCGGACTCGATTTTGGAGAAATCGAGGATATCGTTGATAATGCTTAGGAGCGAATGGGAGGACAAATTGATATCTTTGACATAATTTTCCTGGCGGTCATTTAAGGTTTCATTCAAAAGCAGTTCTGACATCCCGATAATGGCATTCATCGGCGTGCGGATTTCGTGGCTCATTTTGGCGAGGAAATCATTTTTCGCCCGTGAAGCTTGCTCCGCTTCATTTTTGGCCTCTACCAACTCCGTAATCTCAACCAGCTCAAAGACGCGCGAATCATTATCACTCATCAAAGAAGAACGCAGCATGAACCAATAGAGTTGGTCATCCTTTTCAAGTTCCAAGGTTGCCTGGAAATAATCTTCTAAGTTCAGGGCATCGGTGATTAGTTCCTTGATAGCATCGGGCAAGTGCAGTCTTAGGAGAGGACGGCCGACCACTTCTTCACGCTTGCCAAGACCGAGCCACGCGCACAGGGAGCGGCTGATGTATTCGACTTCGATTTTGTTGTTGACGACCATCATCGGGGTTTGCATTTCACGGCTCATTCGTGATAAGAATTCGCTCTTGGCCCGGTTTGCTTCCTCCGCTTCTAAAAGGGCGTGCTGGATTTCGGTAACATCATAACCATTGATGATATATCCGGCTCGGTTGCCTTCGCTGTCGATAAAGTAGGCGGCAACGCCTTGATAATACTTTTCACTCTTTTGGTGGTAATAAACCTCCGCTTCACGGCCTTCTTTCAGGGCAGTAACCGGGCAATATTTTGATTCATAAGGGTAGAAACAATGCTCTTGATAAGGCTCACCAACGACATTTTCCAAGGTGGTTTCCAAGCTTTTGAGTCCATGTTCATTTACATAAATAATCTCTTCCTTCAAATCAACAATGCTCTGCAAATTGCTGATGTTGGCGGCAAGATTATTCGCCATCGCATCAATTCCGTTCGCGACATCGGCAAATTCATCGATGTATTTGTCATTGAAACGGAACTGCCGCTCACCGGCGCGGTATCTGTAAACGCCTTTAAGGATATAAGCGAGATTGCTTTTAAAAGTCGCGGCGACCATGACAGCCATTGCCGCAAGGAACAAAATAATGATAAAGCTGTTAAGGACAAGACGGCGGATGGCAAAACGATAATTCTTGGCGATCTCCGAATCAAGCTTATTCCTAAGAACACTGATCGGCCGCGAGAAATCATCAAACCCTGCCCCAATCGTAACAAAACCAAAGCCGCGGAGGGAATAATCGTTTTCGGCGGAGGGAGCATATTTTCCGGTATAGTAAGGAATGGCGGCAGCAGTAGTCAGCTTATAATGACCACTCCAAAGGATATAAAAAGAACCGGAACCGCCATTTGCAGTCAAATCCATCCAGCCGGTCGCCTGGGGGGCATTGTTTAGGTATCTTCCATCCAGTCCGATAAGACCTTTTGCCATTAGTTCGGCAGCAGGCTTCTTCTCACGGGATTGTGCATCAAAGGTGGGCCAGTCAGCGACAAAATCGGTCCACTTATCAACATTACTTTCCTGCCAAGCTTCATAGATCGAAGACTCAAGCCACGGAACTTGCGCTTCACCGGTCTCAGGGTCAAAACCAACGATGGAATGATGGCGGGGATGGCTAATATTACGGGACTGATAATCCCAGATAAAAGCATAATTTCCTTCATACGCGCTGGGCATCTGGGTATAACGCTCGTCCATCGGGGTGATATGGTCAACGATTTCCATGATATGATCGTGGTTTAAGGCGAAGGTAACATATCCGATGATTCGTCCTGCCTGATCCGTTACCGGCGTGGCAAACCGGATGATCCCTTCAAAACGCTGGCCGTTTGGATTTTCTCGTCCGGCATATGCCTGCGCTCCCGGATCGAAGTCTTTTCCGGCTTCTTCCAAGTTTTCAGGAACATAAAGTCCAATATAATGGGAGGGGACGTAAGCTCCGATGACATCAGAGACATAAATCTCGCCGGGTGCCAGATTGCTAAGCTCATCAAAATAAGTCTCGGCTTTCACATAGGTATTTTCCTTCTGTGAGACATTGCGCAAAGCCGGGCCAAGCGGATAATTTTGCTTGGGAGATGCGGCCGAAACAACTTTGATCAGCTCATTCCCATTCAGGTCGATATAGGTAATTTCATCATATAGGGGGATATCTTCAAAGCTAAAACTTTCAGCAGGGCGTGAACTGAATGCGTCCTGGTCATTATTCTCACTGTTACTTGATTTGGCGGTCGGCTGCGACGATCTTGCTTCCGTTGGCACCCAAGTTTTTGAATTGGACGCAAGCTCCCACTCTCCCCTGTCGATGATCCGTCCGGTTTTGGCTTGGATGAAACTAGTGAAAAGTTCCTCGGAAGGTTGGTAATCAGCTAAAAATAAAATATCAGCGTCACGGGCGTACAAAAAATCCGCGACCCGGTATGCGGCATCGGTGGTCATGCGCTCAATATTGATCGTTGCCATATCATTTATGGCAATGGTGGTTTCTAAAATGGTGACTTCTTCGATGGTCTCGCTTAGCGAATTGAACTGGGAGAGTTCGACGATTATTAGGGCAATGATTGGAATAATACCAGTGACCAAATAAGCCAGAATCAACCGCGGCATGACGCTGACTTTGCGGAAATAATCACCAAAAGCACGCTTTGAGTTTCTCGTCTTTTTCATTGATTGATCCTTTACACAAGTGGAGGAATGATATTGCTATTATATCAATCAATTGGGGAGGATGCAAGGTTTTTGTGTTACTGTTTGCGGCTTGCCGCAAACAGTAACATCATGCACACAAATCTCAACAGCTTTGCAAAGCAAAGATGTTGAGATTTGGCGGCCTTACGAAGTAACGTTTTTGTTACAATTCACAGCCACGCTTAAACAAAATATAAGTGGTTATAAAATAAAGGGCATATATGCCAAACAACATTGTCATGGAAATGGCGAAATAGGTTCCGACCATGGTATTTGATCCGGTGTTCAGGACGAAAATGTTGCTGACAAATAGGATGACGACAAAGCTAATGATCATTGCGATGATAATCGGGCACAAGTAGTACCATAAAAGCTGTTTTAAGATCATCCGGTCAATTTCATTTCTGCTAAGCCCCAGCTTGCTAAGGACGGTGTAGCGGAATTTATATTTGCTTGAGTCGCTTAGTTGCTGGACGGAAAGTACTGTCAGGGCGACGAGGAGATAAACCATTGCAATGTAAAAGAGGGGGAAAACGATCGAGTTCAAAGCGTATTTTAAAAATTGGATTACATCCGCACGAATCAGAATATCACTGCCGTACATAATAATTTGCTTTGTTCCATAACCCCTATTAGAATATCCGTTGTCAAAAATTCCAACTTGGCCAGGAGATTCATTCCCGTATTCGTCCTCATCTTCTTCATCTATCTCAAACCATGGCTCAAGCAAATCTTGCAGTCCCATCGCCCTTTCCCCGGCGATGTCCATCACCATCCGTCCATAATAGGGTACCATCATATGAATCGCCGCGTCAGGAACAACAATCACATAATCGGCACCATTATGTCCGTCTTGCGCAAAGCCGATAGTCTGAAACCCGGCGAATTCGAACACTTCTCCGGCGACAAAAACCCCTACATTACTCATCGTATCGTTTACTTCCTGATAAACCCGTTCACTCAATTGAATCAGATATTGCTGCTCTTTAAGCCTAACTTCATCATGGCCGAGCATGTTTCGTAAGTAGTTATAGTCACTTAATTTCATGAAGGTATCATATTTGTAGTATGCCCCCTTTTCCCGGGCGATTTTTTCGCGGTCAGGACTCCCGTCCGGCAGCTTAAATTTATCTTTGAAAAGCTTGAGGCTGGTATACAGAAAAACATTCATTTCATTCGTACCGTTTTGATAAATCGCAAAAGAATGAAGATCATTGATTTCTACATGCTCATTAATTAATGCGACTTCATCGGCAAAGTCATAAACGGCATTTTCATGCGACATGCTGATATGGAAAGGGAAATCGCGATGGATTTGTTTATTCAAATAATCACTGAACATCATCGCTATGCTCAGACCAACCATTGCCAAAGCAAATAGAATCGTCAGCGTTCCCATGGTAAAAGCCATGGTTTTGATTTTGGCGGAAAACTGCCGCAGTAAAAACAAATTCCCGCTTCGATAAATACCGGAGCGTTTGCTGCGAATGTAGCGCACTACAAAAGATGATAGTCCCAGATAGATGAAATAAATAGCAGCGATGAAACCGAGAATGAAAAGGATCACTTCACCAGCCCCATATCCGCCACGGAACATTAGGAGATAGAAAACGGCAATGTAAATCAGTGAGAGAAAGAAAAGCCATTGCTTCCATCGGTCGCCCTTTTCATTCACTTGCTGGTTTTGTTTATCGACATTCATCAAATAATTGATATTCATTTTTCTGAATTTACGCTTGCTGCGCCAAAGTGCAAGCAGATAGCAGCCAAAGTAAAGTCCGGTGGTCATTAGAAATGAGTAAGGGTTTAGGTCAAGTCTTAGGTCATAATCCACTCCAACGAGACTATGGAAAATGGTCATCAGGACCTGCTGCAAAAAAAAGCCAAAAGCAAGGCCAAGCAGAAAAGCAAGGCAGCCCATAATCAGATTTTCACGGAAAAATAATTTTGAAATCTGTTTCTTTTTCATTCCAATCAACATATAAATACCAAATTCGCGGCTCCTTTTTTCGAGCATGAAAGAAACCATGTAGCGAATCAGCCAAGCGATGACTAAGATGATGAAAAAAGTAGCCATTCCAATCATCACTGCCATAAGCGGCACACCCTGAAGCATCAGGCTTACATCACGCGAGAAAAGCATGGTATTAAAGGCAAACATCAGGGCAGCAAAAATAATCATCGTAATCATGTAAACGAGATAATCCTTGGCCGAGCGGCGGGCATTGCGCAGAGAGAGTTTAGTCAGCATTCCGATCACCTCCCGTCAGGGATAAGACATCGAAAATCTCATTCAAAAAATCTTTCCGTTTTTTGTTGCCACGGATTAATTCATTGAAAATCTCGCCGTCTTTTAGGAAAAGGATTCTTTTGCAAAAGCTTGCGGAAAAAACGTCATGCGTTACCATCAAAATCGTGGCCTGCATCTGATCATTCATTTTGACTAGGGTTTCCAGCAAAGTTTGAGCTGATTTTGAATCAAGTGCCCCGGTCGGCTCATCGGCCATGATCAGCCGGGGATTGTTGACCAATGCCCGCGCACAGGCGCAACGCTGCTTCTGTCCCCCCGACACTTGATAGGGGAATTTGCCGCGGATATCCTCGATACCAAGGGCGATTAAGATTTGGTCTACGGTCTCATCGATTTTGCGCTTAGGGTGTCCATGAAGCGTCATTGCTAAGATGATATTTTCTTCAATTGTCAGGGTGTCGAGCAAATTAAAATCTTGAAAGACAAAGCCCAAATTTTCCTTCCGGAAGTCGGCAAGTTTGCTTTCCCGCATCTCGGTAATGTCTTTGCCATCAAAAAAGATGTGCCCTGCCGTTACCCGGTCGATCGTCGAAAGGATATTTAGGAGCGTGGTTTTTCCCGATCCTGATGCACCCATGATCCCCATGAACTCACCTTCCTTGACCGTGAAGCTGACGCGGTTGATGGCTTTGGTGATGTTGTTTTCTTTGCCGTAATATTTTTCTGCATCGGATACTTGGATTAGGTTCGTCATAATTTTATACCTCCATGATTCTATTTGAATCACGCATAGCGTGATATGTAGATTAGTATAATGGGCCGGGATTGGGGATGGTATGAATGAAGGTTAAAAAAGGCTTACGGTTTTGTAAGGTTTGGTGCGCTGGGTGCCGATTAAAATACACCGAACACCCCAACCGGAAACACGAGAATAATCCTTGTAAACTCCCCTTCGTTTGATTCTGCTTCCATCCCGATATCCATCTTCCCGCAAAGCTTCTTACACAAATAAAGCCCGATTCCGGTTGATTCTTGATGCATCACAGGTTTGCTTAAAGAGGTAACATCCCGTCTTCCATTGCTGCCGGTAAACCCTTTTTCGAATATTCGCCCAAGCTCATGCGCGGGAATGCCGATTCCGTGATCCTCAATCACCAAGCAAACCGCATTCTGAGAAAACGCGGGGTATTCTCCCATTTGCGCAGCAGATGCTGAGCCTGCCGCTTGACATTTTTTTGCTTGCGAATAAATTTGAATCTTACCGGAATCCCCTTTTCGATATTTGACCGCATTAAGCAGAATCTGCCGCAAAATAAACTGTAACCATTTTTCATCGGTATACACTATTTTTTCCATAATATCCAGATCAACAGAGAATTGGTGCTCGATAAAGAACGCTTTATCTTTTTGTACCATTTGGATGGCTATCTGCTCCAAATCTACTTGCTTGATAATATAATCTTGATAAACATCATCAGAGCGGGCATAAAAAAGCGCCAAGTCCACGTAGTTTTCTAATTTTTTTAGCTCCAGGCGAAAATTTCGCGTCATTTCATTTTTGTGGTTTTCACACATTAATAGCATCGCTGTCAGCGGCTGTTTTACCTCATGAATCCATGTTTCGATATATTCCCGGTAATCGTTTTGTTCTTTTTCAATCTGGTTGATTTTTTCAATCACGGCCTTATTTGACTTAAGGATTACTTCGCGATAAAGCTGGTCTTCCAAATGGTGCTTTACTTCCATCACTTCGCCAATCAAATAACGCTTGTCCAAATTATCAAGCACGGTCAAGAGTTTATGAAAGTAGCTTCGGCGCTGAAAAAATTTGAGGAACAACCAAACCATTATCACGAAAACCCAGACCGATAAAATAAGCACGATATTGCTGTTCGGGTTTCCGGTTGCCTTAAGGAACCATGACAGAAATATCATGCCGAAGAGATTCATGATGAGGATGAGGGCTTTATCTTTTATAAATTCACTGATGGTCAAGATTGATTTATTATTCACAGTTTATAACCGAGTCCTCGTTTGGTTTCAATGAAATTTTCGATGCCGATATCTTTTAACTTTGTGCGGATTCTTGTCATATTGACGCTCAAAGTATTTTCATCGATGAAAACTTGGTTGTCCCACAGATATTCTGTCAAGTCACCGCGTGAGACAAAGCTTCCGGCATGGATAAATAAAAAGTGGAGGATCTTCAATTCGTTTTTGGTCAAATCGGTTTTTTGTCCGTTTGCTTCCAGCATCGCGGATGCGATATCGAGCGTCACACCGCCATAAGAAAACCGCACTTTTTCACCGATATCTTTTTTCGTCCGTTTGAGTACCGCTTGAACTCGTGCCAAAAGAATCGGCGGATTAAAAGGTTTCGTGATGAAATCATCCCCGCCTTGCTGGATACAGGCAAGTTCGTCCATCGCTGAATCATTACCGGTGATAAAAATAACGGGGATGTCTGAATCGCGCCGAAGTTCTTTTAGGATATCCATTCCGGAAGTGCCAGGCAGATTGATATCCAAAAGGACTAAATCGGGTGCGGCCAGTTTGATTTCCCTAGCGGCATCGCTGAAATTCGCTATTTCTGTCACTTGGTAGAGCGCATTTTTTAATAAAATCGCCAATTCTTGGCGGATGGATTCATCGTCTTCGATCATCATGATGTGATACATGATGACATTATAGCATGATTCTGGAAGAAATGCGAAGTATGTGTCTTGAATTTTCCGGCGAACTATGATAAAGTCGTTACAGTTCATGAGCCACTATTCCGCGAAGTAAAATTGCTCTTTACGCAATTTTACGAGGGTTGCACGCGCCAAATCGCATTTCACAGCTTTGCGAAGCAAAGATGTTGCGACTTGTGTGCATGATGTTACTGTTTGCGGCTTGCCGTGAACAGTAAGTTGCATAAACGTTCTTCAGGGTCGGGTGAAATTCCCTACCGGCGGTAAAAGTCCGCGAGCAAAAAATGAACTTGCCTAAACCAGCGAATATGCTGAAAAAATCACGAAAGTTCATGTGCTGATTTGGTGAAATTCCAAAACCGACAGTAAAGTCTGGATGAGAGAAGGAGATAAAAATGAATAATGATCTATTGAAGTCTATTTCTGAAAATGTTTTATTTCTATTGCAGTTCCTTGGTATTATCGTCGCAATGTTCGTCATTGCCTATCTCGCTGAAAAAATGATCAAAAAACAAAATCATGATACTGAACGGGTTCTTTCGACCCGGAAAATTGTTGTGATCGGGTTGTTTTCCGCCCTGGCAGCGATTTTGCATGTGATGAAATTTCCCGTGCCTTTTATTGCCCCGGCTTTTTATGAGATGGATTTGTCGGAACTTCCGGTTATTATCGGGGCGTTTGCTTATGGGCCGGTGGCCGGGGTGATGATTGAATGCTGTAAGATTTTGCTTAAAATGATTATGACGGGGACTACGACGGCTTTTGTGGGAGATTTGGCTAATTTTGTGATTGGCTGTAGTTATGTCTTGCCTGCATCGATTTTTTATGCTTATCGGAAGAGTAAGAAGGCAGCGCGGATCGGCTGCATCATTGGCACGGTCAGTATTGCAGTCTTTGGGGCGGTATTTAATGCGCTTTATTTGATTCCAACATTTGCGAAAATGTTTATGGGAAATAATATTGAGGTGATTATTGGGATGGGGACGGCGGTGAATTCGATGATTGATTCGGTTTGGACGCTGGCCTTGTTTGCGGTCCTTCCGTTTAACTTGCTAAAGGGGATAGTGGTATCAGTGATTACATTGCTGGTTTATAAGAAGTTGAGCCCGATTTTGAAACGATAGATTGCCGGAAATTTAGTCGGGAGATGTCTCGCATCTCCCGATTAAATGGCTTAATGCTATTCTAAGTTCAAGCGTTTACTCGTCACATAATTGGTCAGCCAGAATAGTATTATCCCGCCGATGATGATTAAGATGAGATAGATGAAGATGATCCAGTTTACACGTTCATAGATATAGCCAAATTGATTTATGAAATCATCCTCCACCTCCCCGAAATAAATGTGATTGCGGTTCATTGCCCTGGCAGCGATGGTTCCGATGAATGTTGTAATGACATTGATGATCATCGTCATTCCGAAATAGCAGCCGATGGCAATGAAGCCGCGGTGTTTTTTGGCCAGCTGCCCCATTGCGGAAGAGCCATACATCATTAAGACGCCCAGCACAATCATTGAAAGAAAAAATACTGCATAAAGGGCGATAATTAACGGGATAGAAATGCCATACTGCCTAAAGATATCGAAAAGCGATGGGCCATTATAGGTATTGGTATTGAGCTTGCCGCTGGCCGCATTGACTGCTTGAACCAATGTGAAGGCACTGCCAAGCATCAGGGATATGCTGAATGTAACCCAAATGGTTGCCGTTATTAGCTTTGCGATAATAATTTTGGCAGGAGTGGTCGGCAAAGTATTGGTTAAATATCCTTGTTGCCCGTACATGCTGTTATGGAAGCGCATCCATAGATAGATAAAGCTACCGGCGGTAAGTAAAAAGCTTCCGGCGATATAAACCATCATATACAGAGCGGTAAACATTCCTCCGATGTCCGGTGAAATGATAACGGAAGCACTCATGCCATCGCCGCTTTCGACGATATATTCATATTCGAATGACGTATTGGAGTATCCTGGCAAGATTACAAAACTGCCAATTGCCCCGACAAGCGTAATCACAATCATAAATATTGCGACGAGGGTCAAAAATTTCGATACTGCCTTAAACTCATGGATAATCAATTTTCTTAACATGCAAACACCTCCCTGAAGTAAGTGTCAACGGATTTTCCTTTTTGTTCCCTAATTTCTTCGACGGTGGAATGGAGTGCAACCTGGCCGTTTTTTAAGAAAATAACTTCATCAAGGATGTTTTCAATATCAGTGATGATGTGGGTGGAAAGAAGAATCGTTGCGCTTTCGTTATAATTCGAGATAATGGTTTTGATAATATAATCCCGGGCGGCCGGATCAACCCCGGCGATTGGTTCGTCAAGGATATAAAGCCGGGCATCGCGGCTCATCACGAGGATGAGTTGGACTTTTTCTTTTGTGCCCTTGGAGAGTGTCTTAATGTTGGCATCTTGATCGATGTTTAGGGAATTAAGCATCGAAATCGCGCGTTCAGTTTTGAAATCGGCATAAAAGTCGGTAAAATATTCAATTACGTCTTTGACTTTTTTATTTTCCGGCAGATAGGTTTGCTCCGGTAAATAAGACACGATTCCTTTGGTCACTGGGCCAGGAGCATTGCCGTCAATGAGTACGGTGCCCTCAGATGGTTTTAACAATCCGTTCAGCATCTTAATGAGGGTGGTTTTCCCACTGCCGTTCGGGCCTAAGAGTCCGATGATTTTGCCAGGTTCAAGTTTAAGCGTAAGATCATGTACCGCGACCGGCCCGGCAGGATATGTTTTGGTCAGGTGATTGATTATAACCAAGGGCTTATTCATTTCCGGTTTCCTCCTTTATTTCGGTTTTGATCAGGGAGACGATTTCTTTTTGGCCAAAGCCGAGTTCTCCCATCCGCTTCATAAAATCGCGTACTTGGGCGGCAGCTAACTCATTTCGCAAATTTTGTATCATTTCGTTTTCCTCCGTTACTTGGCGTCCGCTGCTGCGGTGGGTGATGGCTAGGCCTTGGCGCTCCAGTTCCGTAAAGGCCCGCTGCATGGTGTTGGGATTCACCCCGGCTTCCATGGCTAGGTCGCGGACGCTGGGGAGACGGGAACCGGGGGGGTATTCACCGGAGACGATTTGGATTTGCAACCGCTCAACGATTTGGGTATAAATCGGGCGGCCAGAGTCTAATTTCCATGACATGATATCCTTTCCTTTCTGTGGAATTTGTGTTACTGTATTAGATATATAATACAATCATACAGTGTCGAGAATAATATGTCAATACCTAAAATGCAAAAAAAGCCCATTAGATTTTTGCGTATAATTATAAGATGTTTTGCTTGCACTTTAACCATATTCTTGTATAATGAAAACGAATAGATTGTACGAAAAATGAAATTTGAGGATAATGACATGGAATTTGAAGCTAAAATGACCGCAGGGATCTTATTTCGCTTTTTGCTCCGGCAAAATTATCGAAGCATTTCGGGATGGGCAGGCCTCTTTTTAGGTTTTGGCATGATTGCGTTTTATTTTTATAATGGCAATATATTGCTGATTGGCTTGGGCGTATTTACGCTGGTTTATCCGCCATGGTCATTCTTCATAAAATCAAAAAAACAAATGCTTTTGAATCCGGCTTTTAAGAACCCGCTTCATTATCAGATTGACGATGAAGGAATTAAGGTTTCACAGGGCGATGCCTTAGATGTTGTAAAGTGGGAAGAACTTTTCAAGGTGGTTTTTACCAAGCAAAACATTATTATCCATACTTCTCCGATGAATGCATGGATTTTGCCGCTTGCGGATCTTGGTGATCATGCCGGAAAATTAACAGAAATGATTCAGGCAAAGATGCCGGCAGCGAAAAGTGTGAAGAGATTTTCTAAGATACCGAGCAATGGCTCGGCATCAAAGAAAATCTAAAGCTTCACACGGGAGGAATGCCGCTAAAGCGTCATTCCTCAGCGATTGTTTGTGTCGCGCAAAGCGCGACATGTATGTAAGTGTGAAGAGATAATCTAAGATGTCGGACAATGGCTCGGCATCTTAGGAAATCTAAGTGTGAGTATAAGGATGAAAATCTTTGAAACAAATAGTGCCGCTGAAACGTTCTCAATTGGAAAAGCAATTGGCGAAGCAGCAAAAAGCGGCGAGGTGATTGCCTTAATTGGTGACCTTGGCTGCGGCAAGACGGTTTTGTCGCAGGGCATTGCCTGTGGACTTAAAATTGATGAGATCGTGAGCAGCCCGACGTTTGTGATATTGCAGGTATATGAAGAAGGCCGCCTTCCTTTATATCATTTCGATGTTTACCGTATCAGTGATATCAGGGAAATGGATGAAATTGGTTATCATGAATATATTTATGGGGACGGCGTTTCGCTGATTGAATGGGCGAATCTGATTGAGGAAATCCTGCCGGCTGAACATGTCCGGTTGGAAATAGAGAAAGACTTGGAAAAGGGATTTGACTACCGCCAGATTAAAATGACAAGGAGTTACGAATAACAGCTTATGAAAGTAATCGCGCTTGACAGCTCCGGCCTGGTCGCATCAGTGGCCATTGCCGAAGACGAAATTTTGGTCGCGGAGTACAATATCCATTATAAAAAGACGCACTCACAGACGCTTCTTCCGATGCTTGATGAGATCAGGCGGATGACGGCGCTTGATTTAGATACCGTTGATGCGATTGCTTTAGCCGCCGGGCCTGGTTCATTTACTGGTTTGCGGATTGGTTCAGCGACGGTGAAGGCATTTGGTTTTGCGCTTGATATTCCTTTGGTAGAAATACCGACACTGGATGGGTTGGCTTATCAACTTTATGGAACCGGCAAACTGGTTTGCCCGCTGATGGATGCAAGGCGGAATCAGGTTTATACCGCGGTTTATGGTTTTGCTTTGTCGGATGATTCTGATGGGAAAGCAGATTCATTTGAGATGAATGCATTGGTGCCGCAGTGTGTGGTGCCAATCGAAGAAATCGCTGCCATGATTAACCAGTTGAATAGTGAAGTGATATTTACCGGCGACGGCGTGCCGATTTATACAGAGCAATTATCTGCTTTGGTGAAAGTGCCGTATCATTTTGCCCCGGCGCATCTAAACCGTCAGCGGGCGGCTTCTTTAGCTGCTTTGGCCATGAAATACATAAAAGAAGGAAAAACAGTGGATGCCGCCAAACATGTCCCACTTTATTTTCGTTTATCGCAAGCTGAGCGGGTAAAAGCCAGTGAAAATGGCACTTTCTTGTTGATTCGACCGATGACAGAGGCGGATGTGGAGGAAATCAGCGTCATTGAAAGCCGAATCTTTTCGATGCCATGGAAAGCGGCTGATTTTCTGGAAATGATTTCCGCAGATTTCGCCCATTATTATGTCGCGGAAGTAAATGGAAAACCAGTTGGTGCTGCCGGAATGCGGAATATCAGCGGGGATGGGCAAATTACCAATATTTTAGTTGACCTTCCTTATCGCAGGTGTGGAATTGGCCAGAAGTTGCTTGAATATATGTTTAATGACCTTGAGGGCAAGGTCGAAATGTATTCATTGGAGGTGCGCGCCGGAAATATGGCGGCGATTCAGCTATATGAGAAAATGGGTTTTAAAGCGGTAGGAAGACGGCCTGATTTTTATGAAGCGCCGGTCGAAGATGCATTAATTTACCACTGGATTTTGTCGTGATTTGCGGTATAATTTGATTATAGGACACCAAGATAAAAAGATTATTTTATCTTGGAATACCTTTCACGGAGGGAAAATATGCGTATTTATGAGACCGGGAAGATGGAAGCAAAAGCATCTACGGAGGCTAAAGCATCTACAGAAGCATCTGGGAATGAACTCTTTACCATTATCTGCAATAAGTGCAAAAAAGCAATTAAAGTAGAAAATAATATCGTCAAAGAAGGGCTTTTTGAAACGGAGCACCGTTTTGGGTATTTTAGCCAAAAAGACGGTGAAGTACACTCCTTTGATTTGTGTGAAGATTGTTATGACCAAATTACCGGCGAATTTTTGATTCCTCCGGAGGTGCGGGGGGTAAATGAGGTTTTGTAGTAGTTAAGGAGTATATAGATATTGTCAAATAGTCTACGAAGCAGCCTAATTAAAAAAGATATTAGGCTGTTTTCTTTTTAATGATTGAATTTTACAGAGTGGATGAATTTCTTGTACAAATATTAAAACTGGATTATAATAATTTTTGACAGTAAAAACTGAAATGAATTCGAGGAACTTATGCTAGACGTATGTTTACTTGGAACCGGAGGGATGATGCCATTGCCTTATCGTTGGCTGACTTCCTTGATGGTTCGCTATAATGGCAAAAATATTTTGATTGATTGTGGCGAGGGCACGCAAATTGCTTTGAAGGAAAAGGGCTGGAGCCCAAACCCGATTGATGTGATTTGCTTTACGCATTATCATGCCGACCACATCAGCGGACTGCCTGGCATGCTTCTCACAATGGGAAATGCCGAACGGACAGAGCCGCTGCTTATGATTGGCCCCAAAGGCTTAATAAGAGTTGTCTCAGCACTCCGGATGATTGCCCCGGAGCTGCCTTTCGCGATAGAGTTTCATGAGCTTTCAGAAAAAGAAGAGCAGATCAGGTTGGCGGATGATATGGTGCTTTCCGCTTTTCGCGTCGCCCACAATATTGCCTGTTATGGATACTCCATCAAAATCTCGCGGATTGGCCGGTTTAGCACCCAGCGGGCAGAGGCCGCCAAGATTGGTAAATGCTATTGGAATCGCTTGCAAAAAGGCGAAATCATCACCACCGAAGAGGGAGTCACACTAACCCCGGATATGGTGCTTGGACCGGCTAGGAAAGGGCTTCATGTTACATACTGCACAGATACCCGCCCGGTGGAAGCGATTGTTCAAAATGCTAAAGGTGCTGACCTATTTATCTGTGAAGGTATGTATGGGGAACCTGACAAACAAGAAAAGGCCAAAGAATATAAGCATATGACATTCCATGAAGCCGCACGGTTGGCAAAAGCGGCTGGTGTAAAATCTTTGTGGTTGACACACTATAGCCCTTCTTTGCTTCGTCCGGAGCCTTTCATGAAAGCGGTCCGGGCGATTTTTCCCGCAGCCCATGCCGGCAAAGACGGCAAAACCGCGGAATTAAAGTTTGAAGAAGATGGGGAATGATGATATAATAGTAAGAAAAAGGAGAGGTCATGAAAAAATTCATTGTTTCATCTATTTTGCTCATAATATTAGTGCTTGGCCTCTATTATTATATTTCCAATATTAGGGAGCAAAGCAGCGGTTCTGGCCAAATTACAACAAGCAAGGTGCAAGGGGCGATTATACGCAATTTGGATGCCCGTTATCCCCCGACACCAAAGGAAGTAGTTCGTTTTTTTGTTGAAACATATCAAATTCTTTATAATGAAGATTATTCAAGGCGGGAGTTTGAAGTGTTGGGTGAGCAGCTATATCGGCTGTATGATCAAGAATTAGCAGAAGAGAATCCCTGGGAACAATATCTTGATGAGCTTCAAACGGATGTTGATGGTTATCGCAAACAAGATAGAGCCGTTTCGTCTTTTGTTGTCTCCAGTGCAACAGACGTGGTTTATTTTAATGAAAAAAGAAATGAAGAAAATCATGATTTTGCCAGATTGCATTGTATCGTTACTTTTCGCCAGGGTACAGATTTGTTTTTAGTTGACCACCAATTCCTGTTGCGGAAGGGGGAAGGCGGACGCTGGTATATCCTTGGGTGGCGGAAGGAAGAGCTGCCGTCATGAAACCAGTCCTCATCTTGGCAATCGAAACATCTTGTGATGAAACGGCTGTTTCTGTAGTAAGGGATGGCGGTGAGATTCTATCTGATGTCATTTACTCACAAGTCAAAGATCATACAGAATATGGCGGAGTGGTTCCGGAAATCGCTTCGCGAAAGCATATCGAAAAAATAAATCTTGTAACGCAGCAGGCGCTGGTAGAAGCTAATGTTACGCTAAAAGAAATTACAGCAATTGCGGTTACATATGGCCCGGGTTTGGTGGGAGCTTTGCTTGTGGGTGTATCTTTTGCCAAGGCATTGGCTTTTGCAACGGGGTTGCCATTAATCGGCGTTCATCATATTGAGGGACATATTTGTGCCAATTTCATTGAGCATCAAAACTTGCGCCCGCCATTTATCTGTTTGGTGGTCTCCGGCGGACATTCTCATTTGGTAGTGGTGAAAAATTATGGAAAATATGAAGTGATTGGCCGTACCCGCGACGATGCTGCCGGTGAAGCATTTGACAAAGTCGCACGCGCGCTTGGCTTGGGGTACCCCGGCGGTCCATTGATCGATGCGGCCGCAATGGCCGGAAATCCATCGGCAATCCACTTTCCCCGGGCGGAGGTAGCGGATAATGAATACGATTTCAGTTTCAGCGGCCTAAAATCGGCTGTCCTTAATTACTTAAATGATGCGAAAATGAAAGGCAAGGAAGTCAATGTTTTTGATGTTTCAGCTTCGTTTCAGCAAGCGGTGGTCGATGTTCTCGTTGATCATTCGCTGAAAGCGGTAAAAAATAATGGTTATGATCAATTTGCGATTGCGGGTGGGGTTGCGGCGAATTCATCTTTGCGTGCTGCATTTAAGAAAAAATGTGCCGAGGCGAATATAGCATTTTATTGTCCCACGCCTGCTTATTGCACGGATAATGCGGCGATGATCGCGCAAGCGGCTTTTTATGAATACGAAAAGGGGAATTTCAGCGAGTTTGATCTTAATGCCGTACCGGGATTAAAGCTGGGGATGCGGTAGATTGGAACAGGAGGAATTTATTATGGCAGTTATAAAATCATTAATAAAAGATTCAAGCAGAAATATACCGATAAGGGGTGAAACAGTAGCAGATTATTCGTTTTATGGCGATTACTTTTCAATTTGGTCATATAAAGATGGCGATATGAATCGAAAGGGTGCATGTTCACAAAATATGCAATTTAATAAAGAAGTTGCAAAAGTTTTACGTGACGCTCTAGATTTATTTTTAATGGATAAATAACATCACACTACTCATAAATGCAAAATAACAAATATTTTATAAAAAACGACTGACTAAGTCGGTCACTATGCACGCGATGTGAAGCGAAACAAGATTTACTATTTGATTCACGCGAAGCGTGATATGGAGACAATATGAAATCAACCGCCATCATCCTATCCGCCGGTCAAGGCAAACGAATGAACTGCCCCACCGCCAAACAATATCTGGAATTAAAAGGCAAGCCAGTCTTATATTATTCCTTGGCTGCCTTTCAAGCAGCACCAGAAATTGATCAAATGGTAGTCGTTGCCAATGAAAACGACCATATTTTTATCAAGAATGAACTAGCTTTAAAGCATGGCTTTGATAAAATAACTGACATCATCGCCGGTGGCAGTGAACGATATCATTCGGTTTACAATGGCTTAGATACGCAAGCCGCGAGTGAAAGTGATTTTGTTTTTATCCATGACAGTGCCCGTCCTCTGATTGATTGTGAAATCATCAGCCGGGCTGCCGCCGCAGTTTTGGATCATCCGGCGATTGTGGTCGGTATGCCGGTCAAAGACACGATCAAGCGAGTAGATTCCGCAGATATGGTTTGCGAAACAATAAACCGTGAAACGCTGTGGGCGGTTCAAACACCGCAGGTCTTTGCGGCATCGCTGATCAAGATGGCTTACGAAAGACTGATGCTTAAGGAGCAGACGGAAGGCTTATCAGGATTCAGCATTACCGATGATGCAATGGCGGTTGAAATATTTACGGAGATAAAAGTTAAGTTAATCCATGGTTTTGACCATAATATTAAGATTACGACACCGGGCGATTTGCAGGCCGCAGCGAGCTTTATGATATGAGATATGAGACGAGAGTTGCTTTGTTCCGATCAAAGATCTTATATAATTGTTGTTACCATGTAAAATAGAAAAATGATAGTTGCAAATTAAACATAAAAATGCGGAGGTATGATAAATGGCGGCGCATCTTTCAATTCGTATACCGTGGAAAGACAGTGGATATAATGGTTTTTCATGTTATAACAACGCTTGCTTGCGGCTTAAAAACATAGCCGAAAGCAGGGACGATGCGCGAGAAATGGAACTAGCAAACTGTCCGATGAAAGGGCACGAAGCCGAACTCCCTTGTATTTCCGAGGGCGGCGCTTTCATGTCGCCGGATAAATATATTAGGAAAGTTATACACCCGTACAAAAACAGTAATTCAAAATCACACGGGCATTTTCTCGAAACGGAACTGCATTATCTTCCGTTTTCGTTGCCTGCGCGTCCGTTCGGTTGGACTATGGTTCCAAATCAGAGTTACCTTCTTCGCCTACGGACGAGTACCATTTATAGTTATGCTTCGGCTGTGAACTGAAACGTGCTTGGTGTTGATTGAATTTATCTTTTGGCTTTTTCCATATACGCCTGATGAATTTAGGGAAGTGTTGGTAGCGTGATGTTGCTTTGAAAAATATTCGTAAGGTAGGTAGTTATGAACGAGAGGGAAAAAGTATTGGTGAACCCGAACACCGCTATGAGATAAGAAGCGAGGAAGAAGCGGTAGACGTGCAAATTCATAACAAAGTGAGGGAAAACCAATGAACGAATTGCAAAAGGGCGAAATCCTAATCTACCAATCCGAGAGCGGCGACACGAAAATCGATGTGTATCTCGAAGACGGAACCGTCTGGCTTTCGCAGGCGTTAATCGCTGAGCTTTATCAGACCACTCCTCAAAATATTATCATGCACACGCGCAACATTTATAAAGACGGCGAACTTGACGAAACGGCAACTTGTAAGAAATCCTTACAAGTTCAAATTGAGGGCAATCGTTCTGTTCAACGCACCGTGAAATTTTATAATCTCGATATGATTCTTGCAATCGGTTATCGTGTGCGCTCTCATGTCGGATTACAATTTAGAAATTGGGCAACCGGGGTATTGACCGAGTACATGAAAAAGGGCTTCGCTTTAAACGATGCCCGACTAAAAAATCCCAAACAATTCGGCGATGATTATTTTGATGAATTACTCGACCGTATCCGTGATATTCGAGCATCAGAAAAGCGGTTTTACATGAAAGTCCGGGATATATATGCACTCTCAATTGACTATGATCCTAAATTGGAAATGACGAAGGAATTTTTCGCTACAGTACAAAACCAACTTCATTTCGCGGTTCATGGCAAAACCGCCGCTGAACTTATTTTCAGCCGTGTATGGTGCTTCCGTTCGGCAGAGCGATGTAACGGTTGCAAAAAATTATTTAAGCCGCGATGAACTGGAAGATTTGAACCGCATCGTTACAATGTTTCTTGACCATGCGGAAGATATGGCAAGACAAAGAATCCCGATGTATATGAATGATTGGGTTATATCGCTTAACGAGTTTTTAAAATTCCGAAGAAGGAATATTTTGCATGGTAAAGGTAGAATATCAAACGAAGATATGGAACGCCGCGCTCTTGCTGAGTACGCCAAGTTCAATACACGTCGTTTGAAATCGCCTAAGCAGGCAAATGGTGACGATGACATAATTGATGATTTAAACGATGCGGCAAAAGCAAAAAAATAAACGAAAACCGCCAACCGCCATATTCACGTTTCAGATGGGCAAGCAGTGGCTTTTACAGTCACCTCGATAAATCTCGGCGACTGTAAAACCCGGCTTGTTGGGGGCAAACCGCCCCCAATCCCCCGGCGGAAGAACGGGCATAGCCCTCTCTTCCGTAATCCCGCTGGCGCGGTATGCTACTTGCTTTCGCACGATAATAATGATTGAATATTTGCGAAAAATTGGAGAACAGCTCGCCACTTTTTGGGAGCGTTTTTCATTATCGAGCATCATGTTCTTGTGTTCTCGTCAGATAGTTTCGCTCACCGAACAGCATGACATCAGCATTGGCTTATGCAGTACAGAGAGATAAATATTTTTCCTCAGCTATGAAAGGTAAAAAATTTTCGCACTAAAAAAATAATATAAGTCCCTTTTTTTGAAAGAGATGTTAGAATTAAAGAAAAACTTTTTCGCGAAAGGGTTCATAAGATGACGAGAGCAGAGAAACGAGCAATCAAGCGGCAGCTTAAAAATGATATAGCGGAATTTCTAAAGATCCAGAATCATTATTTCCCAGACTTAATCCGTGATATCAAGGAAGTTATAGACGGGCGTCATCAAAGTTATATAACTTATGAAATCGAGATAATTATATATGTGATGATTTTAAAAAATATCTGCTCAATAGCATCAATGCAAGAGATGAACGAAGCTTTTAACATCGACGAATGTGTAAGAAATGTATATAAAATATTAGGTCTTGAAGAAAAAGAATGCTCCCCCATTATGTAACCATAAATGAATGTTTATCAAAGCTTGCCCCTAAAGAACTTGAAAAGATCCGCAAGAAGATGATATATAATATAATCCGCAAAATTGATAAGGACGGAAAAAAGTGGCAGGAATTTCAGTGGATATCGGGCATGAGAATACGCGGTAAAACCGCGCATGAATTTGCGGAAACCGGCCGTAAGCGCTGGTTAATAGAAAATGAATGATTCAACATCCCAAAAAATATCCGCTACTTCATAACCCATGCTAACAGCTTAGACTATAACGCGATGAAAAGCCATTACCTATTAACCCAATTGGCTGATATGTTACTTCAACTATACGAATCCGGCGTAAAAGGTTTAAAGACAATAAAACGGACGATTATAGAAATATCAAACAGTCTGCTTTAAAGCCTAAAACGACAGCCTCTTACAAATGAAGATTTAAAGTTTGAACGAATGCAGGTACGAAAAGAATTTGTTTAGCCATAAGGCGCGGAAAGGTAGGTGGTAATCATATGATTACGGATAACATAGAGAGAATAGAAGCCAACAGGATAATTGCCCTCATGGATTGTGGATAACTTCCGTAAATTATTACGATTGGCGGGTCAAGTCGAATTTTTTGAAAAAAATGAGAATTTCGATTTTAATCAATCAGATTATTATAATTTACCTTTCGGAGCTGAAGTTGGAGGAGCTGAAGTTGCAAACATGTAGTTGACATGCCCTCGCTTGTTTGTTAGAATATGTTTTGGCATCAAAATTGGTGCTGGATAATTACTTGGAGGAATAGCGAAGTGGTCATAACGCGGTGGTCTTGAAAACCATTTGGGTTCACGCCCACGGGGGTTCGAATCCCTCTTCCTCCGTTGGTTTGTGACAAATCCGAACTCCAACGTTCACCGATAGTACCGGTGGGCGATGGGTTCGGATTTGTTCGGTTTGTGCGGTGGTGAAACACTGAAAATCCAAACACCCTTGGCTGATGCAATTATCCGATTGGTATTTGGATTTTTTATTTGACTCGACTTAGATCTTGGAATTCTTGATAATTTATATTTTCAAAATTTATTTTGAATATATGCTTGACAATTATTTTATCAGAGTATATAATGATTTTATCAGACGACACATGAGGAAAATCGCCTTGATAAATTTAATAACTCGCTGTGAATTAAAAATCATCAAGGTCAGGAGGAAAACCATGAATTATGAAAAAATCATCTTGGAATTATTTGGAAGGGTTCAGGAACTTGAAACAATCGTATCACTACTCGAACAAAGGTTAACCGCTATTGAGGGAAAAGATGACGTTTGTGATGACGACGGTGAGGAAAATAAGAAAATGACCGTACAAGATAAAATTAAGCGGTCAGAAGCTCGCCAAAATGCAATGAACATCATCAAAGAATTTTATCAAGATAAAAATTATAATCTCCTTGTAGCAAAGAGAGATGAGGGCAGCGGAATCAGAGTTGACAGGTGGGACGATGATGAT
>Ga0082212_10001961_pt1 | contig 30267 bp, 19 predicted proteins | sample TergutNt197P3_FD_71548 | JGI IMG/M metagenome (GOLD analysis project Ga0082212, IMG submission 71548) | Neocapritermes taracua P3 segment gut microbial communities from Petit-Saut dam, French Guiana - Nt197 P3 | ecosystem: Host-associated > Arthropoda: Insects > Digestive system > Gut ...
TAATAGCGTAACAAGTATCGGTATATATACATTTAGCGGATGCACCTCACTGTCATCAATCACAATTCCCAACGGCACAACAAGGATTAGTGAGTATGCATTTAATGAGTGCAACTCGCTCACATCCATCACAATTCCTGACAGCATAACTGTAATCGGCTATGCAGCGTTTAGTCGTTGCGGTTCGCTTACATCAATCACACTGCCTGACAGTGTAATAAATATCGAACGAAATGCGTTTTGCGATTGTGTTTCGCTTACATCGATTACAATCCCCGAAAGCGTAACCAGCATTGGCGACTGGGCATTTTTGAGATGTGATTTGCTTCCTGATCAGACGAAACAAAGGATACTGCAAATCAATCCGAAGGGGATTTGAGTTACGAGCCCACGCCCACGTGGTATCTGTCTCCCCCCAAAGCCCACCAACCCTACCTGGGGACTGTTACGAGCCCACATGGCCTAACGCGGCCTTCGACCGCAAGTATCCAGTATTCAGTATTCAGGATTCAGAATGTGGATTTTCTTGTTTTTTATTGATGTTGTTGCAACCTAAGCGACTAATACAGCGTGCTCTCGTAATTGTCTTTATTAATGTCCGGATGCAAACAAATGTTCAGTGCTCCGGCTATTATTAATGCGCTCTTCTCAATCAATTCATCGATCTCCTTCGGTGTCATCATCAACGATCCCCGAAACGGGTGGAGGACATTATCAACAATCCCCATCAGGCTTTCTTCATGTTCAGGACTATAGATTTCCGCTAAAGCCGGCTCAGAGCCAAATTCCTGTAGAATTGCCTCAAGGGTCTGATGGGCGATCAGTGCCGCGTTCACAACGGTAGGAACCCCAATGGCGACAACCTTGCAGCCAAGAGTTTCCTCATTGAGTCCCTGCCGATGGTTGCCGATTCCGGATCCGGGATTAATGCCCGTATCCGCTATCTGTATGGTCGTTCCGATGCGCGAAAGGGAACCGGCCGCAAGAGCGTCTATGGCAATCAGACAATCAGGTTTGACATGCTCAACGAGACCTCGCAACATCTCGGCGGTTTCGATTCCTGTCAGACCAAGAACACCCGGCGTAATTGCCGCCACATTGCACATTTTTCCGGCCATTTCTTCCGGAATGTATTGGAAGAGATGTCTCGTCACCAACGTCTTTTCGACCACACGGGGCCCTAAGGCATCAGGGGTGGCATGCCAGTTGCCCAGACCAACAACAAGGAAAGAGCTGTCTTTCTTGGGGTTGATCACCTTCTTGAGCTTCTTGGCCAACTCGGTGGTCGTAACCTGGTATTCTCTGAGCAGATCAGCATCCCGCAGCTCCGGCAATTCGAATGTTATATAGGTGCCTTGAGGCCGCCCCATGGTTTTTTCGGCTTCAGGATCCTTTATCGTGATGACGGTGATTGTGCCTTCGGCAAATTCTTCTTGATCCATGATAACCCCGTCAACTTCCACATCCGCGTCGCCGCGCAGCAACGCATGGGCTTCCACTGCCAGATCCAGAAAAATCTCGCTTCTTTGCAAAAAAGATTTCAAATCCATAGATATACCTCACTTTCTGTACCGCTCACTTCCTACTAGTATAAGGGAAATCGAGTATTTCATACGGAAACAGGTACGGAAACGGGGTTGAGATCATACCCTCATGAAATTGTCAGACTGAACCGAGTCGTGATATACTGCAAATGTAAGTTTACACCAACGAGGGAATAACAAATGATTCAGCTTTCAGAAATCAAGCCGGGTATCCGGCTCAATGGTATTCTTTCTAGAGAAACGGTTGAAGTCATCGCCGCAACACCTGTTGCCGAAGATGCTGTCGATCTTGTTTACCGAACCTCAGACGGCGGCCTAAGACAACAGATGCTTTATGCCGGTGAACTTGAAAAGATTTCTGTTGAAACCAGAAGCCTGCATTGGCAGTTTGACGCGGACACCGAAACCGTGCGTCTGGCGTCGGAGGCGTACCGTATCAGGCTGGCCCACTTATTTGATCCGCATCTCGCGGTACATACTTCCTTGATACAACCCCTGCCTCATCAAATAACGGCAGTTTATGGAGACCTGCTTCCTCGTCAGCCCCTGCGCTTTCTCTTGGCTGATGACCCCGGTGCCGGAAAAACCATTATGACCGGGTTACTCATTAAGGAATTAAGAGTACGCGGAGATCTGAACCGTTGCCTGATTATCTGCCCCGGCAATCTGGTTGAGCAGTGGCAAGACGAACTATACTCCCGGTTTCAACTTGAATTTGATATCCTGACCAATGACCGAATTGATTCTTCTGTGCGTGGCAACGCGTTTATCGACACACCTTTATGCATTGCCCGGTTGGACAAGCTGGCCCGGAATGAAGAGATCCAGGAAAAACTCAAAGTATCCGACTGGGATCTGATTGTCTGCGACGAAGCCCATAAGATGTCAGCAACATATAACGGAAATGAGGAACGCCGCACAAAACGATACAACCTTGGTATGCTCCTGTCGGGGATCACCCGCCATTTTCTGCTGCTTACAGCAACGCCTCACAATGGCAAAGATGATGATTTCCAATTGTTTATGCGCCTGTTAGATAGTGACCGTTTTGTCGGGCGCAACCGCGGAAACACAGGAATTGACGCTATGGATATTATGCGTCGTTTGGTTAAGGAGCAACTTCTCACATTTGACGGCAAACCCCTTTTTCCGGAGAGGATAGCCCACACCCTTGATTTTGAACTTTCACCTCATGAACGCTTGCTTTATGATGAAGTCACAGAATATGTCCAGAATGGTTTTAACAGAGCCATGGAAGTTCTCGATCCGAGTCACGCTCACGCTGTTGGTTTCGCGCTGACAATCTTACAACGCAGACTTGCTTCTTCGCCGGAGGCCATCTATCAATCCCTCCACCGTCGTCGTGAACGCTTGGAAAAAACCCTTGACGGGATAGACCGACATGGTTTGTTAACACCATCTGTTAGAGATTATGCTGATAGAGACTGGAGCACGATAGAAGAAGATCTGGAGGAGGCGCCGGAAGAAGAAATCAACGCTATTGAGGAAGAGTTCGTTGATGAAGCGACCGCCGCACGGAGCCGTGCGGAACTTGTTATTGAGATTGAATGGTTGAAAGAGCTTGAAGCTAGGGCTCATGCATTGAGGAACAGTGGTGTTGACCATAAATGGGAACAGGTTTCCAAGACACTTCAGGATAACAACCTGATGTATGGGTCAAACGGTTCCCGTGAGAAGATCATTATCTTTACCGAACATCGCGATACATTGAACTATCTGGCTGACAAGATCGCGAATATGCTTGGACGGCCGGAAGCCGTTGTGACCATACGAGGCGGAATGCGCAGGGAAGAGCGCAAACTCATCGAAGAAAGCTTCAAGAATGATCCGAATGTTTCTGTACTGGTGGCCACCGACGCGGCAGGAGAGGGAATCAATCTTCAGCGTGCTCACCTGATGATTAACTACGACTTACCCTGGAACCCCAACCGCATAGAACAAAGATTTGGCCGGGTCCATCGCATAGGGCAGCGTGAGATATGCCACCTGTGGAATCTTGTCGCTATGGAAACCCGTGAGGGCGATGTGTTCCATCGTCTGTTCGAGAAGCTCAACAGGGAGCGGGAGGCGTTGGGGGGGAGAGTTTTTGACGTTCTGGGCAAAGTGACTTTTGGCGATCGATCTTTGCGCGATCTGCTGAAAGAGGCCATTTTTTATGGCAATAAGCCGGAGGTTCGCGCCAGGCTCGATCAGGTTATTGATGAAGCCCTTGACCACAGGGAACTGGAAAGATTGTTAGAAGAACGTTCTCTGGCAGGACAGTCTCTGGGTCTGCAACAGGTCAACGAGATCCGGGAAAGCATGGAACTTATTGAGGCTCGACGTTTGCAGCCTCATTATATCGCAGGTTTCTTTTCCGGCGCCTATCAGAAGATGAAAGGACAGATAAGAAAAAAAGGGGACAATCGCTTTTCTTTGCCCCACGTTCCTGCCAGACTGCGAGAACGTCGTTCGCCCACAGGCGTCCCATGGCCCATAGCCCGTGAATATGAGCTTATTACTTTTGATAAAAATTCCATTAATATAACAGGGAAACCGGATGCCACGCTGGTCTGTCCCGGCCATCCCTTGCTTTCCGCGCTGATTGATGAGGTTCTGGAGCGAGGGCAGGAGGCGTTAAAGCGCGGAACGGTTTTTATTGATGATACGGAAGGTTGCCTCCGGGATCGTCTTCTGTTCTATATAGAGGATGTCATTGAAGACGGGCGCAAAGACAGCGCGGGGCGTCCGATTAAGATATCTCACAAACTGCATTTTGTTGAAATGAACAAAGAGGGTCATGTGACCACGGCCGGGTACGCGCCTTATCTGGACTATACGACTCCCTCGGAAACGGAATATTCCATATTACAACAGATGCTGGCGGATAAAGCTTGGTGGGGTCAAGATGCGGAAAGGCTGGCACGCGATCATGCTGTGCGGAATCTCCTGCCTGCTCATCTGACCGAAGTCAAAGATAGGCGTCTTAGGTATGTTAACAAGGTTGAAGGTGAAGTTGTTCAAAGACTCAGTTCTGAGATTGCCTGGTGGGATGCTGAGGCCGGAAAACAGTATGACAAGGCGGCCCAGGGCAAAACCAACGCCCGGTTGAACGCCGACCGGTTCAAGGAACGCGTGTATGATCTGGAGCGCCGTCTGCGCCTTCGCCTGGAAGAACTGGCGCAGGAGCGAAACATTGTGTCCAAACCCCCGACAGTTCTGGGCGGGGCGTGGGTTGTTCCCCGCGCTATGTTGAACGAGGCAATATCCCGGTTCGGTAAGCCTTCCGGCGGTAACTCCTCTGCCGAGACACCTGACACATCCGGCACACCGGAGGGCCGGGCGTTAATTGAACGAATTGCCATGGAAACGATTATGGCGATTGAATCAGAGTTGGGTCATTTTCCGGAGGATGTGGCGAACCGGAAAGTCGGGTATGACATCGTTTCCAGGATATCGGACGATACCATGCGTTTCATCGAGGTGAAGGGCAGGCAGGCGGGTATCGGCATGGTAACGGTAACGCATAACGAGATGGTGACAGCCGCCAATAAGCCTGACGACACTTATCTGGCGGTGGTGGAGGTGGACGGGAACAAACGATCCGTGACTTACTTCCTGCGCTGGAATACGCAGGCGCCCGGGCTGGCGGACGTCAGTCATACGGTTCAGATGGACAAACTGCGGCTGATTGCGGATGTGGTGTTGGAGCAGGAGATTGAGGTATAATAGGGGAGATAAAGGAGAGATATCGTCTTGAAGAAAAAACTGATTGAGGTTGCGCTGCCCCTGGAGGCTATCAACAAAGAAGCGGCGCGGGAAAAATCCATTCGCCACGGGCATCCGTCTACGCTGCACCTGTGGTGGTCAAGAAAGCCTCTGGCTGCCTGCCGTGCCGTGCTGTTTGCCTCGCTTATCGATGACCCCTCCGGTCATCCTGAGCAGTTTCCGACTGAGGAAACCCGGGAAAAAGAGCGTCGTCGGCTTTTTGACCTGATAGAAGAGCTGGTGAAGTGGGAGAACATAAACAATGAAGGCCTGTATGCGGCGGCATATGAGGAAATCCTGAAATCCACCGACGGGAACCCGCCGCCTGTGCTTGACCCTTTTGCCGGAGGCGGTTCCATACCCCTGGAAGCGCAGAGGCTGGGTCTGGAAGCCCATGCCAGCGATCTGAATCCTGTAGCGGTGCTCATCAACAAGGCCCTGATTGAAATACCGCCGCGCTTTGCGAATATGGCTCCGGTCAATCCGGAGTCCCGTGCCGGAATTGGTGGTACGATGGCTTGTCCCGGCGCTTGTGGCCTGGCTGATGATGTCGCTTATTATGGCGAGTGGATGAAGCAGGAAGCCTTCAAGAGGGTAGGACATCTGTACCCCAAAGCGAAGTTGCCGAATGGCGGCGAGGCAACTGTCATAGCCTGGAAATGGGCGCGGACGGTTAAGTGTCCCAATCCGGCCTGTGGCGCCGAAATGCCGCTTGTGAACAGTTATTGGCTCTCAAAGAAGAAGGACAAAGAGGCTTGGGTCCTGCCAAAAATCAGTGACGACAAAAAGTCGGTGGTTTTTGAAATGCAGTACGGGAAAGGTGATGTGCCGGAAGGCACAGTAAATCGCAGGGGAGCAAGATGTGTCTGCTGCGGCCAGCCCGTGGAATTTCCATATATTCGTTCTGAGGGCCGGGCCGGACGCATGTCTGCCAGGATGATGGCAATCGTTTCCGAAGGTCAGGGTGGTCGGTTATATCTGTCACCCGACAGTGACCATATTCGAACAGCCCATGTGGAACGACCCAAAGGATATCCTGATGCCCCTTTGCCCCATAATCCAAGAGACTTTAAAACACCTAACTATGGGATGTCAAATTATGCCGACCTTTTCACTCCGCGCCAGCTTACAGCCCTGACAGCATTCAGTGACCTTGTGAAGGAGGCCGTTGAGAAAGCACAGACTGATGCCATCGTAGCAGGATTACCTGAAGATGATGTGGGGCTGGAGGCAGGAGGAAAAGGAGCACAAGCCTACGGTGAGGCTGTGGGGGTGTATTTGGCTTGTGCAGTTGACAAACTTCTTGATAGAAGCAGCTCTTTATGTTCATGGGATACTGGCTATACAAAAATTCGCAATACTTTTGGAAGACAGGCGCTTCCAATGGTTTGGGATTATGCTGAGGGGAACCCGTTCTCTGATTCAACTGGATGTTGGGTTAGTTGCGTTGAGTGGAACGTAAAGTATCTCCAATCCTGTGGGTTTAAAACGAATTGTCATGTTTCGCAAAACGACGCTTCAAAAATAAGTGAATGCGATAAGATAGTGATCTCGACCGACCCGCCCTACTACGATAACATTGGATACGCTGATTTATCCGACTTCTTTTACATCTGGCTGCGCCAATCCTTGAAAGAGGTGTATCCGACTATGTTTTCCACTATGCTTGTTCCCAAATCGGAGGAGCTGGTGGCGACACCCTATCGATTTGACGGGAATGCAGCGAAGGCGAAGGCATTTTTTGAAAACGGCATGTTAAAGGCATTTGAGAAGATGCGTCAAACAACCTCCGAAGATTATCCTCTGACTGTGTATTATGCTTTTAAACAGAGTGAAAGTTCCAAAGATGAAAATGGTGTCAAAACGGCTTCAACGGGCTGGGAATCAATGCTTCAAGCCCTCATCAAAGCCGGTTTCATCATCACCGGAACCTGGCCCATGCGTACAGAAATGATGAATCGCTCCATCGCCAGAGATTCCAACGCCCTGGCCTCATCCATCGCCCTGGTCTGCCGTCCGCGTCCGGAGGACGCTTCCACCATCAGCCGCCGCGCCTTTATGAACGAGCTCCGCGAAGCCTTGCAAATCGGCCTGCACAATCTCCAATCCGGCAATATTGCCCCTGTGGACTTATCCCAGGCATCCATCGGGCCCGGTATGGAGGTGTATTCCAAATATGCCGAAGTCCTGGAAGCAGATGGGAAACCCATGGATGTCCGGGCCGCCCTGATTCTGATTAACCAAGAGCTGGACGCTTATTTTTCCGCCCAGGAAGGCGGCATGGACACCGAGAGCCGCTTCTGCATCGCCTGGTTTGAGCAATTTGGTCTCGCTGCCGGAAAATATGGCGACGCGGAAACCATGGCGCGGGCCAGGCTTGCCAACCTGCAGGAACTTGTGAATGACGGAGTCCTGGAATCGGGACGCGGCATTGTTCGCCTGAAAAAACGGAACGAACTGCCGGAAAAATGGGATTCTGAGCGGGAAAACACTGTTTGGACCATGGTGCAACAACTCTGTCGCCGGCTGGAAACCCAGGGTATGGATAAAACAGCGGGGCATCTGCTCAATCTTTCTGTTATAGACACGTCAAACACAGAGAATATCAAGGCCCTTGCCTACCGTGCCTATATAACCGCGGAACGCAACGGCTGGGCCGACGAGGCCCTCGCCTATAACAGCCTCGTAACGTCATGGCCGGACTTAACAAAACGAATGAACGCGTTTAGAAATAACCCTGCGATACTGCAGGAACTTGATTTTGGGTCATAACACTTCATCAGCAAAGCAAGAGGAGGGTGACCGGAATGGCAACACTCAGCCAGCTTCTCATCGCGGAAGCGACCGAATATGATTTCAAGTCCGCTGCGGAGGTGCAGAAACCGCGCAGCTGGTTGAAAAGCGTCAGCGCATTTGCCAACGGGGTAGGGGGCAGCTTGTATTTCGGGGTATCAGACGATGGTGTTGTTCTTGGGCTTGAGGACCCCCAGAAGGTCGCCGGGCAAATAAGCGACCTCATCAAGGTGCGTATTGAACCGGCTATCAGGAACCTTGTCCTGGAACCGCTCCAGGTTGACGGAAAAGACATTCTGCGCGTGCAGATTTCCGGCGGTGCGAATACGCCCTATTATTACACAGGCGACGGCAACAAAATCGCATATTACCGTATTGGCAGCGTATCCGCGCCGGCTCCGGCCGCTGTCCTGAATGAGCTGTTGCTGAAAGGGCTGCACCAGACATTCGATGCGCTTGAAACGAAGTACAAATTTTCGGACTACAGCTATACGCTGTTCGAGGCAACATACAAGCAAAAAACAAGCCTCTCAATTAATACGCCGAAGGACTACGGCTCCTTTGGTATGCTGCTTCATAACGATACGTTATCCTTTGTTGGGGCCTTATTTGCTGACCAGTGCCCGATATACCAGTCAAGGGTATTCTGCACCCGCTGGAACGGACTCAGGAAAGGTGGGCTTTATGTTGACGCCCTCGATAATGATGAGTTTCAGAGCAACGTCATGACTCTGCTCACGGACGCATTGAAATTCGTACGCCATAACTCATCTGTCAAGTGGAAGAAGACCGGGTCGGGCAGAATTGAGATGCCCGACTACCCGCCTGAGGCTGTTCATGAAGCGATGGTTAATGCGCTTGTCCATCGTGACTATATGATTCAGGGCAGCGAGATTCACATCGATATGTATGATGACCGACTGGAGATTGTGTCACCCGGCGGTATGCCTGACGGCAAGCGGATACAAGATTTGAACATCGATGAAGTAGCGTCAATTCGTCGCAATCCTATTATCTGCGATCTGTTCAGCCGTTTGAAACTCATGGAGCGCCGAGGTAGCGGGCTGCGCAAAATCATTGACCAATATCCGTATGACGCTATTCCCTTATTTCGTTCGACAGAGCAGTCATTTGTTGTAACTTTGAGAAACTTGAACTTTGGGAAAGAGTCTACACCAATCGGCTGGGAACATGGTGTAGACCGTGGCGTAGATCATGGCGTAGATCATGGCGTAGATCGTGGCGTAGATCGTGGTGCGAATAATGATGATCGAATTCTTCATGCGATTGCCAGGGAAGCGGCTATGACTCAGAATACGATTGCAACAGAGACGGGGTTATCTGTCCGGACAGTTTCCCGGGAAATAAAGAAACTCCGCGACTCCGGCGTTATTCGGCGTATTGGCTCCGACAGAACCGGCTCCTGGGAAATCGTTAATAGGGATGATTGGATGCACAAACACAAAAACAAGTAGCAGGAGGAACACAAATGACAGAAGTGAAAGTGACTTCAAGCAACTTGGTCGGTCAGGGCTTTGACCTTATGCGGGAATACCTCACCGTGTTTGTGGGACAGGAGATGTCCCGCAGATGGGGTGACAAATGGTGGAGTGAACATGCATACCCGCATTTACCCCCTGTATTCCAGAGCAATCTGCCCAAATTCGGCGATTGGGGAACCATCGTAGACAAGATGGATGTGGCGGCCTGTTTTCATATCATCAACAGCAACTGGACAGATGTGTTCAAGTATAAGATGACACCCCAACAACGCAATTGGTCAAAAGAACTTCAGACAACACGTAACAATTGGGCACACGCCACCGGCAAAGGTTTGACCGAGGACGAAGCGGCTCGCGCTCTGGACACTATGGCGCGGTTCATAGAACCCGTGGACATGGAAACCGCCGAGGAGATCCGGAAACTTTATCGTCTGGTCATGTATAAGAACGATGAACCCGCCGGCTTAGTATCGGCACCGTTGCAAGAGGCGGCCTCGACACCTGCATCAGAGATAACATGGGCCCGGCCATGGCGGCAAATCGCCGAACCCCACCCGGATGTGGCCCAGGGCCGATACAGACAGGCTGAATTTGCCGCCGACCTCTCTCAGGTGCTGCGGGGCACCGCTGTCCCGGAATACCAGGATCCTGTGGAGTTTTTCTCCAGAACCTTCATCACAGACGGTATGAGCGGTATGCTTATTAAAGCGGCTCAGCGGGTAGCCGGCAAGGGCGGCGAACCTGTCATCCAACTGAAAACCGCTTTTGGCGGCGGAAAAACTCACAGTATGCTGGCATTGTACCATATGATGAGAGCCGCTTCACCGGAAGCCTTGAACGGTGTTCCCGCTGTCTTGCGCCAAGCGGGGATCGACAGCATGCCCAAAGTCAACGTGGCCGTTCTGGCTTGTCAGGCCATCAACCCGATGAAATGGCGCAGACCCAATAATTTTCCCGGTATTACCGTCAACACCCTTTGGGGGGAAATGGTTGCGCAGCTGGCGGAGCAAAGCGGCGACTCCAGGCTCTATGACCTTGTGAAGGAAAATGACGCGAAGGGGGTATCCCCGGGCTCTGACACGCTGCGTCAGGTTTTTGACAGATGCGCCCCCTGTGTCATTTTGATAGACGAACTTGTCGCTTACGCCAGAAAACTGTTTGGCTATAAAGCGGGAGAAATCCCGGCAGGAACCTTCGACAATGTGTTGTCCTTCGTGCAGGAGCTTACCGAAGCGGCCCGTGCCGGCAGGAACAGCATTGTTGTCGCCTCAATTCCGGAATCGGAAACCGAGACTGGCGGAGAAGCCGGAAACATTGCCCTGGAGCGGATAGAACATACCTTTGGCCGCATGGAGGCTGTCTGGAAACCTGTTGTGGCGGAAGAAGGTTTTGAGATTGTGCGCCGCAGACTCTTCCGAAAAATAGCGGATCAAGCCGCCGTTGATCAAACCTGCAACGCCTTTTCACAGATGTATCGCGACAACGCCGACCTGTTTCCTGTGGGGTGCCGTGAAGTCGGCTATCTTGAGAAAATGAAAAAGTGTTACCCGATACACCCGGAGGTTTTTGACCGGCTTTATGATGATTGGGCGACCCTGGACGGGTTTCAACGCACTCGCGGGGTTCTGCGCTTCATGGCGGCGCTTATCCATGACCTTTACATCACCAACGACGGCGGGGCCATGATTATGCCCGGTTCTATTGCCTTTGGCAAAGCGCAAATACGTGAAGAATTGATACGATATCTGAACCAGGGGTGGGATACCATCATCGAAAACGAAGTTGACGGCAGGCTCTCAACCCCGATCATACAGGACGGCAAGGGTGGTTATTTCGGCAAATATTTTGCGCACAGCCGTATCGCGCGCACTGTTTTGTTGGGCAGTGCCCCGGACACCGGACAGCAACGTACCCGTGGCTTGCATGCCGACAATATCAGGCTTGGTGTGGTTCAACCGGAGGAACACATTTCCACCTATAATGACGCGTTAACAAAGCTTGCCACAGAACTGACATACCTCTATGGCAGCGCGGATCAACGGTACTGGTTCGATACGCGCCCCACATTGAAAAAGACTGCCACAGAGCGCGCCCGACTGCAAAACGCCGATGATGTTCTTTACGAAATTGAGAAGTTCTTAAAATCTTCCTGTAAGAAAAAAGAACCTTTCGATTCGGTGCACATAGCCCCGTCAGATTCCACTGATGTGCCGGACCAACCATCGATTCGTCTTGTCCTTCTTTCGCCTTCCTTGACCCATAAACGGGATAAAGAGAAAACCCCGGCCTTGGATGCGGCGAGGGAGTATCTGGAATACCGCGGTAGCACGCCGCGTATGTACCGAAATATGATTCTGTTTCTCGCCACAGACGAGGGGACACTCTCTCAGTTGAAGCAGGATATGAGAGCGCTTATGGCCTGGTGTTCCATCGACCGGGACGCAGACTTCCTGAACCTCGATAACGGTCAGAAGAAAGAAACCAAAGAAGCGATAAGGCAACTAGAAACAATTGTTACTGATCGTGTCCAGGAAACCTGGCAACATCTCCTCGTTCCCATACAGCATGGGACACAGCCTGTTGTCTGGGATACGTATATCGTCCAGGGTGCCAACCCCATTGCGAAAGCCGCTCAGAAGCTTCGCGCCGACGATCTTTTGACGGATGTCTTCTCCCCGAAGATTCTCGCCCAGGAAATGTCCTTGAACAACCTGTGGAAAGATGCCGAATCACTCTCCATTCGCGAATTGTGGGAGGATTATACCCGCTATCTCTATCTGTACAGACTCACCGGCTATTCTGTATTAACAGAAGCCCTGGAAGCTGGTGTCAGATCCGGTGACTATTTTGCTTATGCGGACGGGCAGGGTGAGGATGGTCGTTATCTGGGCCTATGTTTCGGAGATACCGGCTACCCTCACATTACGTTAGATGGGTGCCTGGTTAAGTCAGAAGCGGCCAGACATCAGCTTGAAAGGGACAAGGCCCTTCAAATGGTTAAGAAGCCGTTCCCCCCGGATAGGGATGACACCTTAACCGTCGTCAAAGAAGACGATTCTTCGGATAACGAAGGGGGATCCTCCTATATCTCAGTTCAACCTGATATCCCACCGGCCGGGAAAAATACGCATTTCTACGGCAGTGTCAGAATTGATGCCAGCAAACTGGGCTCGACAGCCGGAACAATCAATACCGAAGTCCTTCAACACCTGAACAGGCTGACAGGGGCACGGACCAGAATCACACTTGATATTCAGGTTAGCGTTCCTGATGGCGTGCCGGATCATGTGGCGCACACGATACGTGAAAACTGTAAATTCCTCAAATTTGATAATGCCGAATTTGGAAACGACTAACGCGGTCTTCGACCGCAAGTATCCAGTATTCAGTATTCAGTATTCAGTATTCAGTATTCAGAATAGAGTCAAAAAGACAGTAGAAAACCAGAGACAGATGAAGAGCATTCTGCCTCGACTCCATGAGTCGCTTAGTCCCTTACGGACGAGAAGCGTCAAAAAAGAACAAGAAAATCCACATTCTGAATCCTGAATACTGAATACTAACAAGGCTGAAAGCCTTGGGTTGTGGGTGAAGCCCACCCTGTGTTATACTAATAGAAACGTTAGAGAAGAGCCTATGCGAATTATTGCCGGTGACCAAAAAGGAAGACGCCTCAAGAACCTTAAAGGACAAGGGATCCGGCCAACCTCAGACATGGTCAAAGGGGCCATCTTCAACGTTCTGGATACAAAAGTCCTATCCGCGCACGTGCTCGACCTGTTTGCCGGAACAGGGAATATGGCCTTTGAAGCCCTGTCGCGGGGAGCCGCCTCTGCGGTTCTGGTTGATGTAAGCCCCCAAGCTGTGCAGCTTATGCGGGACAACCTTCAGCTTTTGGGACAAACCGCCCAAACCCACATCGTTCATGCGGACGCGCACCGATACCTCAGTCGTTGCTCCGGACAGATTTTTGATCTGGTTTTTCTGGATCCGCCCTATCATCGCGGCTTACTCCAAACTGTTCTGCCTGAACTGCGGGATAAGGTAAGCCCCCGGGGAGTCATAATCGCCGAAACAGCGAAAGACGAAGATTTCCACCAGGAACCCTTTGAGATTCGGACCGTCAAAGAATACGGAAGAACAAAGATCTGGTTTCTGCAGAATCCCCTTCACACATAATTGACACCAGGTAAGGAGGTTAGACGTTTGGAAAATCAGTTGTACTCCTTGATTGAGCAACTGGAAGACGCTATTGAACAAGGAAAGAAGATGCCTTTTACAACAAAAGTCATGATTGACGAAGACCAAATACTGGAGATTCTCGAAAACATCAAAAGCGTGATTCCTCATGAGATCCAGCAAGCCCACAAGGTCTTAACTGAGCGTGATCGCCTTATTGACGACGCCCGAGACGAAAGCATGCGTCTGTTGAACAACGCAAAAAAGCAGGCTGACCAAATGGTTGACGAAACCGACATATTACAGCGGGCTCAGGAATACGCCGACGACTTAATCAAGAAAGCCCAAGCTTACTCCCAGGAAGTCAAAATGAGTGCGTTAAAATACTCGGACGAACTCATGCGCAACCTGGAAATCAAGCTGGAATCCACATTCAAAGCCCTGCGCACCAGCCGTGAAGAGCTGGCTCTTCTAGGTCAGGATGATGAGGAGAAATCGGCCTAATGGCTTCAAACCCTCATCCGGTACCGATGAGATCGTCTCCATATGAGAAAAAGAATTATTGCCGTCATAACACCAAAGGACAGCAAATTCCATTTGAACACTTGCCAGAACTGTGTCATATAGGCATAAGAGGATAATGGAACGCTATCCGGCAGAACGGCTACTGACAGAGGCAAATAACGCAAACCCAATTGACTCAGCCCAACTGCCAGACACCCATGAAGCAGACGCGCAACCAGAAAAGGCACCAACCGCAAATCCGCTTTAGCCGCGAACCCGGCCACCTGGGCAAAAACACAAAGACCCCCGAATCCCATTAGAAAGGCTATCGCCCCGGTTTGAGACGCCAAGGACGGCAGCGCGTCAACCACAGCTCGACACCCAAGAGTTTGTTCGATCATGCCGGTCATCACAGCTTCCACACCCGATTCCGCTAAGGACCCTTCCGCGCCCCACAACCCGGCAATCAGCATCGGAATTCTGCTGATCAAAGTCAGCACAGACATATTCTTCAGCATTCTGATCAAGACAGAGAAAAACACAATATCCCCGCCGATGAGCAACAGAACCGTTACATTTTTCTTGACGGACTCAGCAAAAATATCCCCGAAAGGGCGCCCCCTCTGTCCCGTCGCCGACCTTACCGGCATCTCCCTCTTTTGGCCAAATGCATCCTTGCCGGTCCTTCCGCCGTTACGACCGCCGTAGAACCGGAACAGGAACCCAACGATCAGGTTGGCGATATAAACCGATCCCGCCAAAACAATCCCAAGAGCCGGCACACCCATCATACCGCCTGCCACAGCCCCAAACATAAACCCCGGACTGGGATTGCACGAACAAGCCAGCAACCGTTCCCCCTCAATCCGGCTGAGTTGCCCGGACTCCCTCAACCGACCCGTCAAAGCCGCTCCGATCGGCATCCCCGCTGTATGTACGACAGCCAGCACAAAAGCCGCGCTTCCGGGTAACCTGAACACAGGGCGCATCAGAGGTTCACAAAGGGTCCCCAACAAATCCACCGCCCCCAACTCCGTCAACAGATCCGAAACAATGAAAAAAGGCAGCAACGCCGGCAGAACACACAGAGCCCACAACGAAAGCCCTGCCGCCGCTCCGGAAACGACCTCCTGCGGTGCCATAAACATCGTACCGATCAACACGAACAGGCCGACCGCCATTATGTTCTTCGCGCTCAACATCTTTCTCATCTTTGTGTAGATCATGGTATGACAAACATATTCCAATCTGATCGCAATTATGAATCCCGGATAACGTTGTTCCGAGAGAAGAAATCCATAGAAATAAGGGAGTTGAGATCTTGAAAATTTTAGTACTCAATTGCGGCAGTTCTTCTCTGAAATTCAAACTGCTCAATATGGAGGATTCCACAGTCTTGGCAAAAGGTCTGGCTGAACGCATTGGTATGGCCGGATCGGTTCTGACCTATCAGAGCACAGGTTTAGACAAACAGATCCAGGAAACTGACATGCCCGACCATATCACCGCTGTCAAGCTTCTCATCGAAAACATTTGCGACCCTCAATTCGGTGCCGTGAAATCTTTAGACGAGATCGACGCCATCGGTCACCGTGTCGTTCATGGCGGCGAGAAGATTACCACCTCGGTTCTTATTGACGACACCATCAAACAAGTTATCCGGGATTGTTTTGAGCTAAGCCCCTTGCACAATCCCCCCAACTTAGCCGGCATCGAAGCTTGCGAACAAAATATGCCCGGCAAACCCCAAGTGGCGGTTTTTGATACGTCTTTTCATCAAAGCATGCCTCGGGAGGCTTTTTTATACGGCTTGCCGTACGAATACTATGAGAAATACAAAGTGCGCCGCTACGGGTTTCACGGAACCTCCCACCGCTATATCAGCCGCCGCGCCGCTCAGCTCCTAGGCAAAAACATCGACCGGGTCAAAATCATCACCTGCCATTTAGGCAACGGCTCCTCCATAGCCGCCATCAAACTCGGCAAATCCATCGAAACCTCCATGGGGTTCACCCCTTTGGAAGGCCTCATGATGGGAACGCGCAGCGGCGACATCGACCCTGCCATCGTTTCCTATATCATGGAAAAAGAAAACTGGACCAGCCAGGAAGTCAACGAATTCCTAAACAAAAAATGCGGCGTTCTTGGTCTGTCGGGTGTATCCAGTGATTTTCGCGACGTCCAAGAAGCCGCAGAAAACGGCAACTTCCGCGCACAACTGGCCCTCGACGTTTTTGCCCACGACGTTAAAAAATATATCGGTGCCTACGCGTCCCTCATGGACGGCGTCGACGCCATCGTGTTCTCGGCCGGTCTGGGTGAGAATTCCCCGAGCACACGCTGGAATATTTGCGACACCCTCGGCTATCTTGGCGTAGCCGTAGATCCGGAAAAAAATCTGTACACCGGCAGCGCCGAGACAGATATATCCCGTTGGGGCGCCAAATGCCGCGTTCTTGTTATACCTACAGACGAAGAACTGATGATCGCCATGGATACTCTGGATATCGTCAGCGCTTAGGCTTGCTCCCCTTATTATGGTTCCCCTTATTATTGATGTTTTCCGGTGACTCCAGATTCGGCGGCAACGCATTCGGTGGAAGAATAAGAGGGACAGGAGCTTCCGGAACAGGCTCAGCATTCGACAAAGGAATTTCCTGTACCAGATGAATATCCTGAGACAAGAGAATCTCCTTTGATAAATCCATATCCTTCGTGACTTCCATTTCTTGGGCCATCTTCATTTCCTGGGCCATCTTCATTTCCTGGGCCATCTTTATTTCCTGGGCCATCTTTATTTCCTGGGCAGCGTCGACAGGCTTTCCGACCTCAACGGATCTCACGGATCCCAAAGGTTCCGCAGGGTTCAACGGTTCCACAGTCTCCACGGATTCCGAAGGTTCCGCGGGGTTTAACGGTTCCACAGTCTCCATGGGTTCCGCGGGTTCCACGGGTTCTAAAGATTCCGCGGGTTTCACGGGTTCCAAAGATACCGCAGGGTTCATGGGCACAACCGGTTTCACAGACCTAACAGGTATCGTCGGCTTCGTGAGCTTCAAAGGTTTCGCCGTTTTCACAGGCATAACAGGCGCGACCGCCTCTGTTTTTTTTGTGTTGACCGCGAGAACAGCCACGATCATCCAAACAAACAGCACAGCAATCATGCCATATTCCACGATCACCCTTGAGAAATCTTCTTCTTCATTTGTGTATTCACCGACAGACATCATACCAACCGCCTTATTCTCAGTCCCACCGTATATTGGAATATATTTGCTATACGCGGCTCGACCTTCGATATCCGCTTTTTCAACACGAGTCTGCCCGGATGCCACTTCATCCCAAATACCCCTATCGGCTATTTTACCCATACGCCGTTCTCCGACATCACTCCCGATCGTGGTTAAGATACATTGGTCACCCGAATAAACGCTTATTTCACATCCTGTAAGATCTTTGAGACTATCGACAAAACCTATGTCTAAAATGTACCCCACAATTACCACGCCCACAAGATGGTCGCTATCGTCATACACCGAAACCCCTGACCGCACCGAAAAAACCTCGGCATCCAGATCAACAATCGTCCCTGTGTTGCCCTGGAGAGCCGATAACACAGGCCCTTGAAAAGTCATGTCGGCACCGGCATTATCCTGTTCTTGAATCCCGGAAATCACCTCCCCCTGATCATCCGTCACCAAACATGAATCCACCGCAAAAACCTTCACCAGATCTGCCGCCACAATTTCAATTCTGTCTCGATCCTTGCCTGCGATCCCTCGTACCAAGTCCTGATTAGCAGCCATACTTTCCGCCACCAACCTTGACCTGGTTTTTAGTTCATCCAGTTTATCATCAATAACCGCCGAGGTCACTTCAAGGCCTCGGTCACTATTTTTAACGACAAGGGTCTCAAAATACATAATAATGAAAACCACCATCGTCAACGAACAGATGATCCCCAACACAACAACAGGAATAAGAATTTTAATAATTTTGTTCATATCCTATACTTTCCCTTTAAATATATTTTAAATTCCTATATATACTATAACAAGATCCCTAATGCGGGCTTTGCCCGCAAGTATCCAGTATTCAGGATTCAGGATTCAGAATGTGGATTTTCTTGTTTTTTATTGATGTTGTTGCAACCTAAGCGACTAACAAGAAACGACCTGTCACCCGCGATACAACATACCTGTACATGACCAAAAAGGGGAGGGGAAAGACCACATGGATGAAAAGAGCACACCCCAGAACCATCAAACAAAAGCACCAAAAATTTTGCTCCTTATCCTGGTCGCACTCTTGGGAATTATCTTGATCGTTGTGACACTGTTTCTGATCTTCTTCCTCGTTAACGGTACACAGGACACAGAACAGTACCTCTCCCAAGGCCAACACCATCTCCAAGAAACAAATTATGACCAAGCCATAACCGCATTTCTCCGAGTCATAAAAACCAACCACGGGAGTATTCCCGCCCGCCTGGGCCTCGCCAAAGCTTATCTCGCGTTAGCCCAATTCGGCAACGCAGAAAACAGGCTCCTGAAAATTCTGGATATTGACCCCCTAAATCGCGAGGCCCATCAGCTTCTCCAAGATCTGTATAGTTTATCAGGAGATTATGAACATCTCCAAAAAACGATAACCCACATGCGTCAAAAAGGTCTCGAACAGGATATCCTCTACGGGAATCTGACCGGCAAAATCGTTGACGGAACCGATATTGGGCTGCCGGAAGAAGATCTCCCCATCATCTCGGATGCAGAAATCGTTATCAATCTCAACGACCGGGAAATCAGCAAATCTATCACTGATCAAAACGGCATGTACTCAATATTTCTTAAGCAAAACACCTTCGTTATAACAATAAAAAAAACCGGCTATTCCCCCTACACACAAGACATCAATATCCAGCCGGATAACATTCTCTACATGCCGACAATAAGCCTGGCCCCTGCCAAAAACCAAACCCTGCAATCAGGCCCGATCCCGGACAGTCACCCCCCCATAACGGTCTCTTTCACAAGTGCTTTCGAAGTTACATACAACTACGCGGAAAACGGCGGCGTATCCGCGACACAATCCTCAGGCACACAAACGGTCGGCAAACCTATAGACCTGACACCCCAAGCCCATAAAGAAGGTTGGGAATTCATCGGCTGGAACACCAACAAAAACGCCGAGAAAAGCCTGAGCACCCTTCCCATGGGACCCGATCATGTAACCCTTTATGCAATCTACAAGAAAACACTGAAAGCCATTTGCAAAGACATTAATGGGACCACACCCGTGACCCGCGAAATCGTCGCCACCCTTTACAACAACACCATAGAAGGAACCATCATCTTGCCGGAACAAAACGCCTATACCGGTAACGCCTCAGAACCCTGGTTGTCCGCCGGATGGGCACCCGATCCAACAGCATTGGGCTCCGCGTCCCCCTCATTCACATCCATTCCCATCCGGCAAAATATGACCTTTTATGGTATCTACAAACAACAGATCTCCCTGACATACGACGGCAACGGCAGCTTATACAGCCCCTCCAAAGAGACCCGGACAACGACCATCAACAGCGCCAACATAGCAAATACCGGACAAATCTTCAACCTGGCACCGGCCATCACCAGAACCGACTATACTTTTGTCGGCTGGGCGCTCAACAGTCCGACAGGAACCCTCTACAAACCCGGCGACACTTTCGTATCAACATCCAACGCGACGATGTATGCTGTCTGGGAGTAGTTTAGATCAGAGCTATTGACAAAGAAAACCCCCGCACATATAATTACATATGCCGACATTGAGGTGATACTTTTGCGCATCAACTTAACCGAACTCAAACGAACCTCGGACAAAGCTATGACATACCGGTTTCACGAGCCTTGTCAGCCTTTGACCTTGGGCGCCGATCTTCTCACCATCGAAGACGGCTTGAACGTCTGCCTGAACATAGGTCTTGTCAACGACACATTGATCGTTAACGGCACACTTCAGACTCGGATCAAGGTATGTTGCGCGCGCTGTCTGGAAGATTTCCTCTATCCGGTCAACATTGCGATCGAAGACGAATGGATCATAGCCGACAACCTGCCGGAACACATGAAGGAAGCCCCCGACGCCTATTTGGACGACATCTATATTCTGGATCAAGAAGACCCCAATGTTACCGAACGCGTCATGGAACACCTCATCGTCAACCTTCCCATGCGTTTCATATGTGCCGACGTTTGCCGGGGACTCTGCCCCCAATGCGGCAACAACCTGAACAAGAGTCCCTGCACCTGTCAGCGTCAAGCTGCCGATCCCCGCTTGGCTGCCTTAGCCCAGTGGAAATCGAATACAGTGGAATAATTAAAACAAGAGGAGTGTAATCAAGTGGGAGTACATCAAACACGGCAATCCAAATCCAGAATTCGCCGGCGCCGCGCCACCCAAAAACTCACGGTGCCCAATCTCGTGGAATGCCCCCAATGCCATCAGCTCAAACAACCTCATCACACCTGCCTAGCCTGCGGAACCTACAATGGCAAAACCGTTATTGACACAGAATCAGACTCATGACTGACGCCCTCTTAAGGAGGCACATATGAAAATTGCCGTAGATGCCATGGGCGGTGACAACGCCCCTCAGGCAATCGTACAAGGTTGTTTACAAGCAGCCGCAAAATGGCCCGCCTTGGAAATCATGCTGGTCGGGGACCCGACCGGAATCCGGGAAACCTTAACAGAACCGCTCCCCGACAACATTGTCATAGAACCGGCTTTGGAAATCATCAACATGGACGAGCACCCGGCCAACGCCGTCCGCTACAAAAAAGACGCCTCCGTCGTCGTCGCCACACGCTTGGTTAAAGAAGGCAAAGCCGACGCTCTCGTCAGCGCCGGCAGCACCGGCGCGCAGATGGCCGCCGCGTTGCTGACACTGCGCCGGATACCCGGTATCAAACGGCCGGCCATCTGTACGGTATTGCCGGCCCCCAACGGGCCGAAAACCCTTCTTGACGTCGGTGCCAACCCGGACGCTGACGCCGAAAACCTGTTCCAATTTGCCCATATGGGCAGTCTCTACGCCCAACACATTCTCAGAATCCCGGATCCCCGCGTCGCCCTGCTCAACATCGGCAGCGAAGAAGGAAAAGGCAACAAACTGACCCAAGAAACCTACACCTTGCTCCAAAACTCGGCTCTCAACTTTACCGGCAACATTGAAGGACGCGACCTGTTGCAAAACATAGCCGACGTCTACGTGTGTGACGCCTTCGTCGGCAACATCGTGATCAAAACCATGGAAGGGCTATCCTCTCATTTTTTCAACACACTCAAAGAAAAAATCACAACCTCAATGACCCGAAAAATCGGAGCCGCTATGATCATGCCGGCCCTGCGGGAAATCGCCGGCTCCTTCGACTACTCCGATTACGGCGGCGCCCCTCTCCTCGGGGTCAACGGAACAAGCATCGTCTGCCACGGCAGCTCTAACGCCAAAGCCATTATGAACGCCGTCCGCGTCGCTAAAGAATGCGTTGAAGAAGACGTCATTCTTCGTGTGAAATCCCTTGTCGAGAATGAGGGCAACTCCATTTGACAAATGACTTCAATGGGTATAGTTTAGATTACTGAGGGAGGGGGTGGAGAGCGGTGGATATTTTTGCAAAGATAAAAGAACTTGTCCTGACACGTTTCAGTCTCGAAGAAGAAGACCTTTCATTGGATACCTCTTTTGACTCATTAGGTGCCGATTCACTGGATATCGTAGATCTTATCGCGGAAATAGAAGAGGAATTCGATATTGACGAAATACCAGAAGAAGAAGTCAGAAAAATGAACACAGTCGGTGACATGGTAGAATACCTTAAAGAAAACCGTTGAAACGCACTCATGATACACCTTGTATCCCGCTGATATCTTGGGCCCTGTAGCAGGATGCTGCGGGGCCCTGTAGCAGGATGCTGCGGGGCCTTCCCGACAGAATTCCAGAAAAAGAATGAACGTGAATGGTCGCAGAATGTTTGGCACTGAGCCCATGGCTTGTATGGGGGTAAGGAGTAAGCTACAGTGAAAAACCCGAATCATAATGGGGACACCGAAAACAGATCCAAAAATAATCCCCACAACAGACACTATAGCAGAAATCAGAACAGAAAACTTGATTCCGAGCTACCTTCGTCCCAACGATCCCATGCACCACGAATCCAAAAACCACGAAACCAAGAACCTCAAACCCAGGACCCTCAAACCCAAAAACCTCAAACCCAAGAACCACAACGACCCCATTCTCAGCGAACCAACACACCGCGAACCGCGAAATCTCGAACCCCCTCCCAGCGAACCCATACCTCCCAACACCGCCGCAACACGCCGAGTCGCTCAGTCTCGCAAAACACTGACAAATCCCACATGACATCGACATTAGACATGATGTCCTCGTCATCTGTGATTTCCACCGGAAAACCCAATGGATCCGCCCCCGCTAAAAAAACCAACCCCACCGCGAACCCACCTTCTCCAAAAGCCAACCATCCTAAACATTACCCGAACAAACCCCCCTCAACAAAACCAGGAACCACCAACAAATACAATGCTCCCCCCCGAACTGCCTCTAAGAACACCAACAACAGACCCAGCATGGCCAGAATGATTGAAGTTGCCAGAAACGCCGAAGCACGCCGACGGGCAGAGAATCCTGACAACACCGCCGACACGGCCAACCCCGTCACCCACCCCGGCACCCAAGACACCCCGCAACAATTAAACCGCTCCGCCACAGCCAACCCCATCACAAGAAAACCCCTCTCATCAGCCTCCTCCAACGACGACGTCAAAACAGCCGGCGTCCTGAAAAAAGCAGCAGAAGCCGCACGCGCCAAAAAAGAGCTTTCACCGCGCCCCTTAACCTATCACAAGAAACCAACCCAACCCACACGCGATCCCCAAACCGGCAAACCGGCGTCCGACAATTCCCCAAACACAGAAACCCACTCCGGCGAACAACGCTCTCGCCGGGCTATGGAAGCCATACGTCACCTCAAAGAAACCGACCGGGAAACTACCCACCCCGAACACCGTCACGTCTCTCAGCAAAGACTGACAGAAACCCTAGCCGACATGAACCTGAACAACCCCACAAGCCCGATCCTTCTCATAGCCCTCACACACCCCTCCTACACTTTTGAAAACCCCACACTCAACAAAGAAAACAACCAGCGACTCGAATTCCTGGGAGACGCCGTCCTCGACTTCATCGTCGGAGAATACCTTTACCAGCGGTTCCCAGACAAATCCGAAGGCGAACTCACAAAAATCCGGGCAGCCGTCGTTAATGAGAGCACCCTGGCCAAAGCAGCCCGCAACATCAATCTGGGGGAATCCCTTCACTTGGGCCGGGGAGAACAAGTCTCCGGAGGTCGTGAACGATCCTCCATTTTGGCCGATGCCCTTGAAGCCCTTATCGGCGCCTACTACCTCCAAGAAGGCTTCGAAACCGTGCGCCAATTTGTCCTTGACCTTCTTATCCCCATCATAGAAGAAGTCAACCAAGACCACTACAACGACTTTAAAACCCTGCTCCAGGAAGTCGCCCAACACAACGAGCGCACCGTCAGTTACCGCATTATAGAAGAATTGGGTCCCGACCATGACAAATCCTTCACAGCCGGTGTCTTCGTCCAAGGTGTCCTCAAAGGGAAAGGCACCGGTAAAACCAAAAAAGAAGCCGAACAACACGCGGCCCGGCTGACGCTGGAAAACTGGGAGGTCTCCGAGTGATCCACTATCTCAAATCCGTACAAATCCACGGGTTCAAATCCTTCGCGGATAAACTCACCTTAGACTTCCAACCGGGAGTCAACGTTGTTGTTGGACCCAACGGCAGCGGCAAAAGCAACATCGCCGACGCCGTCCGCTGGGTCCTTGGAGAGCAAAGCGTCAAAAGTCTCCGCGGCAACAAAATGGAAGATATCATCTTTGTCGGCAGCCACTCCCGCCGCCAAGTCAGCCGGGCCGAAGTCTCTCTGATCTTCGACAACACAACCCGCCTCTTTCCTCTCGACTACGAAGAAATCACCATCACTCGTTGCATCTACCGGGATGGCGACGGCGAATTCTATATCAACCGCGTGCCCTGCCGCCTGAAAGACATCCAGGAACTCTTCCTCGACACCGGCTCCGGCAAAGAAGGATTCTCTATCATCGGCCAAGGCCGGGTCGAAGAAATCCTCAACGCCCGCGCCGATGAACGACGCCTGCTCATCGAAGAGGTCGCCGGCATCAGCAAATACCGCGTTCGCAAAAAAGAAGCCGTCCGCAAACTCACCGACACCCAGCAAAACATGGATCGCCTGGACGACATCATCAGTGAAGTCGAAACCCGCTTAGGCCCACTGGCAGAACAAGCCGACCAAGCCCGGCAATACCTCCGCCTCCAGAAAGAACTTCGAGAAACCGAAGTCCGAATGATCGTTCAGAACCTGGAAACCATCAAACTCCAGAACGACCGGGCCCACGCCGAAATCCAACGACTCTCCCAAGAACGCGACACCCAGACCGCCATCCATGACGGCCAGGAAAGCGCCGCGGCGGCGAAACGAACCCTCCTGGAAAACCTGGACACCAAAATCCAAACCATTCAAGACGAAATCCACAAACGCGAAGGCGAACTCTCCGACCTCCAACATAAAATAACCCTCATGCAAGAACGCGAAACCCATATGGCCCAACAAGCCGACCGTCTTGAACTGGATATGGGCAACAGCGCCGAAAAAAACCAAGCCGCCCAAACATCCCTCGACCACTGGACCCAGCGGCAAACCGCCATCCAAGACCAAGTCACCCACATCCAGAACACACTTAACACCCACGAAGACGAACTCAAACGCCTGCGCCGCCTCAGCGGAGCCGACCGGCTCGAAACCATCAAAGACGAAATCTTTGACGCCCTCACAGCCGAAACAACTTGGTCCAACCAAATGCGCGAACTCGACCGCCGCCTCGAAATCGACCGCCGCGCCCAAACCCAATTGGAAGTTGAACTCAACCGGGTCGACAGGGGCCGCCAAACCCTGCTATCCGAACTGGCTGTCCTGACTGACTCCGCCACTGTGGCCCAAGAAGCCAGAGCCCATATAGAAACCACAGTCAACACCCTTGAACAAAACCTCAGCCACAAAACCGCCGCCTGCCAGGACGCCTCGGACAAGCTGGCACAACTTCATCGCCGCCTCGACCAGACCCAAGCCCGCTGGCAAACCCTCAAAAGCATCCAAGAAAGCCGTGAAGGGTACTTCAAAGGCGTCAAAGAAATCCTCGATGCTTATGACAAAGGCAGAATCAGCTGCGGACGCCTCTACGGCAGCATCGCCGAAAACATCAACGTAGACAAAACATACGAACCCGCCATCGAAATCGCTTTAGGATCCGGCCTCCAAAGTCTCCTAATAGACACCTCTGACAACGCCAAGAAATGCATCGCCTACCTAAAAACCAACAAAAGCGGCCGCGCCACCTTCCTGCCCCTGGACGATATCCAAGGCAACCGCCTCCAAATCCCCGACACCGTCAAATCCATGCCCGGCTACCTGGGCCTGGCGGTCGATCTCATTAACTTTGATAAAAAATTCACCCGTGCTATGGAACACCTCTTGGGACGTATCCTGATCGTCACCGACCTTGATGCCGGTGTCGCCATCGCTCGTGCGGGGGGACAAAAATACCGTATCGTAACCCTAACCCAAGACCAAATCAACATTGGCGGCGCCCTCACAGGGGGCAGCTTCCAAAGCAAAACCCATCTCCTGGGAAGCGTCCGCGAACTGGAAACCCTGGCCGAAACCATCAAAACCCTTGAAACCGACCAACAAACCCTGAGTCACAACCTCCGCCAAGACGCAACCGCACGAGACACCTTGAAAACCGACCTGGCCGCGGCCCAAAAAGAACTGCAGAAACACCTGGAAACCGATAAACTCAACACCGTCGCCCAAAAGCACCTTGATGAAAAAATAGCTCGGGAAACCGAAATGGTCGACATGATCCAAGGCCAGAAACAAGACCTGGCCGAACAGATAGCCACCACCCTTATTAACCAAGAAGAAGCCGGCGAAAAACACGCCCTGGCTCAAGACCTGGTCATCCAGCTCAAAGACGATCAGACAATCCTCGAACAAGAAACCCGGGACTACGCCGAACAAGCTGACACCACCGCCGAAAGAATCACCGCCCTCAAAATCGAACTCGCCCGCTTAGGCGAAGAATACGAACAAATGAATCAAAGAATCAGCGACGAAAAAAAAGAATTCGCGGAAGAACAGACCGCCTTAGAACAACGCGGCGAAGAAAAAGAAAAACTCCTCCTCAACTGTGCCGAATCCGCGGCCAGCCGAACCCGGATGCAAGAACAACTTCAAGAAGCCCAGCAAACCCTCGCCGAAGACAAAACCGGTCTCGCTGAAGACCGAATTGAGAAAGACAGCCTCGCCCGGGAACTCGGCGCTCTTGAAGAAACCGTCAAACAGAGTCGGGACGTCCTCTCCGCTCAAAACAACCAGATACACCAGATCGAACTCAAATGTGCTCGAGGACTGGCTGATTGGGAGACCGGTTTAAGCCGCCTCGAAACCGAATGGGACCTCACTTGGGAAGACGCGGTACGCGAAGTCGAGGGCTCGAACCCCGACCCCGCGAACCCCGACCCCACGCCCTCGGGTACCCGTTCTTTGCAGAAACGCGTACTCCAAATTCGTAACGAGCTGGGTCAACTCGGTCCTGTTAACCACACAGCCTTAGAGGAACACCCGGCCATGGTGGAACGCTATAACTTCCTGAAAACCCAATACGACGACCTTATCGCCGCCAGCACCAAACTCCTTGACCTCATCGGAGAACTCGACGAAATCATGCAAGAAAAATTCGCCCAAGGTTTTGACGACGTTAACAAAGCCTTCTCCGAGGTCTTCTGTGAGCTGTTCGAAGGTGGCCGCGCCTATCTATCCTTAGATCAACCTGACAACCTTCTGGAAACAGGCATCAACATCATCGCCCAACCCCCCGGCAAAAAACCTCAGCTGCTCTCCCTTCTTTCCGGCGGCGAACGCGCTTTCACAGCTATTGCGTTGCTCTTTGCCATGCTCAAGGTCAAACCGAGCCCCTTCTGCGTCATGGACGAAATCGAATCCGCCCTAGATGAAGCCAATGTCAAACGCTTCATCCAATATGTTCGCCGCCTGTCCGCAAACACGCAATTCATCCTCATCTCCCATCGCCGCGGCACCATGGAAGCTGCCGACCGACTTTACGGTGTCAGCATGGAAGAATCAGGCGTATCGAAAATGCTCACAATAGAACTGGACCAATTCGGCACACAGCCCGCCGAAAGGAGAGAACTATCTTGGCTGGATTCATAACATCCCTCAAAGACAAACTCACCAAAACCCGACAAGGATTCACCGAAAAAATCGATACCTTCTTTGCCCGTTTCACTAAAATCGACGAAGACCTTCTGGAAGAGCTTGAAGAAATCCTTATACAAGCCGACATTGGTGCTCAGACCTCGTTTGAGCTTGTTGAGGACTTGCGTTGTATTATCAAAGAACAAAGACTTACAGAACCCACCGCCTTAACCGGCGAACTGCAGAAACTCATTCAACAATATCTGGGGGAACGCCGGGATCTGAATATCAACGACGAGACAACCCCCACGCCTCTCACAGTCTATCTCATCGTTGGCGTCAACGGCGTCGGCAAAACCACCACCATTGGCAAAATGGCGCATCAATACACCCAACAAAACAAAAAAGTCGTTCTGGCTGCCGCCGACACGTTCCGAGCCGCCGCCAGCGAGCAACTCCAGATCTGGGCCGGTCGCGCCGGTGCCGATATCATCAAACACGGCGAAGGCGCCGACCCGGCTGCCGTGGTTTTTGACGCCCTCCAAGCCGCCCGGGCCCGGAAAGCCGACTATCTCATTATCGATACCGCCGGTCGCCTACACAACAAGATTAACCTCATGAACGAACTGAATAAAATCAAACGCGTCATTACCAGAGAAATCTCCGGCGCCCCCCACGAAGTTCTGCTTGTACTCGACGCCACAACCGGCCAAAACGCCATCCAGCAAGTCAAATCCTTCCGGGAAGCCTCCGACCTCACAGGCGTCATTCTCACCAAAATGGATGGCACCGCCAAAGGCGGCGTCATTGTTGGGTTGAGTCACGAAGCCGGTGTCGCCGTCAAACTCATCGGGGTAGGGGAGGGATTGGAGGATTTAAGACCCTTTGATCCACAGGAATTTGCCCAGGCAATATTTGAAAGATAAATCATCGGCACGCCTTCCCGCACAAACACGCCGGATCCCGGATACTAACGCGGGCTCTGCCCGCAAGTATCCAGTATTCAGTATTCAGTATTCAGTATTCAGTATTCAGTATTCAGAATGTAGATTTTCTTGTTTTTTTATTGACGCTTCGCGTCTCTAAGTTACTGACAGAGTAGGCCGCGTAAGGAAGATAACCTATGTACGAAGACCCACAACAATCCCTATTTGACGACAGAGAACTCACCGGTCCTTTGGCCAGCCGTCTGCGTCCACGAGAGCTTTCCGAGTTCGTCGGACAATCTCATCTTCTCGGTGACGGAAAAGTGCTCAGACGCATAATTGAAAGCGACCAAGCATCCTCCATGATCTTTTGGGGCCCTCCCGGCGTGGGCAAAACCACCCTCGCCCGCATCATCGCCGGCCGGACCAAAGCCCATTTCATCAACTTCAGCGCAGTCACCAGCGGCATCAAAGAGATCAAAGAAGTCATGAATCGGGCAGAACAAAGCCGACGCGTAGGCAACAAGACTATCTTGTTTATCGACGAAATCCATCGCTTTAACAAAGCCCAACAAGACGCTTTCCTTCCCTATGTTGAGAAAGGAAGTATCATCCTCATAGGTGCCACCACGGAAAACCCATCCTTTGAAGTCAACTCGGCCCTGCTTTCCCGCTGCAAAGTCTTTGTGCTGCAATCCCTGACCCCAGAAGAATTGGGACAGCTTCTGCGACAAGCCTTGGATTCTCCCAAAGGTTTTGGCAATCAAAAGATACATATCACACCGGAAATGCTCGGCGCCATCGCCGGCTTCGCCAACGGCGACGCCCGGGTCGCCCTAAGCACGCTGGAAATGGTCATCCTCAACAGCGAAAACGAAACCATTACCCCCGAAATCATCGACCAATGCATCAGCCAGAAATCCCTCCTCTATGACAAAAACGGTGAAGAACACTACAACATCATCTCCGCTCTTCATAAATCCATGCGCAACAGCGACGTTCAAGCTGCCATTTACTGGCTGGCCCGCATGCTGGAAGCCGGGGAAGATCCCTTGTACGTGGCACGGAGGGTCACCCGTTTCGCCAGCGAAGACATCGGCATGGCGGACAGCCGGGCCTTAGAGATCGCCGTAGCAGCCTACCAAGCGTGCCATTATATCGGAATGCCGGAATGCAGCGTCCACTTGACTCATGCTGTGACCTACATGTCCTTGGCCCCCAAATCCAATGCGCTCTACGTAGCCTACGAACAGGCAAAAGGGGACGCCCAACGAATGATAGCCGACCCGGTTCCTCTGCAGATACGCAACGCCCCGACCCAACTCATGAAAGACCTGGGCTACGGCAAAGGCTACGAATATGCCCACGATACCCAAGACAAACTCACGACCATGCGCTGCCTCCCGGACAGTCTGGACGGACACCGCTACTACCGGCCTACCACCCAAGGCCATGAAGCCCGGGTCACAGAACGTCTGGAACAGATCGAGTCCTGGCATCGGCAGCACGACCAAAAAAACACTTAATTTCTCGATGAGCTAGTACTCCGTCCAGTCCAAATCACTTAAATGGATTGCAAGTATTTCGACATGATGCTAGGAAGAACCGACGACGAATACCGGGTGTCTTCTAGGAGGAGCTGACGAAGCAGCGTGTCGAA